>Ga0209212_1007176_pt1 | contig 12430 bp, 12 predicted proteins | sample RifGroC2_FD_183996 | JGI IMG/M metagenome (GOLD analysis project Ga0209212, IMG submission 183996) | Groundwater microbial communities from Rifle, Colorado, USA - Groundwater C2 (SPAdes) (version 2) | ecosystem: Environmental > Aquatic > Deep subsurface > Groundwater | place: Rifle, Colorado...
CAGCTTCTCCGTCACCAAGCGGGTCACGATCCCCAGGTCAGTAGCCGAACCGCAGCGCCCCTCAGCGGATTCGAGGACAAAACCGACCGGGTCGCAGGCGTCATGGGTGATGGGAAACGGGTCGATGCAGGCATCCCTGAAAGCAAAGGCACAGCCGGATTCGAATTCGATTACATGTGTTTTTTTCAGGTATTTCTCGGCCTTTTTATGCACCAGGTGGCTGGCGATAACCGGCACCGTGAACCTGCGGGCAAAGGAACCGGCGCTGCGGATATGGTCGATATGTTCATGGCTGACCAGCACGGCATGGACACCGGCCGGATCGATGTCACATCCCTCCATGCGCAGCAGGGTCTCGCGCAACGACAGTCCCACATCGATCAAAATGCGGGTATCACCGGTCTCCAGATAAAGGCAATTGCCCTTGCTGCCGCTTGCCAGCGAACAGATTTTCACGCGTACTCCAGGATTCTCGGGTTGAAGAAGCTCTGCCATGGCTGGCATAAAAAGCGTTGGATTACAGTTGGTTATATTTACGCGCATAGGCGTCTGAGCGGCATAATCGGAAGCATTCATTTATACAAGAAGAGCGGCAGAGTTTCAAGGTCAAAGAACAGGTGAAGGGCTATAGTTAAAACTTGGCCAGGCTTCTTTTACCGCCAGATGAGCCGATTGACCAATACGTAGCGGCATGTTCAGCATGATCCTTAAAGTTTCCCAATATCCCACTTGACTTCAACCCACTTTGTGTAAGAATTTTCTAACGTAAGACAGCCAGAATAAATTACTAACGATAACCGACAAGACCAAACCATTTGCGAGAATGGGGCGGAAAGCCTATGGGTCTCTGCGAGACAGCCGGGTTGCCGAAGTATCACAGCCGATATTTCCGCCCCGGTTTTTTTGGGGGGATGAACCATTTTTACTTTTGAGCTTCCTGATAAAGGAGGTGATGCAGATAAAAAACGAATGAGGCAATCGACAATACTAAACCATCCGCGAGGATGGGGCGGAAAGCCCAAGGGTCTCAGCGAGACAGCCGGGATACCGAAATGTCTACATAGATCCTCAGCCCAGTTTTTTTCTGTACAGGCGGTTGGGGGAAAGAGCGATGAAGCCGGGGTAGTTATTCGTTGTAGCAAAGACAGAAACAGAAGAAGGAGGTATTAGTTATGAAAACAAACAGCTTATTATCAATTATATCAGTTGCCTTTACGGTCATCCTGGCCGCATGTGACGGAGGGGGGGGAGGAAGCACACCGACAACTACCGCCAAAGTAGGTTTCAGCAAGGGCGTAATCACCGCCAAGGGAAGTATCACCGTTAATGGCGTCAAGTTCAACTCCAGCAGTGCCGATGTCAAGTTTGACAACCTTTCCGGAGCCGGCATCGACGACAGCAAGCTAAAGGTCGGGATGGTGGTCAAAATCAAAGGCAAGATCGATGATGCCAGCAAAACCGGCATAGCCGAAAAGATCGAATTTACCGACAACTTCCAGGGACCAATCGACAGTGTAAATTTGGTGACAGGCACCTTCACGGTGTTTGGCCAAACAGTCTTGATAGATGCGAACACGGTCTTCGAGGGCAGCAGCGGACTCACCGGCCTCACCCCCCTTGTCGTGGGCAATGTCGTGGAAGTGAGCGGCTTCCCCGATGCTGCCGGGGTTATTCTGGCGACCCGGATCGAAAACAAAACAAACTCCGGAGAATCTTTCGAGGTCAAGGGAACCATCAGTAACATCACCGGTAACACTTTCATACTTACCCCCCCCGGATCAGGCACTGCGTTGACCGTGACTATGGCTGTCGGGGCAACTCTCCCCGTGGGTGTTGATAACGGATCGTTCGTCGAGGTGAGAGTAACCGGGAGCGGGACAATCGTTACCGCCACCAAGGTGGAGCTTGAGAGCGAACTGGAGGCGGAAGACAACGATAGATTGGAAGTCGAAGGGATCGTCACGAGTGTGGATACACCTAATGCGACTTTTGTGGTGAATGGAATCGCAGTAAACGCCGCAGGGATGACCCTTCCCGCTGTCGGACAGAAGATTGAAGTGGAAGGACAATTGGTGAACGGTGTTCTGGTGCCGGCCAGCTCGTCATCAATTAAAGTGGAGCAGGAATGCAACATCGAGATCAAGGCTAATGTGACGGCTGTAAACGGCAACTCCCTCACCACGCTTGGGAGTCTTACAGGATTTGTTACAGCCGATACGATCTTCAAGGACAACAGCAGTGCGCAGCTCGTCAATTTCAGCCTGACGGATATCAAGGTCGGTGACCACCTGGAAATAACCGCCTTTGCCAATCCCGATCCAGCTAATCCCGATACGGGAATAATCAGCAAAATCGAACGCAAGAACCCGTCGAGCGAGATAGCCCTGAAAGGACCTATTAATTTTTCCACCCCTTCAGCAGGAACATTCATCCTGCTGGGACTGACGATCGACACCAATGGGGCGGGGGTTCAATTCAAGAGCAATATCGTCACGATTACCTCCACTGCATTCTATGCCGCCCTAACTCCCGACAAGACAATCGTCAAGGCAAAGGGTACAGCATTTGACACCGCTGCCAAAACCTTGACGGCAACCGAAGTTGAGATAAAAAAACAACTTCCATAGGCTTGGTGAATTGCAGGAATGCCCTATCTGGTAAAAAAAGCAAGGGGGACAGCTTGATCGGCTGTCCCCCTTCTAGTTCGTGAGCAGTTAACTGCTCACGAACTAGAAGGGGGCCGCGGGGATGGATCTGCTGGTGCAACCGCTTCAGCCGTTCACGGGTGACATGGGTGTAGATCTGGGTGGTGGAGAGGTCGGCGTGGCCCAGCATGATCTGCACGCTGCGCAGGTCGGCGCCGTTTTCCAACAGGTGGGTGGCAAAGGAGTGCCGCAAGGTGTGAGGTGAGATGTTCTTGCGGATTCCGGCCTGATAGGTTCGTTTTTTGATGATGTTCCAGAAGGCCTGACGGCTCATGGCGTCACCCAGTCGCGACAGGAATAGAAAGATATTCTTCGCTGCCGGATCACGTTTGTAACGAACACCTCCCAGGTAGGCCGTGACCTGCTGGCAGGCCGACTCGCCGATCGGAACCAGCCGTTCCTTGCTCCCCTTACCCATGGTCAGCAGATAGCCGGCGGCCAGATTCACCTCCCGCAGCTTGAGGCTGACCAGTTCCGACACCCGCAGGCCGGTGGCGTAAAGCAGCTCCAGCATGGCCAGATCCCGCACGTTCTCGCCCGACGACCCCACACAGGCAGCAAACAGGGCATCAACCTCTTGGGATGTCATGAACTCCGGCAGCTTGTGCAGAGTTCGGGGGGCCTCGATGATCGAAGCGGGGTTGACATCGGCATAGCTTTCAATCATCAGGAACTTGTGGAACATGCGGATGGAGGACAGGCAGCGCGCCCGGCTGCGGGGACCGCTGCCGGCCTCCTTCAGCCGCCCCAGGAATGCAGCGATGTCCGTGGATGCCACCTCGCCCGGCGTGCGCCGGCCTTCCTGTTCCAGGAAGTCCAGATAGCGCGCCAGATCGCGGCTGTAGGCCTCCTGGGTATTGGCCGAGAGCCCCTTTTCCACCGCCAGGTAGTTTATGAACAGGTCAAGGTAGTCGTTCATGGGTTGCGCAGCGCCTTCGGATCATGCATCGGACCTGTCTTGCAATCAGTATTATGTTCCCGGAAATACACCAATCTTTGAATTCGAAGAGTCAACGAATTGATTTCCGTACACATTCCAAAAACGGCTTCAAAAAATCCTGCGGTACATCATCAATATTGCTATACACACGCCCTTTATTCACGAATGATATTGAGAATGGAGCTTTGGCATTTCCTTCAATTGCCCATAAACTCACAATACCATCAGGGTCTTTGATAACCCGATAAGCCCCGTATCGGTAATGGCTCACTAATGTTGCAACTGCACTTTTTGCCTGATTGTAGAGTGCTGCGTCTCTATATGGTTTCATTTGAATCTGCTCTGTTCCTTAATGATGGAATTCAATTCTGCCACAGATCTGCAGGCAGCCGTTCACCGGAGAACAGCCGCTCCCGTAATTCCGGGCGTTCTAAAAAGGCCAGCACGCCACTCCCAAGTTCTATGCTGCGGTCGTCGAGTCCACGATGGTGAAAAGACCTGGCCAGAACCATGAACACCTCGTCAAAGACCGTCTGGCGCAGCAGGTCGACGGAAACCAGCCGCTGCTCATCGGTTATGAGCGGGTTGAATGCCTCCAGGCAGCTACTAGCGCCATTCGGACTTGACCCCTACTGTTCTCCACACTATGCAAATCCTGGCCCGGCGGCCTTCCAAAGTCTACTATATTTTCTTGGGACGCGATGTTTTGCCAGGCGGCAGAAAGTTCTCACCGGTCACCACAGACCTGCCGGTCTTGGCCTCCAGCGCCTTTCGTGCCTGCTTGGCAATCGCCCCGCCTTTTGTGGCAGCCACTTTGTTTTCGGTCATCCCGGTCGCATCATCTGTCTCGGCAATCTGTCGCGTCGATAATTCCGCCAGCGCGGTAAAAATAAGTTCCGCCTCGCTCATGTGGTCACGCAGATTCTGACTCTGCAAACCTTTCATATCCCTGTGATCCTTAACACTCACCCCCGACCATTCCTGATGAATGATGTTGGTAAGAATGGCAAATTCCTCACCTTTCTTGATGTCGTGTTTTACCCAATAATCGGTCAGCTTATTGCGTGTTTCCTGTCCGGTCATGCGCTGCTGAATCCACTTCTCGCTACGCCCGTGTTTCTGCCAGGTCTCGCGTGCGCGATCCAGCGACAATGACGGGTCAGCCATTTCCTGCATGCGCTCGTAGCCAACCTTGGCCAACCACAGTTTGATCGGCTCCGCCTTTGGGCTGGGAACGGACTGCACCAGACGCAGCAGGGTTTCGGCAGTGGCAACATCGGTCAGGCGTTGTTTACCGTCCTCAGCTGTCATTTTCAACTGGTGACAATTTGTCACCAGTTGACTTCCTTCCTTGTTCAGACGCTCTTTCAGTTTGTTCCAGTACTTTCGTGCTGTTTGATAATCCGGTTGCTGGGTCAATACCTGAATGATATCCACCACAGAGAACCACCAGGTTTCAGTTTTTTTGTCATAGACCCGGCGGATTTCGTGGGTTTCAAAAAAAGCGGGTTGGATTTGCATGGTTTCGGCTCCTTACAATTGGCCCATGGCTGCGTGTTTTAATTTCAGATGTATGATTATTTCGGACACTTTGATTTTGATGTCAATGTCAGTGCCTGACACCAGTTTTTACTTCTAGACGATCATATGTGAAGAACTGTCGGTAAAATAGCTGATGCAGAGTGTTGTTGTGTTGTCGAGAGTGCCAAGCGGAATAACTCGCCAATTATTTTTTTCGCAACTTCACCTGATGCCATTTTCGCACCTGAAGAAACATACTGTTTTATCTTCTCTATAAGTGGCTCATCTTTCTCACCTTGTGTCACCGATGAGGGAAGGTAACCGAGGATAGTTAGCCCGCGTAATGTGAGTCTAACGCCGTAATAGCAACCTTTTTGATTATATTCTTCATACCGTATGAATCCTTCCTCACCAAGCCATTTGATGACATAATCAGCCAATATTACAGTATCGAATGCGTCATCGAATGTAGCGTCGAGTGCCACAGTTTCTCCGCCGATATCAGTCCCATCAACTTTAATGCCCTCTGGAAATGAACGATAAAGTTTCTCGAACAGTTTCAGTGTAATGTCATTAAATCGCTGAATGTTGGTCGGAATGGTTGTCATAAATTTATCCTTTAAATTGTTCCCATGACGCGCCGAAGGATAGCGAGCTATTCTTCGGCGCTGTCCGTGGCTTTGTTACCGGTCTTAGCCTTCAGATTCTCCACTGCCCAGTTCCTGACTTTCGAAAGGTCGAATCCATATTTCGTCATTAAGGAGTCACCGATTGTGTCGAGTTCAGTCAAAACTGCGATGATCTCGCATGCGATTGCTTCAATTCGTTGGAAGACGTGCTCCGACTGGCCCTGAAAGAATATCGTTGATTCATTCTCCCGGTGTAGGCGGTGAACGAGCCAGTTGCGTTCGTCCTTTAGCTTCCAGATCCGGTCATCAATGTCCGGTGGCAGCGGAAACTGCTTGCGAATATTTTGCATCAATGCGCCCATAGTCTGCCTGTTTGCCGATTCCAGTGCGGCCTGCACTTGTGTCATGGCCTCAAATTTTTCCAGTCGGAGAGATGTTGCAAGGTACGCGGCAAGCGTGCTTTCAATCAGTTGCGCCTGCAAAACAACGCAGCCAACCTGTCTACAGAGTTCGTTAAAGTGTGGAGGCTCGTCCATTGTCATTCTCAATTCAGCCGACAAAATCGATTAAGCCTCCCGATTATTAGCTTGCTCAACAATAGTCACTTTTGGAACTTTACTAATTACGTGCCTCCAATTGACTCCGCTATGTGCTAGATCGAGTAACATATCGCTAATACTGTCTTCAGCGCTTTCTATTCCAAGTAAGGAATGGCCAGATAATATGTGGACCATTATTGGCAAGTCTGTATCCGAAACGTCCATGTATGATTCTATGGTGATCTCTTTTATACATTCCAGATTGTGATTATTTGATTTGCATAATTGAGTCAAAATGTCATCGATTTTAGCTTGTATGCTCATGTGCTCCCCCTCTTTTTCTGATGATTTTATAGCACTGTATCAAGAGGGGATTCGAGCGTCAACTAATTGTTTTAATTTAACTTTTGTTAAGTTCTTTACATTTTAAAATCACGAGATTCAATTTGAAACCGTTTCGTATCAGTTCCAAGCTAACTCCGCTTAATTGGACCTTATAGATTACTGTTATCATCAATCCGAACAGATTTACCCCAAACAAAATCAATCTCATTAAGCCGCCGAATTCTATCTTCTGAAACTTGCCCATTTTTTCTACTTTTCCTTTGTTGGCTTATCCATCCCCCTAATCCATTTGTTGAATGTGGAACTTTTAAATTTCCGTGCATTTTTTTGTAGATAACCAATTCGTTGAAGTTCGCCTCCCACTGAGATTTCATAGGGTCCCAAATGAAACCAATCTCCTCAAGCCGATAAAATCTGTCTTCTGGAAGCTCATCGGCTTTGTAAGACTGCCTTTGTATACTTATCCACAGTCCTAAACCGGTGTGCCATTTTATGGGAACATTTATATCCCCATGTTCCGCCTTATACGCAAGTAATTCGCTAAACCTGTTTTCCCACTGCGACTCCAGAGAATTCCATTCAAATCCGATTGATTCAAGACGCTGCATCCTCTCCAGTGAGATGGCACCATAATTTTTCGATTTTCGTTGCGTACTTATCCAACGACCTAAACCAGTGTGCCACTTCAAAGGGACATTTACGTCACCGTGCTCAATCTTATATGCCCGCAATTCATTGAATCTTTCTTCCCACTTTGAATCCAACGGGTTCCACTCAAATCCGATGGCATCGAGCCTTTGAATGTTTTCTTCTGAAAGTGTGCCATTTTTTCTGTTTTTCCTCTGTGAAACCAGCCACGATCCTAGACCTGTCGGCCATTTGCCCGGCACATTCATATCGCGGTGTTCTGCCTTATATGCCAGCAATTCGTTAAATCTCATTTCCCACTGTAATTCAAAAGGATCCCAGATAAATTCGATTTCATTCAGCCGTTCTTTACGTTCAAGAGAAAGCTCACCACTACTTGCACATCGTCTTTGGACGCCCACCCACAGTCCCAATCCTGTTCCCCACCTTTTTGGAACATTCGTATCCCCATACGTTGTCTTATATGCAAGCAATTCGCTATAGCGCTCTTCCCATTGTGTATCCACCGGGTTCCACTCAAATCCGATTGCATCAAGCTGTTTGATTTTCTCTTCTGAAAGATGTCCATTTTTGCGATGTCGTCTTTGATTGCCTATCCACGATCCTAAACCTTTCGCTGACAGTGGGACATTGATATTTCCATGCTCGGCTTGGTAGGCGAGTAACTCTTTAAATCCAGCTTCCCACTGCGTTTCAATGGGGTCCCAATCAAAACCGATCTCATCAAATCGTCGAATATCATCCTCTGAAAGTAGTCCCTTTTTTCTGTTTGTCCTTTGCGTTACGATCCAGCGGCCTAACGTTGTCCATCCACGTGGGACATTTGTATCGCCGTGTTCAGCTTTATAAGCGAGTAATTCAGAAAATGTTGCTTCCCACTGTAAATCCATTGGATCCCAATAAAACCCAATCTCATCAAGCCTCTGAAACCTGTCTATTGAGAGAGTGCCATTTCTCTTTAATGCTCTCTGGGTACTTATCCAGCGGCCTAAGCCGGTTTGCCAGTTTATAGGCACATTCGCATCCCCACGCTCCGCCTTATACGCCAGCAATTCCCCATACCGCTCATCCCAGGTAACGCCGAGATATTCCAGACATTCCGCCGTAATTGATTGTCGTATTGATTCCAGCGACAGACTCGGTCCCAGCACTTCGATTCGCTCATTGAATCGATTGACATCGTACTTCCCCGCCATGCCCTTGTCCTCGCGCATCTGGCGGATGATGTCAGTCAGCACGTCATCCTGTTCCTTCATTGCGGCGAGTATGTCCCATAAATCGTCGAAACCGGTCCGCTGCAAGGCTTCCTCGACTGATTCATTGGCGGTCTGCTCAAGAAACAGTGGCACCATCACATAGCCGAATTCCTTGCCGGGCGATTTTCTCATTGCTCGCCCGGTGGCCTGCACGATATCCACCTTGCTCTTGCGCGGCGACATGAAGGCAACCATATCGACAGCGGGGACATCCACCCCTTCGGTCAGGCAGCGTGCGTTGGACATCACCGCCTTTTCGGCTTGACGAAAGGCTTTCATGTGATTTTCACGCAGGGCGGTAGGCATGGCGCCGCTTACATGGAGGGTGGCGAAATTTGGCAGGTGATTGTGAATGCCTTCACCGTCGTTAGAAGTGAACGAGTGCGCAGCAGCAACCGTGCCGTGGAAGGTGAAGATGCGGCTGACGTCGTATTTTTCTACTGCTTTTTGTAACGCTATCTGCAATGCTACCTGACGGGCCTTGACTGGATCGCCATCGACGATCACTTCCCCGTGGTTGAGCAAATGATCGTTTACCATGCCCGATGTAACGACCGAGATTACTACCTTGTAGTCGCAGATGATGCCGCGTCTTGCGGCCTCGGCGAAGCTGAGGGTGTAGACGACCGGGCCGTAGACCTCCGGCCTGTCCATCGAGTACACCAGCGTTGACTCGCTTTCTTTATCCTTCTTGCGAATGTCGTAATGGCGGGGTGTTGCGGTAAAAAAGAGGCGTTTAAGGATGGGCAAATTATTGTCATCCAAGGCAAAATTAAAGTGGGTTCCAGTGCGACCGGCGGTTTTGTGAGCTTCGTCGAATATGCCGAGGTCGAATGCCTGATCCATACCTTCTGCAACGACATGAGCCGACTGGTAGGTGGAAAAAACCACCTTCACTCCTTCAAACGAACTGGTGAGGAATTTACGGACAGCAGCACTTTCGGTTGTTACGGGAAAATCAAGATCAGCTTGATGGACGATCAGGTCATCTGCACCCTTGGCCACGGTGGGGTCGGAACAAACGCAAAGAAAGGTCAGGTTCTCCGTGGCGGTCTCGCGCAGCCATTCATGCAGCATTTGGCGCACCAGGGCCAGAGAAGGGACCAGTACGAGCAGATTGCAACAATTACGACATTCCGCTGCCCAGAGGGCGACCAAGGTTTTGCCGGTGCCGCAGGCCATTACTACGGTAGCCCGGTCGTTGTCATCCAGGCCAGTGGAGATTGCGTCGAGCGCCTCTAGCTGGTGTGGTTGAGGTTCCTTGCGAGGAAGCTTGATTCGACAGCCTTGCAGCCATTGGCGCATGGCTTCGAGGTCATTTGCCGTGAGGCGGTCGAGATCGCTGCCCCGGATGGCGACAAAGCCGCTGCGATCACGCATGAGGTTCGGCAAGGCTTCGCAGTTGGTGAACAAGACTCGCTGACTCACTTGGTCTGTCAGCCCCATAAAGGTAGAAAGCTCATCCCATGTCAGAGAAGGGCGGCGGCTCCTGAACTTAACCTGATAAGCTCGCAGTTCGTCGTCGATGGTTCGATAGGTGCCATCTACGCCTTTATCAGTGCCTGTGTCGAGCCCGATGGCTTTGCGCTGCTCCAGAGGAATGGCTTCAAATGGCCAGACCTCCCGTGCCTGGACAATTTTTTGGGTGGCAAGGTACGCTTCAGCGAATACCTCGAAAGCGTCTCCGATTTCCTTATTGCCGGGAAGAGCAGAAATTCGGGCTTCGAGTTCGACAAATGAACTCAAACCGTCAAATAAGCCATTGTTCAGGAATCTGGTTGTGGCGGGATGTCTTGAATTCAATTTATTCACTTCCTGTGTTTTGTATCATTGATCAGAGAAAATCGGGACCCTTCCCAGTTGATCATCTCATTTCAAGCGGTAATCACACACCCTTATACCCCTCCTCACTCTCCGCAACCCGCAACTCCACCGTATCCTCCTCCGGCTCGAACACCACGCGCACCCGCGCATGCAGGACATGGGCAACCCGCCGCAGCATGCTCAGGGAGTGCCCTTCGTATCCCGGCGACTCAAGTCGGCTGATCTGCTGTTGGGAAGTATGCAGAAGTTTGGCCAGTTCTTTTTGCGAAAGTCCCGACTTGCGCCGCAGCTCCGCTATCTGCAGCGCCACATCCCATGCCTCGCCAGCCGCTGCAAAGCGAGCGGCGAATTCGGGATCTTGCAGTTGCTGGTCAAGGTAATTGTCAAAATTGGTCTTTTTCATCATTTCATCCTTTGCAGCCAATCGCCCATTCTTTCGGCTGCAGCAGCCAGATCCTGCCGCGTAATTGCCTGTCCTTTGTTGCGAATGCCATGCACAGCGATGATTCGCTGCCCTTTTACAAAAAACCACAGTACCCGCGTGTTCAGTTTACCAACGTGGCGCAGCTCAAACAGACCATCACCGAGTGCTTTGGAGAGAGGTTCGCGGTGATACTGCCGATTGCGCAACTTTGCCAAGCCAGCGAGAACTGCGGCAAAATCGTCGGGATCACTCACTTTCAGCTCATTCAGAAAATCCCTGACAGGACAATTCCCGCTTGCCGTTACATAAAACTCTACTATGAAATCCATAATTCCTCAACATCAATATTGATGTATAGCGTTATGAAGGCAAAAAGCATAAAATATTGTAAATCAGGGGAGAAAAGGGGGTTAGCGAACACGACTTACTCAAGACTCTCCATCTTCCAGCGCAGATACAACGCCTCAACCTTATCCCTGGCCCAGGGGGTCTTCCTCAAAAACTTCAGACTGGAGGCAATACTCGGGTCATGGGTAAAACAGCGGATATCGATGTTTCTTGCCATTTCCTCCCAGCCATACTGCTCCACCAGATCGGTCAAAATCATTTTCAAAGTCACGCCGTGCAGCGGATCATGTGGTTGTTGGTCGGTCATATTTATCCCTAATACTTCATAACTCATACTTCAAAAGCCCCTCTCATACCCACTCATCAATAGCCGTCCGCAACTGTTTCTTGATTTCTTCCAGTTTGTCTTCCGCCATTATTTTATGACCGAAGATATCACGAACGTAAAACACGTCGGCCACCTGGTCAACCTTGGTGGAAATTTTGGAGACACCGATATAAAGCCCGAGATGAGTCAGGGTACTGGTTATCAGATAAAGCAGTCCGACCTTGTCATGGGCATAAACATCAATGACCGTGTAATCCTCCGAGACCTCGTTGTCGATCTCCACCTTGGTCGGAAAGCGGGGAGCCGGTCGCGAGGTTAACAGCGACGGCCTTTGGCGTTTCTCCACCAACTCATCCACGTAAGCCTCGCCATGAAGCACCCGGCGCATATCGGCCTGAACCTTTTGCCAGCGCTGATCATCGGTGATAACCAGCCCCTGCGGTGAGTTAACTTGTAGAATGTCCAGCACCTTGCCGTTTCTGCTGGTGTTGATCTGAGCCCCGAGGATGTTGACCCCATTGGCAGCCATGACGCCGGTAATCCTTGAGAACAGCCCCGGCATATCCCGCGTGCAGATCGTAAACTCCGAATAACCGCGCTCCTGCTGATGGACAATCTTCATCAGGATGTCAGTCTCTTCCAGGCCGAGCAGCAGCCTGGCATGATCCGCAATCAGCAGATGGTCGTTGGAGAGTAGCAGGCGAACAGGCATGGCCTTGAGTTCGTCACGGATCAGCGTAGCTGGAAACTCATCATCCAGAATTTCGGTGACCTTCTTGATAACCATCTTGACCCGCTCACTGCTGGCTTCCAGATAAAAATCACCCCGTTCCAGAATATTGAAGGCCTTTTCGTACAATTCCTGAAACAGAAGCGCCTTCCAGGTTGTCCAGACATCTGAACCAACCGCCCTGACATCGGCC
>Ga0209212_1007177_pt1 | contig 12430 bp, 9 predicted proteins | sample RifGroC2_FD_183996 | JGI IMG/M metagenome (GOLD analysis project Ga0209212, IMG submission 183996) | Groundwater microbial communities from Rifle, Colorado, USA - Groundwater C2 (SPAdes) (version 2) | ecosystem: Environmental > Aquatic > Deep subsurface > Groundwater | place: Rifle, Colorado...
AACCGGCAATAGGAAAATCGCTTATGAAGATCCGGACGAGCATGAGTTCTTTGTTACTCCCAAGGCTAACTGGAAACACCTGGCGTCCCTCACCCACAACCTGGGCGACGCCATAAATAAAGCCAACGATATTCTTGAAGAGGAAAACCGTGTGCTTGAGGATGTGCTTTCCGCCACGGACTTTAACGATAAAGAGCGCCTGTCGGATGAAACTCTTTCCAGGCTTATCCTGCATTTCTCGGGCTTGAGTCTCCGCAATGACAATCTGGCTGAGCCGGATATCCTAGGCCGCGCCTACGAGTATCTTATCGCCCAGTTCGCCGACGATGCCGGCAAGAAAGGCGGGGAATTTTACACGCCGAAGGAAGTGGTCACCCTGCTTACGGAGATTCTGGACCCCAAGGCCGGTATGTATGTATGCGACCCCGCCTGCGGTTCCGGCGGCATGCTGGTGCAGGCCGTGCATCACCTTAAATCTATAAAGCAAAACCCCAAGAATATTGTACTGCACGGCCAGGAGCGCAACATCGGTACCTGGGCTATATGTAAGATGAATATGCTTTTGCATGGCATTTCCGGAGCGCGCATAGAAAAAGGCGACACCATCCGCGACCCCAAGCTTCTTAATAAGGGCAAACTTATTGAGTACGACATTGTTATCGCCAATCCGCCGTTTTCGCTGAAGAACTGGGGGATAGAGTCGGCTGAGAACGACGGTTTTGGCCGGTTCCGCTACGGTGTTCCGCCCCAGAGCTACGGCGATTACGCTTTTGTTCAGCATATGATTGCCACGCTTAAACCATCCGGCCGGGCCGGGATAGTTCTGCCGCACGGTGTTCTGTTCCGCGGCGGCGCCGAGGGCCGTATTCGCCAGGGGATTCTTGAAGAAGACCTTGTGGAGGCTGTTATAGGTTTGCCGCAGAACCTGTTTTACGGCGCCAGCATTCCCGCCGCCCTGTTCATAATAAACAAGAACAAGCCCGCAGACCGGAAGGGCAAGGTGTTCTTCATCTACGGCGCACGGGACTTCGCGCAGCTTAAAAACAAGAACAGACTGCGGCAGGAAGACATCGACAAGATAATCAACACCTATCGTTCAACTTCCAATATTGAAAAATACTCCCGGCAGGTTGGTCTGGACGAGATCCGGCGCAACGACTACAACCTGAACATCCCGCGCTATATCGATATAGCCGAGGAAGAGGAAGTGATAGACGTACAGACTGTAATAAACGACCTGGCCAAACTAAAAAAAGAGCGCCAGGCCGCTGAGGCTAAAGTTGAAGGCTACCTGAAAGAGCTCGGCTACAAAATCTAACTATGCCGTTTAAGAATAAAGATGAAATAGACCGGATACTGGCCGCTTTAGGCGACCAGCTTGCGGCTGCAAAGAGCGAGCCGCTGGACCTGCTGGTCTGCGGCGGCTCAGCTCTTCACGCTTTGCACTTGGTCACTCGCACCACCATGGACGTTGACGTTGTGGCAAGGATTGCGGGAGGAGCAGGTGTTATGAGCAGGCCTGACCCTTTTCCTGCTGCCCTTGCCGGGGCTATAGAAAAGGTTGCCAGGGACTTTGGCCTTAAAGAGGACTGGTTCAACCCCGGCCCAGCTTCCGCACTGGATTTAGGTTTGCCAGAAGGAGTGCTCGTAAGGGCCGAGGTTGCGCATTACGGGTCTTTTCTGACCGTGCGTTTTTTCAGCCGCTACGACCAGATTCACTTTAAACTGTACGCGGCGGTTGATCAGGGCGGTAAGCATTATGCGGACCTGCTTGAACTTAAACCCACCGCGGAAGAACTGTTTGCCGCCGCCAAATGGAGCATGACGCACGATGTTTCCGAAGGCTACAAGGGCGAACTTAAAAGAATACTAACAGGAATGGGGCATAACGATGTCGCTGAAAGAATATAGAGAACAATTGCTTAACCGCCTCCTGACATTTCTCTGGCGGCAATGGTCCGCTTTGGGTTTGCTGGGCGAATCGGGCGGCGAAGAGGACTGGGTTATAGACCCGGAGTCTTTGCTGGTGTTTTCCCTTGAAATAGGCCGCTACGAGCCCCGCCTGTTCGACGAAATTCTGGCCTGGCTCAAGGTTAACGGCCAGTGGCTGGATACTCCAAGGCTTAGGAACATCATAGAGGCCCGCGGAACCAATACCGCAAGGCTTATGGGCGGCGTGCTGCAGTATCTGCTGGATAACGGCGGGGATGCGCGTAAATGGCAGAACCTTGTGAACCTTTGCGATAAGATTAGTCCAAAAAATTCCGCAAAAGCGGAAGAGGCTTTGTTTAGGGATAAAACCGGCCGCGCCCATCCGGTAATCTCAAAAGAAAAAGCTGACGTGGCTTTTCTTAAATTTGGTTTTAACAGGCCGGTCCTTAAAATACAGAAGGCCGGTAAAGAAACACCTGTAAACGCCAAGGCCAACTTGCGCTTTCTGCTACGCTCTCTTTTCGGTGTGGGCGGCAAGTCGGAGATCATTCTTTATCTGCTTACCCATGAAGGCGCACGGCCAAAAGAGATCGCGGATGCCATAGGTCTTTTCTGGCTGGGCGTTCACCAAACGCTTTTGGATTTATCCAAGTCCGGCCTTGTGCTTATAAGGCGCAAAGGTAAGAAAGTGGACTACTGGCTTTCCCACAGGAAATGGTGGGAGTTTGTATCGCCGGCGGCTGCCGATGAAGCCCGGCCCAAGTGGCTGGACTGGGCGGCTATTTATGCCGCGCTCTCAAACCTGTGGCAGACCATGGACGCGCTGGCCGAAAGCGACGCCTCGCAGTATATGAAGAGCTCCCGCCTGCAGGATAGTTTGGAATTGGTATCTACTGAGTTTTCCCGCGCAGGTTTTGATGTGGGCACCCCGCCCCCGCCCGGCCTGCAGTCCGAACAGCATCAGAAAATGTCTTTGGCTTTCCTTGAAAAGATATTAGGAGACTCCCATGAGTAACCAGATAGGCAGCCTGAAGATGGGACAGAAGTTGAAAAAGACACCCGCTGGGGAAATCCCTGTGGATTGGGGGGTAGCCACTATTGCTGATTTGTGCCAGGTTAATCCGGAAGTAATTAAAGAATCTACGCCGCCAGACACGCAATTGAAATATATTGATATTGCCTCAATAGAGCGCACTGGGAGTATTTCAATTCCCAAGGTTATGGAATTTAAGGATGCCCCCTCGCGTGCCAGGCGTATTGTCAAAGCCGGTGATGTAATAATATCCACAGTCCGCCCATATCTTAAAGCCTTTGCCCGGATCACTGATGCGTCAGAAAATCTTATTGCTTCCACGGGATTTGCAGTGCTTCGTGCTCGCCCGAATGTGAATGGCAGCTATGTTTATCAACATGTGTTAAGCGAAATGTTTGTGAAGTACCTGGAAGGGAAGATGACAGGCTCAAGCTACCCCGCTGTGAATTCTAGCGACGTGGCAGAATATCAAATGCCAGTTCCTACTGCCCTAGAGCAGGAAAATATTGCCCGGATATTGTCCGAAGTGGATACGCTAATTGATACGGTTGGAACTGAAATTAAAAAGACAAAAGAACTTAGAAAAGGCCTGATGTGCCAACTCCTCACCCGAGGGGTTGGTCATAAAAACTTCAAAGAAACCTCGCGTGGCTCAATCCCAACATCGTGGGATGTAATGCCAATAAAAGCTTTAGCAGAGGCGATGTTAAATGGCGGGACACCGGATAGAACGAACAAACTTTATTGGAGTGGCACTATCCCTTGGATTAGTGGCGCAGATTTTTCAAATCAAAAAGTAGAGGCTTTCAGAAGGTATATTACTCCCGAGGCTGTAAATAATAGTGCGACTAATGTTATTCCTAAGGGTGCGCTATTGGTTGTGACACGAACAGGTGTTGGAAAATTAGCAATCGCGCCTGTTGACGTTACAATAAGCCAAGATATTACAGGGATTATCCCTAAAGCGTCACTTGTTTCGACAGAGTTCATGTTTTGGATGTTAAACTTATACATCGGTAAACTTAAAGCGAATCACCAGGGTACATCAATAAATGGAATTCTTAGGGAAGACCTTGAGTCTTTTCTGCTTCCAATCCCACCCTTGCTAGAGCAACATAAAATTACATGTATTTTAATGGGTTGTGACGATTCATTAAATAAACAAGACCAGTCCCTAACAAAACTGACAACACTTAAAAAAAGCTTAATGAATATGCTTTTGACCGGGAAAGTGAGGGTTTAGGACGATGGAACCTCTTTGGGATGGTAAGATTGCTGTAAAAATTATGCAGCATCTAAGAAGGTGCTTGCAAAGGCCAATGCAAAAACATTGTGTTTATTGCCGCACAACAACGGGCTCCTTCAAGAATGGGGAGCATGTAATTCCAAAGGCTTTTGGCACATTCGGGCAGCAGACCTGGGTCTTACATGACTGCGTATGTGATTCCTGTAATAGTTTCTTTGGAAACAATCTTGAGGTTTTCTTTAATAGGAGCAGTCTTGAGGGGCTAGAGCGATTTAAACACGGAAAACCGCGTAGGGATGCGGCAGACATACATAGGGATAGGGTGATGGTTGTGTCAGCCTCCCAACAATCCAAAGGGATGAAGTTTGCGCCTGTTAGCCACGAACTGCTTCCGCAAGTAGGATTTTTGTTTGCAGGGCAATCGGAGCGCGAGTTTTTTACTCTTGACGAGTTAGAGGGAATGGAAAACTTAGATAAGACAAAATACAATTTAAAAAATCCTGATGGCATTTCCCTCTTGGCGCGAGACGAAAAAAGTTATAAGCGACTTGCAAAAGCACTTTTAAAGCTGGGAATTGCTTTTGAAAAGCAAAGAGAGGCTCCTCCCATGGGGCCACATACGGTGGAGCTGGATTATACAGTAAAGTGTGACGTGAAGAATTTTAGAACTATTGCAAAAATAGCCTTTAACTATATGGCAAAGGTCAGAGAGCCGGCATATTGCTTGCGTTCTGATTTCGATCCAATCCGTGATTATATTCGGAATGGGAACCGGCCGCCTTTCGCCCCGGTTGTGCCGTCGAATGTCCCAATTCTTGCATATGATACTGAAACTAAAAGACAAACACCTGGCCATATTATCGTCTTGGAAACCAAAGACAATGGGGGCACAATCCAGTCACGGGTTTCCTTATACAATGGCGTTACCTATACGGTAACTTTAGCTAAATATTTCTCCAGCGCCCTTTCTCTGACTGATGTCGGTCATCATTTCGATTTTGAACAAAAAATAATTAATCCACTTCGGACTGGAAAAAAGAATTATCGAGTAATTTGAAAATATATGGAAGATAAGGCAAAGCATCAAGAAGATAAAAACTACTTAAACCATTCCAGAATGGATTTTTTAACTGAGATCGTTTCATTTAATGAGGCAACTGGGGTGGTAGAATTTCGTTTAATTCCTGACCCTAAGCGTTACGAAAAGAAGACAGTTCGTGGTAAAGACGGTTGGTATGATAAATTGGATAACACTTTTATCCCAAAAGAAGTCCTAATGCAAATGGCGACTCAAATGAGAGGGATGCCCATAAATTCTAAGCAGCAACTAGCGGGAAGAGCGGATGAGTATGTGCTGCGCAGGTTGCCGGAAATAGAGAAAAACATTTTACACGGTATTCCGGGTGCAACGTTTGAGGATAAATCTGAGGCATTTCTGCGGACTTTAGAGAAAGATAAGCTGGGGTTCGCTATACTGTCTCTTGATGTCGTTGGTTCCACAAAACTTATTACGCAAATGGAGCCGGCGAAGTATAACCAACTGGTTTCAGCGCTGTTTTATGAAATCGGTACGCTTGTTCCTTTATTCCATGGGCATGTCTTGAAATATACGGGTGATGGAGTTATCGCGTATTTCCCGGAGCCAAGTTTTACCACTCAAAACGACAACGCGCTGGATTGTGCTCTTACCTTGCGACGTTTGATAAATGACGGATTTAACCCATGCTTAATTAAGTTGGGCTTTCCCGCTATCCAAATACGGATCGGGCTAGACTCAGGTGAGGCGTATGTGCAAACGGTCGGCAGTCCAGCTACAAAACAACACAAGGATATTATAGGCGCGGTTGTAAGCCTGGCGGCGAAGATACAGGCAACCGCCCAGCCTAATGGTATTCATCTCGGACAAATAATGTTACAGAACCTGCATACTAACTGGCGCTTAAAATGTGTTCCGATTACGCTTCCAGCCGGATGGGGATATAAACTAACAGCGGATAAAATCTATCAAATACATCAATATCAAGGGTGACCTATGGATAAAGCGATGGATTTCTTGATGAATAACTGGCTCGCCGGTATTGCTGCCGTATGCGGCTGGGCTTTTGGTTTTGCAAGTGATGTCGGTAAGGAACATTGGAGGCGTAAGCGGGAAATAAAAGAAGAACATGCAAAAACAATTCAAAAAGAAATTTTGGTCCCAATCTATGAATTCCTAAAGTCTTTCTATATCCCGGTTAGTGAATTGAGAGAGCCGTCCGTATGTGTAGTGTCGGAGAGCTTAAGTAAAGACGTTACGCATATCACTGAGGAAGCTTACGCGGGTGTGCGTTTTGCTCTTCGCCCTCGAACACCTGAGCGCCCGGCAGATCAGTTCTTTCAAACAGATTATTGGCATGAAACCGAGGGGTTCAAGCGATATTATAAAGACGCAAAGGATGTTCACTATACCAGGTTGTTGACGCGATTGGAGTTGTTCCGAAATAAATTTATGGACATGCAGCAAGAATCTTTAACTTATTCAAATGAGCTTGTAAAACTTCTAAAAGCCGAACTGAAAATGGAACCATTCTCTCCTATGGGCCTTCCCAAGGTTCCATGGGCGAATTACGAAAGAATAGCCTATGTAATATTTAAGCGTCACATGGGTCTTGTTGATGAAGGGATCCGATTTGATAGTTATACTGTCGGGGCAAAAACAAGCAAAACACAAGAAGATGTTTTTAAGTGCGGTTCCGCGTTGGACGCGCAAAAAGCATTGGAAACGGTTAATGGGATACCCAAAAACAATGCAGCTATCGATAAAATTAAAACAATGTGTAAAGATTTATCAGTAGAGGCAGACTTTCTGCTAAACAACTTCAGGTTTGAAATTTCAAAGGCCCCTGAGCCCAGGCATTGTCAGTTTGTATGATCATACCTAAAGATTGGAAAGATATAACGCGGTGCATTTTTTTGAGGAGTTTATGAATAATTTGGAATACCAGATAATTTGGGGGTGGGGGAATGAATAATAGTCTTATACTATACATGCAGTTGTATGTGCCGAAAATATCGTCTGTTCCATCCTTGGCCGGTAAATCATGGTTGTTGTCTGCGGCTTCCCGTTTAAAAGACAGGGATGTCTATGCTTTTGCTGATCCGTCAATAAAAAAAGACCTCAAATTGGGGCGAGTCTTTTCTAACATTTCCCCCAAAGATATTGATGAATTTACTCTTGAGCTGGGGGTTGCTTTGCCGGATTTGTTCCCCAATCTAGAGGATAAACCGGAATTCGCTGTCGAAATCCCATCTGGTGGGGAAAAATATTTGCTATGTGTTTCTAATCGGATGGCAAAACTTAGATTTGTTGAAGGCAGTGATTATTGCCATATAATTATTCCGGCATCATCAGAGGGAACAAAAACAGAAGAAAAAAATGATGGAAAGGCGGAAGTTCCTTCCGCGCCGACAGCCGGGGAGATACAAATCTCAAGCCCCAAATCCTTTTCAATTCCTGAATCTGCTCACGCTGAATTCCTGAAAACAACGGTAACGGTAAGATTTACGATACATGGGGTTGATGTCGAGGATGCGCTATCGAAAGAGCTAGAAAATAAAATATTGCTGTTTATTGATCTCTTGAATAAATTTGCTTTGGCTAATTTAATGGTCAAAAAAGACCAGCCGGGTATAACCACTCCGATTTATGACCGGCAGACATTCGATTCTATGTATATGATAGTTCAAGGCAAGGAAGAAGAAAAAATTGGCCTTGGGCGGATTGCATTAAACCTGGCAAAACTTAACCTTAATCCCGCTTCATACACTCCGCTGGAGTCGAAAACACTGACGGACTACCTCAATGGAGAAAATGAGGTGGATGAGGCGCAAAGATTCTTGTTGTCTGCTAAGTCCTATATGGATGGGGGATTACTGCACGCATCTTTATTGCATCTCGCGATTGCTGCGGAAATTGCCACCACACGCTACGTGCGTATAAAAATGCTGGCAGCCGGTATTTCAAAAACCAAGTTGGGTGAGATATCTGAGGATTTGACATTCTCCAAAATGTTGAATGTGGATGTTTTTCTAGTGTCACCAGCTGACAAAAAGCCCGACAAAGACCTCGTAGGTAAAATTAATGAGATTAGAAGGATGCGGAATAAGCTTATGCATGAAGGGTTTTTCGATGCTGATAATGTAAAGTTGCGTGAGATGTATTTGAGCGCAAGGGCATTTATCTCCTATTTGGAAGGATGCAATTAATATGACAGCACCTAAATTCAACGAGGATACTCTTTCTGAAAAGCCGGCTATTGAGCAGTTAAGGCGGATGGGGTATGAGATTCTGACCGGCGATAAGCTGGACCCGCAAGAAACCGACGAATGTGCGCGCGTTTCGCGCCGTGATGTCGTCCTAGTAGAGCGGCTGCGGGCCAAGCTTAAGGAATTAAATGAGGATGCTGGCGAAATAGCCATAGAGAAAGCCATAAGGCAGATAACCAATATACAGGGCACAAGTCTAATGGACGAGAACCGGGAGTTCCATAAGGACCTTGTCTCGAATATCTCTGTAGACCAGGAAGGCCCCTCAGGGCGCAGAGCAGTAACGATTAAATTTATTGATTTCAAAGAACCGAAGAACAACGAGTTCCTGGCGGTCAGCCAGTTTTGGGTTAAAGGCCCCAAGTTTACAGACCGGCCCGACATTATAATTTTTGTAAACGGCATCCCCTTGGCAGTTATTGAGTGCAAAAGCCCTGTGGCCCGGGAAACAGGCGTGGGCGACGCTATAGAGCAGCTTCTCCGCTACCAAAGGGAGATCCCCGCGCTGTTCAGGACCAACCAGGTACTGCTGGGCGCCAATCTACTGGGTGCCAAGTACGGCGTAATAGGCTCCGACTACGACAGCTTCCATGAATGGAAGGCCAAGCCGGAAGAAAAGCTCCCGATACTCACGCAGCATCCGACCATACTGGAGATGAAGTCCCTCGGTCTTCTGGACGAGAAAGATTTACCCCATACCCCGGCCCCACAGGATGTTACAATAGCCGCGCTTTTTAATAAGCGCAACTTCCTGGATATCATACGGAACTTCACGGTTTTTGAAAGCGGGGACGGGAAGGTTAAAAAGAAAATCTGCCGCTATCAGCAGTTTGCTGCGGTGCAGAAGCTTGCCGCCAGGGTACTGACCGAAAAAGACAAAAAAGGCATCATCTGGCATTGGCAGGGTTCGGGCAAATCTTTAACAATGCTTTTCGCCGCTCTTAAACTCAGGCGGGAAGATGTTAAATTAAAGAATCCCTATTTTCTTGTGGTGACCGACCGCACCGACCTTGATAAGCAGATCTCCGGCACCTTCCGCGACTGCGGCTTCCCTAACCCCGTCCGGGCTGAAAGCGGCCAGGACCTATATAAGATGCTTTCGGAAGGCGTAGGCCGCACCATAATGACCACCGTGCAGAAATTCCGCACGCCGCTGGATAAACCGCTTTCCACTGCGGACAATATTATTGTGCTTACTGACGAGGCCCATCGTACCCAGTACGGCAATTTCGCTTTCAATCTGCGCAAAGCCCTACCGAATGCCGCCTTCTTCGCTTTTACGGGCACGCCTTTGGATAAAGAGGACCGCAACACTTATAAACTGTTCAGTCCCAGCGGCGAAAACTATATGCACCGCTACGGCATTATAGAAGCCGAGGCCGATGGCGCCACCAAGCCAATAAAATACATGAGCCGCATGCCCGCGCTGCATATTGTGGGCGGGTCGATAGACTCATTGCTTGCCGGCATGTTCCCGGACAAGGATAAAAAAGAACTGGCCAAGATCCGGAAACAATACGCCAGCATGGAAGTGTTATCTAGCGCGCCGCAAAGAATAGAGCGCGTGGCAATGGACATCGTAGAGCATTATCACCAGGCCATACGCCCCAACGGTCTAAAGGCAATGATAGTGGCAAAAAGCCGTGCAGCCGCAGATCTTTATAAAAGGGCCATGGATAAACTTGTGCCGCCCGAATTCTCGGCCGTGGTAATGACCACCAATGACCGCGAAGACCCCGAGGATTGGAAACAGAAATATTGTCTTTCAAGCCGCGACGAGGAAATAATTAAAGAGCGGTTCAAAGACCCGAAGGATTCCTTATCGTTCCTTATTGTCTGCGACAAACTACTGACCGGTTTTGATGCGCCGGTCCTGCAGGTCATGTACCTGGACCAGCGGTTGATAGAACATAGCCTGCTTCAGGCTGTGGCCCGTACCAACCGCGTGTATCCGTGCAAGAACTACGGTCTGATAGTGGACTATGTTGGTATAGGCTCGGAATTGGCCACCGCTTTGAAAAAATTCAGCGCCGAAGACCTGGCTGGCCTGTTCCATACAGACGATGTGGAGCGCGAATTAAAACAGCTTGCGCTTCACCACAAGCTATCGATGAAGTTCTTTGCGGGCATCTCTTTTGATGAAGAGCCCCGGACCATAATCCAGAAATGCCTTGAGGTATTAAGGCCGCCCACAATACGAGGCGACTTTGATAAGGCCTACCGGGACATGGTCAAAAGCATGGACTTCTTGATGCCTGACCTGCGGGTTGAGCCTTTCCTGAAGGATTTTAAGTTCCTTGGTGCAATTCGTGAGGGGGCAAAGAACCTGTACCGTGATGAGCGCCTGAAATCCGAGGATTTGAGCGCCAAAGTGGAGGCTTTGATCCACGCCCATATAGCGGCTGAAAAAATAGAGGAGCTTTTAAAGCCCATTACGATTACCGCGCCGGACTTTGCCCAGCAGCTTGAGGCTAAAGGCTCGGATAAGGCCAAGGCTGTGCACCTTGAATATGCCCTGCGCGATACTCTGCACAGTGCCGCTGCTGAGAATCCCGCTTTTTATGGCACGCTTCAAAAGCAGCTTGAAGATGTAATTGTGGCCAACAGCAAAGAACGCCATGACGACGCGAAGTTTCTCTTGTCTCTTATGCAGATAAAGGAAGCCGAGGACCATAAAGACGAGGCCGCAAAAAAACTCGGCCTGGCAGGCGGCAAAGAGTTCGCCTTCTTCGGGCTTATTGACCGTTCTGAAGACCTGCCCGCCTTAAAGAAAGAAGACCGCGCCGCCCTTGCCAAAGAGGTTATCGCTCTTATTGAAGACCGCGCCGTGGCAGAGTGGGACGAGCGCGAAGATATTCAAAAAGAGATGCGCCGTGAAATAAAGCGCCTGCTCAGGCGTAAAGGTTGCGCAGAAGAGAGCCTTCCAGCCCTTACCAGGGAATTAATAGAACTGGCGCAGCAATGGGTTAAACGGTAATTATGACTACCACAGTCGCAGAGCCTCGCGTTAGTTATAGCCTGCTCTCTTCAAAAGGGAGTAAGAGCATCTGTCTGCGTGTGAACCGGGACGGGAGTGTAACGGTGCGGGCGCCCAGGTTTGTGACAAAGAGCACGGTTGAACAGTTTGTTGGCAAGAGGTCTGCCTGGATCGTAGAGAAACAGAAGTATTTTGAACAGCTTTTAGTGCTCTATCCGCCCAAAGAATTTAAAAACGGGGAATCTTTTCAGTTTCTAGGCCGCAACTTAAGGCTTAGGTTGAAGCATGTGGTTAATCTGAAAACTCCGAAGTGCAAAGTGGAATCAGGGCGACTTAAACTTTATCTGAATGGTCAGACTGGCGCGGACTTTAAAACCGCCGCTTCCGAGGCCATACGCAATTTGTACGCCAGGCACACAGAACTGCGGACTGCCGCTTTTGTCCGCAAGCATTCCAGCGCTCTGGCCGTTAAATCCGGCCGGATTACGGTCGTAGACCAAAAAAAGCGCTGGGGGAGTTGTTCGCTTAAAGGCGATATCCGCATTAACTGGCGGCTGGCTATGATGCCGCCGACGGTTATTGAATATATTATTGTCCACGAGCTTTGCCATTTAAAAGTTCACGACCATTCCCCTAAATTTTGGAGCATCGTTAAATCCGTTCTCCCCGACTACGAAAACCGTCGCGCCTGGCTGCGCCAGCACGGTCCCGCTGTTTTTCTGATGGCTGATTGGGGGTAATATGGGAAATCAAGACAGTTATCACATTAGTCATCTAATTGCTTTGGAGAATGACAAAGTACAGGAAGCCCTAAACAATTGCGCTGTATATTTTAAAGTAGCGGACGCCGGATTCAACCGCGAAGTGCAACACCCTGCTTAAAAACTTCGGCCGGCGTTCTGTAGTCCAGGCATTTGCGCGGTCGTGTGTTTAGCAG
>Ga0209212_1007179_pt1 | contig 12427 bp, 13 predicted proteins | sample RifGroC2_FD_183996 | JGI IMG/M metagenome (GOLD analysis project Ga0209212, IMG submission 183996) | Groundwater microbial communities from Rifle, Colorado, USA - Groundwater C2 (SPAdes) (version 2) | ecosystem: Environmental > Aquatic > Deep subsurface > Groundwater | place: Rifle, Colorado...
CTCCCCAGCGGCGTTGAAGTAGAGATAAAACTCTGATCCAACGCAGCTCTCGGTAAGCTTGCTTTTGCCAACCCTGGCGGTGCCTCACGGTGCCGCCAGGGTTTTTCTATATCCCCGTCATTCCGGCGCAAGCCGGAATCCAGTCAATCTCCTCCCCGTCCCGGCCGGCGGGGGCATGCCTTCTCCGGGTACGCGCGGCTACACCGTAGCCGCGCTCTCGCACTCGGGCTCGTCGCTGCGCAAGCCTCGCCCTCGTGAGGCCCCTCCGAAGGCACACCCCCGCCAGCCTAAATAATTAATCTAACCAAAAACGCTGTATTGTCCCATGTTTTTAACGATACAGCATACTAACCCACCAAATAGGAGTAACTAAGGTTGATATGAGCATTCATTTGATAGAATGTTAAAATCAAAACATTTTGGGGGATTTGCTGCGTTGAATTTCAGGAAATTTTATCATTAGTGAGTTTCTTAGACTAGGAGTGACAATTTATGACTAGTAATAGTGATTTTTTGCCAGTTCGGTATCAGGGTGTTATGGTTTCAAGCACATTTACTGATTTGAAGGAGCATCGGCAGGCTTTAATTTCAGCTATTGCGGGCCAAGACCTGCATGAAGTTGGAATGGAGTATAGCCATCAAAGTGGACTTGATGTTATTGACTCATCATTAAAAATGGTAAGGGACTCTGCAGCCTATATTGGGGTAATTGGATATCGGTATGGGCAAATCCCTGCCTGCCCTCGCCGCAATCCCAATTGCCTGTCGATTACTGAGCTTGAGTTTAGTGAAGCTCAGCGATTGGGTCGCCCAATTCTGCTTTTTATTATGGGGGATAGACATCCTGTGCTTCCTGCGGATGTTGAAACAGATTCGACTAAAAAAACGAAGCTCGATTTATTTCGGGAGCGTGCAAAGCAGATAACTGCCGATTCAACTGTCCCGCGTGTGTATGACATATTTAATAGTGTCGAGGAATTCTCCGTAAAGGCTGTACATGCAGTTTCAAATCTTAAGGCACATCTTAATAATATAGGGAAATCGTCAGTTTCATTAGAAATTAAGAGTGATCCCATTCCAATGTCTCCGGCGTTGTATGCTGAACCTCCATATATCGGGTCTCATAAATTTGTCGGGAGACAGCCACAGCTTGATACTTTGAGTGATTGGGCAAATCCAGCAGATATCCATCCCGTTCTCTTGTTTGAAGCAATCGGCGGAACCGGAAAGAGTATATTGACATGGGAATGGACAATAAATTATTCGACAAAAGTCCGTCCAGATTGGGCAGGACGGATTTGGTATTCCTTTTATGAAAAAGGGGCGACAATGGCGGATTTCTGCCGTAGAGCTTTGGCGTATATGACACGTCAACCCGTAAACAACTACCGTGAGAAGAATACCGGTGAACTTGCGGAACTGTTGTTACACCAACTTCAAGCCAGGCCATGGCTTGTTATTCTTGATGGTTTAGAACGTGTTCTCGTTTCATATCATCGGACGGATGCTGCACAAGTTAGAGATGAGGATGCTGGAGCAACAGATAAAATTGCGCACAGAGATCCCTGCGCTGCGATTAACCCTGAAGATGATGACCTTTTGCGGGCCCTTGCGGGGGCTACACCCTCCAAACTTTTACTTACCTCAAGGCTTGTCCCGAGAGTTTTACTTAATCGGAGTAGCCAACCTATACCAGGGGTCCTTCGCGAACATTTGCCTGGTTTGAGACCAGCAGACGCTGAAATATTGATTCGGATGTGCGGCATTAAAGGATCATCGGAAAAAATTCAGACCTATCTCAAAACTAATTGCGATTGTCATCCCTTGGTCGTAGGGGTTCTTGCTGGATTAATTAATGACTATTTGCCAGACAGAGGTAATTTTGATGCCTGGGTGGTGGACCCTGTTGGCGGTGGACAACTTAACTTCGCCAAGCTTGATTTAGTGCAGAAGCGAAACCATATTTTGAATGCGGCATTTGACGCACTTCCAGAAGGAAGCAGAAAACTTTTATCTATATTGGCGCTTCTTTCAGAATCCGTGGACTATCCAACATTGTGCGCCCTCAATCCACAACTTTCACCTATCCCGGAAGAGGTTCCGAGGCCTAAAAAGATTGATCACGGCGTTAAGTGGCAAAAGATGCCAATAGTGGAAAAAGAAAAGATGCAGGAAGAATATGCTCTTGCCTGTAAGAGTAGGGATGAATATGAGAGGGTACTGCAAAAAAGAGAGGAGGAGATGCGGGCATTAACTCCCGACTTGATTCAAACCGTGAAGGATTTGGAGCGTCGCGGCTTACTGCAATATGATGTTGTAACCAAGCGACACGATCTCCATCCAGTGGTTCGGGGTATTTCGGCTGGAGGTATGGCAAGGGAAGAAAAAAACATTTATGGACAGCGTGTGGTCGATTATTTTTCCCAGCAAGCGCAAGATCCATATGAGCAGGCAGATTCTCTTGCAGGGTTTGATAGGGCAAAACATATTGTGAAGGTTCTATTTCAGATGGGGAAAGTAGATGCTGCGCGCCAGTTTATCCTGACTAATACGTTCCTTCATGCTTTAAGTCACAGGTTTGAGGCACATAGTGATATCCTTGCTATTTTACGCCCATTTTTTCCGACTGGATGGAGCGAGATCCCCCATAATTTGCAAAAGAAAGGTGGAGTATCGTTGGCGAGAAGGGCAAGTGTCGCTCTTCGTAGAATAGGAGCACTTCGGGAGGCGTTTAGTATTTCTGAGGCATCCCTGCGAATCATTTTGGATCAAAAAAGGTTGGGGTCTTTGTGTTCGCAATTGTTAGATTTGGCTAGCACAGCAGGGGAGCAGAATCACCTTGCCCAAGAAGAGCGCTTGTTGTGTCTTGCAGGGGAGGCGGCCGCGCTTAATGGTTATGAGACAGAAGTTTTGGGATTCAAGTTGGCGCGCTTCCGGCAACTGTCAAGACTTGGTCGGTGGGAAGAGGCTTTAGTGGTTCGCCCCAGTTTTGAGGCAACGGCTAGTAATTCCAATATGGCTGCAATAGATGCGCATCATTATGCTGTTCACATGTTCATGAGAGGGGAGTTAAAAGCAGAGCATTTGACTAAAGCAGAGGAACTGAGCCATTCCGCCAAGTCTGCGTTAGGAAAGCGAAACCTTTGTGGTCTTCGGGGGTTTTGGGAATTGTCTAATAATGATATGGGTGCTGCGAAACAAAGTTTGCAGGATGCGATATCGCTTGCACATAAAGCAGGAAAAATCGACAGGCGTTCTGAAATCTACCTTGCTATTGTTAAACACAAGTTAGGGGAACTTTCCGATTCGGCTTTGATTGCGGAGCAGTTTGAATATAACCTTGACGCTGTGTGCTTTTATCCTCTTGGGGAACTGTGGTATGAAATAGGAAATATTAATGCTGCGCGTAAACATGCTCTTGCTGCGTATCGATGGGCCTTGGCGGATGGTGAACCATTTGTCCGGCGCTTTGAATTGACGAAATCCACAGAGTTGCTTAAAAAGATAGCGGAGGTTGTTTCAGTACCTCCAAAATACAGCCCTAATCAAGATTCTGTCGCATTATGGGAAGATACTGTATCGGTTCTAATTTCTAAAGACAAGCGACGGAGGGCACGGCAACGGGAGACAGGGCTTGGGGGGAGGACAGGGGATGTTCATTCCTAGTTCCTAATCATAGGAAGTTGGGTCAGGTCTTTACTTTTGACTTTTAGCGCGGAGCAGCCTGGGAAGTTGTGCTGTTTGGTTGGGGGCTGGGATAGATGGCTTCTGTCAATTCTGGAGGGAAACTTATGAGATTAATACTATTCATCCTCGCGGCGGTGAGTTTTGTTAGCGGGATTGCGGCGTCAGCCGACGCCAGCACGGTATTTCAGCAAATTGTTGGCGGGATTTCTCTTGTGATTTCCGCAATTTTGTTCAGTGGGGCTGGAATTGTCGACGCGATAAATCAGGTGGAAAAGAAACTTGAAAAAAAGTAGGTTTTGGTTCGTGGGGCAATTGGGTGTGGTGGAGTGGGGGCAGGTCTTGAAATTTAACAATCTGGGAAGAAATGGGATAGGCCTCGCTTGGTTGTTAAGCATCATGGTCTGACTATTTTCTGTATAAAATTGCGGTTGTATTGGGAGAGCTGATGAAGAATACGGTTGAGTTCCTTTCTGTGATTTTGAAGGGGTGTTGGACGTTATGTGTGAGAGTTTACCAACACATTAACAACTCGAAAATCGCGTTGGGGATTCTCGGCGCGTTATTGGCGTCAGTTATTGTTGGAAGTCGTGACGCGTATTTTCAGAGAGAAGAGCTATTTCGCCCACAGCGTACGCTATTGTTAAATGAGTGTGATGCGTTCTTTGATAAGATTGAGAGCCCATTGGTGGAAATGACTCAGGGATATGCCGATTTTTCAGTAGATGTTGAGGATATTTTGGGGAATCGGCGCGGTGTTTATCCGCTTATTCCAGCGATTCCAATCCCGGCAGACAAGGAGGAAGAAGTTAAGTGGAAAATTAGAAGGAATCAGGAAAAGATTTTTAAGATTATTAAGGATGGGGGAGAGCAACGCAGACGGATTCTTCAGCTAATACAGAATTATACCGTGGATCCCAATATTGAGATTCAATGGCGACTTGTGGATACGGCGCTTTACTTATTGAAGTCTGAAGATCGGCTCATTTCTGGGCTTTGGATGGAGCATCAGAATGCACAGAAGGATGTTAGTTCGATTGTGAAATGGAATGAGTATATCAACACTGCAGATGGCATCGCCGATAACGATAAATTTGTTAAAGAAAGCCCAATGGCCTTTCGGGTGTATTTTTATCAAAACTTTATTCGTAAACACATGGGGGAGTTGATTCGGCTAATCCTGCAGGAGCAAGCGGGGGTGAAGACCATAATCCCTCCCTGGCTTAAATTGCCGCAATATAGAAAAATCCCGGCAATTCGCCATCCGGAGATCATTGACGCTATTTTCTCTGAACACGCAGCATTTCGTGCTGAGTATGGGAAAAAATCTTGGGGAGATATGGGACGCTGATGACGGTATGACTATTTGTGCGGGCTGGGTAAGTCGCAAAAGTGGGAGGCATTATGCATTCTTCTGATTTATTTATCGTATTGCTCGTTCTCCTGTTAATCTTTCTAATTGCTAGAGAGCTTATCTGCTGGTATTGGAAACTAAACAAAATAGTTTCGCTTTTAGAGAGTATAGATGGGAAGCTAAATCTGGACGATAAGATTGAACAGATCCAGATCGCGCTTGATAAAATTGAGGGAAATTCAATAGGTAAATCTAGTGCTTCCAATATTAATGACGCAGCGCAAGGAGAGAGTCCTAACGGGAAGAATGGGGTCAGGCCTTGAGTGGGGATAGGGGACGCTGCTTCCAGAGGGGAATGGGGTCAGGTCTTTACTTTTGACCTGGACTAGCGATTCGGTGGATCGCTAGAGAACCGCCGGGGAAGCCCGGCGGTTTTTTTATGCCGACACTACGCTGTCGGGGTAGGAGTGTATACTATTTCGGGGACTTTTTGGCCCTAATGTAATAGGGTCAGGTCTTGAATCTTGACATCTAATGCGGAACCACCGGGAAAGCCCAGCGATTTTGTTTTGTAGAATTAGAATTAGGGTAGATATGGATATCCCTAAATCGGTTTAGGCCATAAGAATATAGAGACTGCAATGAAATCAGGTTATATATATGTTTTGGTGCACCCGTCTGATCCTAACCTGTACAAGATTGGGATAACAATCCGTAAGCCCGAACAGCGGCTAGCCCAGCACAATAGCGATTACACCAAAACAGCAGGCCGTATTGTTAAAGAAACTGGTCGAAAATGGGAGCTGAAGGAATATCATGCCGTCCCTGATCCTTATTGGGCTGAAAGGGCCTTTTGGGGGGCAACCCCTTTCGCGGATATCCCATATAGATATGGGGTTGAAGTTGAGAGGATGAATTGGGAGCAAGTACAGCTAGGGTTAGATGCAGCAAAGAAAGCAGGTGTTCAGCCAGGACCAGGTCCATTGCCGGATTATGTGTATGCCAATACAGCATCGATCAGAAGACGACTGGAAGGCCGAGGTATCACCCTCCTAGGTTACGTGAAAAGTATTGTTAATGGAAAAGCTGACTTCCGTTGCAGCAATGGCCACGAATGGCGAACTACACCTATGTATGTGGGAGGGGGGCAAGGGTGTCCTGAGTGTGGGGTTGGCGAACAAGATCCAAAAGAAATCAGGCAAAGAATTGGAGCAGGCGTTGTCTGCCTATTAACACACCCTAACAATCCAGGGTTTGTAAAAATTGGATTAAGTTGCGACACAATCGAGCAAGTTTACAGACAAAGGCCTTGGGGCGACTGGGAGTTGCATCGCTATCGAAATGTCGAGGATCTGGTTTTAGCTGAATCGCTAATCTGGGAATTGCTAGGTGAACCGCTCCCCTATGGTTGCGAGGCAATCAAAAAAGATTTGAATGAAGCAGAGGATGCTTTCCGTAAATTGATTTTTGCGATTCGCGAAGAGATTGCTTTCGAGGAGAGACGAAAAGAGGCTAAAGGGGGGAGGAAAGGGCCGCTGATGTCTTAATGACTGTTATCAGCAAGTCATGCGGAACCGCCGGGAGCCCGGCGGTTTTGTTTGGTAGAATTGAGGGATGGGCACTGAAAAACGGAAGCAGTACGTTTACCATATAAAGCAGCCGGACATGGTGGGTCAGGTGCTGTACCCGCTCAATCGGCTCAGGGACGTGTACCCGGATGCTTTTACCCGACATGTGAAAAAGTATGAGGGGCGGGAATGGCTCTTGAGCATTTCAATCCCTCCCCTTAACTGCCTTTGGAACGATGTGCTGCATTTTTCCCTCATGCATCCGAATGTGCCGTATAAGGCGCTGTCCTTGGCCGGGTTTACCCACCATCAGAAGCCGCGTGACTGGTACCGGGTGCCGCTGGAGGACGTGATAGGCAAGCCGGCGGTGATTTATTTGAATACCAGGGTGCTCAGCGACACGCGCCAGCTGCTGCCTTCGGATTTTGAACCGGTGACCGCAAGCCGGGCGGAAGAACTTTCGGGGATGCCTGAAAGCAACTTGGAATATTATCGCAGCGCCTTCAAGGCCGGAGAACAGCCGCTGGTTTATAAGCGGGCGCCGCACTTTTTCCTTAAGGCTGAACTGGACGTCTCCAGCTATGGCGTGTTGAATTGGCAGGACGAGCCCTAGGGGGGCGGGGTCAGGTCTTTGCTTTTGACCTGGGATAGCGATTCGGTGGATCGCTAGAGAACCGCCGGGGAAGCCTGGCGGTTTTGTTTTGGTAGAATGAGGGGATGGGGAACAGGCAGAGATACAATATGATGATTGGGTTTGCTCTGGTGGGGTTATTGGCCTTTCCTGTGGGGGGCTGGGCTGGGTTTGCGGGGGGTGATATGTATGGGATTGATTCTCTCAAGCAAAAGCTCGTGATAACGGAGACGTCGGTCAGTTGCCCGGTCCGCGGGTGCGCCGTACGCGTGGCGCGGCAACGGGGCGGGTTCAGGCGTGAGCGGAAGTATCTTTGCCCCGAGCACGGGATCTATGTGTCCCCGACTACTTTTGAATACGCCAATGAGGCCCGCAACCTGCTGTGGAATAAGCCTGCGGACATGTCGCTTTTGGCGAAGATAGGGAAAGTAAAACATGAGGGGCGGTTCGGCAGGGATAATAGCGAAGACGCTTTGACCTGGAATCTGTTCCGGTACATGCAGAACGAACCGCTTGCCGGGAAACTGTTCGGTTCGCTCATGGGCAGTGCGTTTTCGCCAAAGAACTATTATTATTGGACATACGACCAGGAAAAAGACTCGGTGTGGCAGGAGATAAAAAGCGCGCGTATTCAATTTGGGGAGAGCCCTACGAAGGGCAGCGAGCCAGATATGATAGTGGTGAGCAGCGACACGCTGGTAATTATAGAGGCCAAACTGACATCCGGCAACAACGTGCCGGGTTCTGATAAAGAGATATCTAGGGTGAGTGGTAACTCCAAGAAATATCTGACTGGCGGGGGGCGTTGGTTCGATAAGGTCTTTTCATCCGGTTACGAGGCGATGATCCGTGACCAAAAGTATGAATTGTTCCGCTATTGGCTTTTGGGAACATATATAGCGGAATCCAGCGGATTGAACTTTTATTTGATCAGCCTTGTGCCGGAAAACAAAGAAACGGACATAGAGGCCGCCTTCGGGAAACACATTAAGCAAGCTCCAAACAGAAAATTTATCCGCGTTACATGGGAGTCGTTCTATAAGGCGATTAAAAATTCCTGCCCCGAATCCGATGAAAAGAAAGCGTTAATGAATTATTTCCGGAACAAGGCGGTAGGCTATCGGGGCGGAGAACTCCAAAAAGCGTTTTCCGCGGAATAGGAGGATTTATGAGTTTTAGACGGGACCTTGAAGATCTGGGGCTTTTGAAAGTAGTGCTGAACACGGATAAAACAAATGAGCTCCTTGAGTCTATTCAGGCGGCGCATATAGCCGAGGTCCGCCAGCGGCAATATGCCGCCTCGGTGGAGTCAAAAGACAAGCTGGCGGAAGAGCTGGAAGAGATAGACGCGCAAATAGGGGGGATTAAGGGGCAATTATCCGCAATTCGTCCCTGCGCTCCGGAGTTGGAGCGGAGCGTCGTCGAGTCCTCTGCGCCGCTGCTGTTCGTGTTGTATACGGCAAAGTCGGAGCGACTTGCCATGCTCTACCAGGTTTGCGACGAACTCCTTTCCGAGGATGAGTTGGCGGAGTCACAGGAGCGAATTGGGCTTGAGTTAAAAGAGTCTGTTTCTGGAAGTATGGCCGCCCTGCAGAGCATTTCCCCTAAACAGGAAGGGGAAACCCTGGATGAGAAGAGAATGCTGCTTTGGCAGAAACAGTTCCAGATGCTGGGCGAACATCTCCTTAAACTTGTTTCCGTATTCGCGCCGTCCAGGGAAGAAGCGCGTGACGCGCTGGAAAAACTTCGGATACTGGAGAGGGCTGCAATTCAGCTGCCTGTCGGGCAGTATCCGTTGTCCGACATGAAGCCATTGTGCGAGTATCTTGGTAATGTAATTAACGGCAATGAAGAGGCCGCCAAGATAGAAGTGGTGTCTTCCCGGCAAGGGAAGGTCTTTGATTATAAAAATTTGAAGGAAACCACCCTGGTTTCTATTCCGCCCTGCTCTCTCCAGGTGGCGGCCGGGCTGCTGGCGTATATCCACAGGTTCCTTCCTAAAACTGAAGCTGAGATCGCGGATATGGCGCCGCTCTGGGCGGAGTTCCAAGCCTATCGCCAAAAATTGTCGATACGCTTCTGGGCCAGCAAAGATGACGCGCTGATGGCCTCAAAAGCGAAAGAAGGGAAGGATATTGGGGCGACAGACTTTAAGTCATATGTCGCAGGTAGAAATCGCGCCAAGGCCCGTGAGGCCAATGCATTTAAGCTTGGGGCGCTGATTGGCTTTTCGCCCATAATCGCCATAGTTCTTCTGCCGGTACTTTATTTTATAGGGGTCTCCATGGGCATGGGCAATAAGGCGCCTAATGCGCCGACTATAAAAGGGGGGCCTTCAACGGGTAAAGTGGGGGCAGCCTATTCCTATTCCGCGTCGGCTACCGATCCGGACGATAACTATGTTATGTATGGCTGGGATTGGAATGGAGATGGCGTGGTAGACGAGTGGACCGTCGATGGCGGATCCGGGTGGCAGACCCATAATCCCCATAGTTGGAGTTCTCCCGGGAAGTACACTGTAAAAGTTAAGGCCAAGGACTCGCACAAGGCCGAATCAACCTGGTCGGAAGGGTTTGGGGTGGAGATATATAAGTAGGAAGAATTGGGCAGGTTTTTGTTTTTAACCTGCAATGCGGAACCGCCGGGAGACCGGCGGTTTTGTTTTGGTAGAATTTGGGGATGGGCGATGATGTGTGCGGGAAGTATGAGGGGATAGCCGGGTGGTTCGACGCTTCCAGGCGCAAGGACCTGATGGAGCGGGAATACCTGGACGCCATGCTCAGGCGCCTGCCGGCCGGGAGCAGCCTGCTGGACCTGGGCTGCGGGTCGGGGGAGCCGCTGGCTGGGTTCTTTATCCGCAAGGGCTTTACGCTGACCGGCGTGGACGGGGCCCCCGGGATGATAGCCATGTGCCGGGAGCGGTTCCCGGATATGGAGTGGCTGGTGGGGGACATGCGCGGCCTGGCCCTGGGGCGGCGCTTCGACGCGGTGGTGGCGTGGGACAGTTTCTTTCACCTTTCCAAAGAAGACCAGCGGGCCATGTTCCCGGTGTTCGCGGCGCACCTGCATAAGGGCGGGCTGCTGCTTTTTACTTCCGGCCCCGCGGAGGGGGAGGCTTCCGGCGTGATAGAGGGGCGGGAGTTCCGCTACTCCAGTCTCTCGCCCGAAGAGTACGGCCGCCTGCTGGCCGCCAACGGGCTGGAGGTGCTGCTGCACAAGGCGGAGGACCCCGCCTGCGGCAAACATACCGTGTGGCTGGCCCGCATGGGGATATAAGACGGGGAATGGGGGGGAATGCGGAGCCGCCGGGGAGGCCCGGCGGTTCTTTTTTGCCCGACACTACGGTGTCGGGATGGTCTGTTAGGATATTTGTGGGAGGCTTGTATGGATAAGGTGATAATTTCTGAAGCGGAACTTGAGTCTAAGATACTTCTCGTCCGGGGCTGTCGGATCATAATGGATTCTACCCTGGCTAAGATATATGGAACCAGTACAAAGCGCCTCAATGAGCAGGTGCAGCGCAATATAGAGAGGTTCCCGCAGGATTTTATGTTCCAATTGACTTCTGAGGAATACGATTCTTTGAGGTCGCAATTTGCGACCTCAAAGGGCCGCGGTGGGCGCCGCTACCTGCCATACGCTTTTACCGAGTACGGCTCCATACACGCGGCCAATGTTGTTAATACAAAGATCGCCATACAAGCGAGCATCGCCGTTGTACGGGCTTTTGTCCGTTTGAGACAGCTGGTTGCGGCGCATGCCGAGCTTGCAGGAAAGCTTGTAGAGTTGGAAAGGAAGGTCGCGGGGCATGACGCGGAGATCCGCTCTATAGTCGCGATGATCCGGCAATTGATGGAGGGGATGGGTCAGTGCGGTCCGGAGCTGGGGCCGGTGCGGCGTATAGGATTTCAGCCTTAAGGGCTGGTGGCTGGACGTGTCCCGTGAGAGAGCCTCCTGGAAAGAGCGGCGGTTTTGTTTTGGTAGAATATGGGCGCGGAAATAGGCGGGACAGGGGATATAGACAATGAGTTTTTATTGGAATATTTTCGGGCCTTTGAACCTCGGGCTCGATCTGGCGATGGTGGCCAGTTTTTTTCTGCTGGTCCGCATCAACCGCGGGTTGCAAAGCGGTAAAGGCTGGTGGGCCATACTTCGCCAGGCGGCTCTTGGCGCTATATTCCTTTGGACGATGGCGGGGCTGTATGTGGGCGGCATAGTTGGGGTAGCGCTGATCGCGAGATGTTTCTGGACGCTGTTCACGGTGGCGCTGCCGTTGCTGCTGGCGTTTTTTGCTGTCAGGCGGGCCAGGTACCTGCTGTTCGCGCCGGCTTTATTGCTGGTCGGCTTCAAATATTACGGGGAAGTTCTTGAGCCCGGTTTGGTGGAGATAGAGCGCGCCGTAATAACCGTGGAAGGGCTTAAAGCACCGCTGAAAGTCGCGCATATATCGGACCTGCAGACCGATGGACTCAGGCCAATGCATCTGGCCGTGTTAAGCGCGGTTAACGGCTATTCCCCGGACTTTATCTTCTTTACCGGGGATATCCTCAACCACGCGGCTATACAGCCGCAAATAAAGGAATATCTGGGCGGCTTCAAGAGCCGGCGCGGATCCTTCTTTGTGGGCGGCAATGTGGATGGTTTGCTGAACCTGCCGGAATTCTTTGCGGGGACTGGGTTTGCCTTGTTGGATGACAGTTATAGGAAGGTCCGTCACGAAGCAGGGGCTGTCGGGATAGTGGGCCTGGGCCTGGATAGTTTCGCTGACCGGCCTTTGCTCAAAAAACTCCTGAGCGCTATGGGCAAGGCGGATATAACGCTGCTATTAAGCCATGTTCCGGACGCGTATCCTAACGCGGTGGAGTTGGGAGTAGACGCTGTTTTTTCCGGGCACACGCATGGCGGGCAGGTCTGCCTGCCATGGTTCGGCCCTGTCCTTACCATGAGCGGGGTTCCTCGCAAGATAGCGGCGGGAGGGATACACCTGGTAAAAGAAACTTACGTTATAGTGTCGCGCGGTCTCGGCCTGGAGGGGCATGTGGCCCCAAGAGTCAGGCTCTTCTGCCGTCCCAACCTGCTCCTTCTCGAAATAAGGCCAAAGAAGTAGCGCGCTTGCTTTTAAAGAACGAAGCCGCCGGGGAAGCCCGGCGGTTCTTTTTTGAGCGACACTACGGTGTCGGGGCGGTCTGC
>Ga0209212_1007180_pt1 | contig 12426 bp, 13 predicted proteins | sample RifGroC2_FD_183996 | JGI IMG/M metagenome (GOLD analysis project Ga0209212, IMG submission 183996) | Groundwater microbial communities from Rifle, Colorado, USA - Groundwater C2 (SPAdes) (version 2) | ecosystem: Environmental > Aquatic > Deep subsurface > Groundwater | place: Rifle, Colorado...
CTGTCGGCGCCCGTGGCGTGCCCGCCACCACCGGTCGAGCCCGAACCGTGGGAGGCCACGTTGCTCCGTCTGACGGGCAAGGACGTCGCCCGCTGTCCGTGCTGCGGGGCGGAGGGATTCTTCATCGTTGAAGCAGTACCGGCACGGGCCAAGCCGGGCGACTTCCCACTCCGAGTCAGAAGCCCATGATCGATCCCGCCCTTCCTCCCGTGGCCATGGTCGCGACCCCGGAGGCCCCGGCCGCACCCCACCTCTGTGTCCGTCGCCCTCCGAGGGCCCGAAGGGCTTCACCCGCCCGATCCGGCATTGCCCTTTCACGCCCTCGCACGCGCAATCTCCCGTCACCTGCACCTGGCGCCACCGCCTCCGTCCCGCTTCCGCGACCCCCCGCGCACCACCAATCCCCATAGCTGGGCGCCGGCTTCGTTCAATCCGACTCTTTCACGCATCGCGGAATCGCGTGCCGTCGTGTTTCATCCTTGGTGGCGCGACGCGCGAAAAAGCCCTCTTCATTTTTATGTCAGGTCCACGCCATGCCCAGCGTCGGCCGTCCGCGGACCCGGCCCCGGGGACTCCGGTAATGATGGCTACGCTCCCGCTCCACGATCACGGAGATCTGGACGTGGGGGCCCTCCTGGAGGGCGTAGGCGGTGGAGGTGTGGATGACGTAGAGCAGCAGGTACGAGCTGACCGGGAACGTCCACGTGGTGGGCGCGTTGAAGCCGTAGCGGCTGACGATCTCGTAGAGCGTCAGCAGCACGATGGCCACGATGAGGCCGGCGGAGAGGAGCGCGAGCGCCCCGTTGGCCCGCCGGCACCACCCCGCCACGGTGGAGAATGACCACCCGCCCGCTCCGGAGCCTGGCGCGGGCGGTGCCGGCGCGGGCTCCGTCAGGACGTGGTCCTGACCCGCGCGCACGTCAGCAGCCGGTCGATTCCAGCGTGTCCGTCGGCCCCCGCCGGACCTGGTCCCGGTACTTCTGGAGGACGTCGACGATCCGATTGCCGCGCGGGCCGGCGGCCTGGCGGACCTTGTCCCAGATCTGCGCCTTGGCGACGAGGCGGTCGAACTCCGCCTGGTTCGGCGTACAGAACTTCACCCGGGACGCCTTCATCTCGCCGATCGCCCGCTTCATGTCGCGGTCCATGAGATCGAACTGGTGCCGCTCGGTCTCGCGCCCCGCCGCGAGCAGGATGTGCTGATCGGCAGGCGAGAGCTTGCTCCACACGCCGAGGTTCATCGTCAGCACCAGGTAGTTGACCGAGTGGTCGGCGCGAGTCACGTACTTGGCGACCTCGGTGATCTTGAAGGACTGGAGCAGGTTGTAGACGAGGAGGGTACAGTCGACCGTCCCCCGCTGAAGCGCGATGTAGAGGTCGCCGAGCGGCATGAAGACGGGGCTGCCGCCCCAGTTCTGGATAGTCTCCGACTGCCAGCGCCCGGCCGTCCGGATCTTGACGCCCTTCCAGGCGGCCTCGTTCGACACGAACTTGTCACGACAAGTCACCGGATCGGGCAGGAGCGACGTCGAGTAGATTGCCTTCTGCTTGTGCTCGCGCAGGATCTCGTCGACGATCGGGAACACCTCGGCGTTCATCTTCGTCAGTTCTCGCGGTCCATCGGGAATGCGAACGGGACCTCGAAGGGGATGAAGTCGGACACGGTCCCGGAGAAGTACGAGGTGACGACATGGGCGGAGACGTCGGCGAGGCCGTCGCGGATGCCCTCGAGCATGCGGGGCCCGGGGAGCAACGCGCCCGCGTACTGGTTGCGGAAGGCGATGCGGCCCTTCGTTCCCTCCGTGACCTTGCCCTGCCAGAACCGAACGGCCTCGGAGAGGTAGTCACCTTCCGGCCACGCCCCGGCCACCTGAAGGCTCAGCTTGTCCGACTGCGCCGCCGCCGGGAGCACCGGGCCCAGCGCCGTGAGGGCAAGAGCGACGATCGCGACGAGCAGCGTTCCGACATGCACGAGGCACCTCCTCTTCACAGCCTGATCAGGCACTGGGTGCGGGATGGTCCCACAGGAACGTGGCGATCGATCCCATGTCGCGCGCCCCGAACCCCGCCGCGATCGCCGGGCCGGCGGTGCCGCGGTTGGCGGCGGCCCAGTCCACGCGGCACCGTTCGTGCTCTACAGGCGCGGGCATTCGAGCGGGCAAGGGAGACGGAGTCTGCGTCATCGCGCCCTGATCACTTGGCGTGGGAAGAATCGCTGCGATGCCGCGCGCGGCCAATGAGCCGGATGCATCATTGCCGCGTGCAGCCTCGTCGCCGGCTCGGTGAGGGCTCTGGATCCGCGCCGGCCGCGGGCCAGCGCCGCTCGGCCGGCTCACCATCGACCCGGCCCTGGGCGCGATGATTGCCCACGAGCCCCCGCCCCGGCCCAGGTCCGGGATCGGGCTCGACCAGACCCTGTGCTCCCTCAAGGGGGCGGCAGCCCGCCGCGAAAATGTGTTCAAGGAGCAGCTCAAGGCCCAGGAATCCAAGCCGAAGGTGCTGGGCCGGAAGTTCCAGGAGGGGTTGAAGAAGGTCAAGGACTACCCCGAGCAGCCGCTCCGGCCGATCGACCTGGACTAGGGGAGGCGCCCGGACGAGATCCCACCTCCGGCCTGCTCAAGGGCGTCAGCCGCTCCTTCTACCTTCCGTCGCCGTCCTGCCCCGGGCGGTGCTGCCCACCATCGGTCTCACCTACCTGCTGGCGCGGGCGACCGACACCATCGCTGACACCGTGCAGGACCCGGCCCTCGTCCGCCCGCTCCTCGCCCGCCTGGCCCCCTCGGGCAACCGCAAGCCGCCCGGCCCGGCCCCACTACCCCCGCCATCCTCGCGTAGCCCGCCCCTGAGGGCCTCCCTCGACGCTTCCCCTGACCCCCGTCGACACCCCCGGCCCCGCCCGCGCAGTTTCCGGCGACTTCTTGACCGCGAGCCCGCGCCCGCGCGGGACGACTCGGGGCCCGCACGCGCTCACGATGCCCAGGACTCGCCTTTCGTCCACCCCGAACGGGCCCTCCCGGGTCCGGTGCCGGGGTTCGCGGGAGACAGCCGGACCGGCCGGACCTGGCCGGACGCCCGCCGCCCCAGCAGAGCTGGCGTCAATCGTTCCTCTGGGCTGGACAACCTGAAGCTCCCGCCCGGAGAGGGGGTGGAACGGGTGCGTGACCCGGGCGCGGTCCCCCGCAGCGGCGGTGTCGGGTGCAGCTGATCGGGTGGGCGAACACGCGGCGCATCAAGGCCGCCCAGGTCCAGGCGTGGGCGGGGCCGGAGGCGCGGGGGCTGGCCTCGCGCGCGAGGGCGGCGCCGGGCGGGGCCGGGCGGCCGGAGCTGAGAGAAATCGAATAGCCCGAGCGCGGGTGATCACGCCTCAAGAACGTGATAAACTCACCGCGCCCGATGCGACCCCGCCTCGGGAACGAGCCTCCCGGACATGCAGGCGCTCTCGGGAATCCGCTTCTTCAACATCTCTCAGGTGCGGGCGGCGCCCGCAACCGCCAAGTACCTGGCCGATCACGGCGCCGACGTCATCAAGGTCGGACCCCTGGGCGGAGACGAGGGGCGGGAACCACGCGCTCCAGCGGACCGGGCGCTCGCGATGCGCGCGCTCCAGCCGCTCACCGCGGGCGTTGATGCCGCGGGGACCGGCGAGCGACCAGAAACGAGAGGCGGAGGCTCACAATGAAATGCCCGCGGTGCCAGCACGAGCACCGCCCCGGCGCGAAGTTCTGCGAGGAGTGTGCCGCGCCCCTGGCGCGCGCGTGCGCCAACTGCGGCGCCGAGCTTTCCCCGACCGCCAAGTTCTGTTCGGAGTGCGCCCATCCCGCCGGGCAGGCCGCCCCATCGACATCCTCCTCGTCACAGCGCTTCGGCGCGCCGGAGGCCTACACCCCGAAACACCTCGCCGAGAAGATCCTGACGTCGAAGGCCGGGCTCGAAGGCGAGCGCAAGCAGGTGACGGTCCTCTTCGCCGACCTCAAGGGATCCATGGAGCTGCTGGCCGACCGGGATCCTGAAGAGGCGCGGAGACTCCTCGATCCTGTGCTCGAGCACATGATGGAGGCCGTCCACCGCTACGAGGGCACGGTCAATCAGGTCATGGGCGACGGGATCATGGCCCTGTTCGGAGCGCCGCTCGCCCACGAGGACCACGCCATCCGCGCTTGCTACGCCGCGCTCCGGATGCAGGACTCGGTGAAACGCTACGCAGAAGGCGTCCGTCGGACCGAGGGGATCCCCATCCAGATCCGCGTGGGCCTGAATTCGGGCGAGGTCGTCGTGCGCTCGATCGGGAGCGACCTCCGGATGGACTACACCGCGGTGGGGCAGACCACGCATCTCGCCGCGCGAATGGAGCAGATGGCCGTGCCGGGCTCGATCCTGGTTCCCGCCGACACCCTGACGCTCGCCGAGGGCTATGTTCAAGTCAAGCCTCTCGGCCCCTTGTCCATCAAGGGGTTGGAGGCCCCACTCGAGGTCTTCGAGGTGACAGGGGCGGGCACGGTGCGCTCGCGCATGGAAGCGGCGGCAGCGCGAGGCCTCACCCGTTTCGTGGGCCGCGAGGCCGAGCTCCAGACCCTCAACCAGGCCCTCGAGAAAGCCCGTGCCGGCCACGGCCAAGTTGTGGCCCTCGTGGGCGAGCCCGGCGTGGGCAAGTCGCGTCTGTTCTGGGAGTTCATCCACTCTCACCGGACCCACGGCTGGCTCGTCCTCGAAGGCGGCACGGCTTCCTACAGCAAGGCCACCGTCTATCTGCCCGTGATCGACCTCCTCAAGGCCTACTTCCAGATCGAGCCGCGGGACGAGCCACGCAAGATCCGCGAGAAGGTGACGGGCAAGATTCTCTCCCTGGACCGGGCGCTCGAACCCGGGCTGCCCGCCTTCCTGAGCCTCCTGGACGTGCCGGTCGAGGATCCCCAGTGGCACGCCCTCGATCCTCCGACGCGCCGGCAGCGCACCCTCGACGCGCTCAAGCGCCTGCTGCTCAGGGAAAGCCAGGTCCAGCCGCTCGGCCTGGCTCTCGAGGACCTCCACTGGATCGACTCCGAGACCCAGGGACTCCTCGACAGCCTGGTCGAGAGCCTACCCACGGCATGCCTCCTGCTCCTCGTGAACTACCGCCCCGAGTACCAGCACGGCTGGGGAGGGAAGAGCTACTACACCCAGCTCCGCATCGACCCCCTCCCGCCCGAGAGGTGCGAGGACCTGCTGGAAGGCCTCCTTGGGGCCGACGTCAATCTCGGGCCCCTCAAGCAGCATCTGATCGCCCAGACCCAAGGGAACCCCTTCTTCCTGGAGGAAAGCATCCGGACCCTGGTGGAGACGCATGCCCTGGTCGGCGAACGGGGAGCCTACCGCCTGGTCAAGCCACTTGCGGGCGTCCAGGTCCCGGCCACCGTCCAGGCCATCCTGGCGGCTCGCATCGACCGCCTTCCGCCCGAAGAAAAGCGCCTGCTCCAGGCTGCCGCGGTGATCGGCGCAGAGGTGCCCTTGCCACTGCTGCAAGTGATTGCCGAGCAGACCAGCGAGGCCTTGCACCGGGGGCTCGCGCATCTCCAGGCTGCCGAGTTCCTCTACGAGGCTCGCCTCTTCCCCGACGTCGAGTACACGTTCAAGCACGGCCTCACCTACCAGGTTGCCTACGGGAGCCTGCTCCACGACCGCCGGCGAGCCCTTCACGCCCGGATCGTCGAGACCATCGAGGCGCTCCATCCCGAGCTCGTCACCGAGCACGTCGAGCGGCTGGCCCATCACGCGGTCCGGGGCGAGCTCTGGGAGAAGGCCGTGAGGTATCTCTCCCAGGCCGGCGCCAGGGCGTTCGCCCGGTCGGCGCACCGCGAGGCCGTACCCTGCTTCGAGCAAGCCCTGGCGGCCCTGACGCATCTCCCCGAGACGCGCGAGACGCGGGAGCAGTCCGTCGATCTTCGCCTCGGCCTGCGAAACTCGCTCTTCCCGCTGGGAGAAGTCGCGGCCGGCCTCGGGCATCTCCGCGACGCTGAGTGCGTGGCCTCTGCCCTCGGTGATCAGCGTCGGCTCGGGTTGATCTCGGGGTACATGAGCGAGCACTTCCGGCTGACCGGTCACGCGGCGGACGCTGTGGCGTCAGCACAGACGGCCCAGGCCATTGCAGAGCGGCTCGGCGATCTTTCCCTCACGATCGCGGCGAACTACTACGTGGGCACCGCGCACTTCGTCGCGGGCGACTATCGGCGAGCCGGAGAGGTCCTCGAAAGGACCAGCCAGCCGCTCGCCGGCGATCTCGGGCGCGAGCGTTTCGGCCTGGCGGGATTCCCCGTCGTGATGGTCCGTGTCTTCTGGATCTGGGCCCTAGCCGAGCGAGGCGAGTTCGGGGAAGGGATAAATCGTGGGCACGAGGCGCTTCGACTCGCCGAGACGCTGAATCACCCATACAGCCTGGCGTTTGCGTGCCGCAGCCTCGGGCATGTCTACGGTGTCAAGGGGGACTTCCGTCACGCCGTCTCCCTGCTCGAGCGCGGGGTCGCCCTGTGCCAGGAGTGGAACCTGCACTTCGTGGCGCCCACCCTGACGGAGATGCTGGGCTACGTGTACGCGCTGTCCGGGCGCCTGCCCGAGGGCCTCGAACTCCTGCAACAGGCGCTGGCGGCCGGGGAATCCATCGGCTTCGCGATGTTCCTCACGCCCCTAATCGTGCATCTCGGCGAGGCACGTCTGCTCGCAGACCAGCCCGAGGAGGCGCTCGGCCTCGCCGAGCGCGCCCTGGCGCTTGGGCGCACCCACGGCCAGCGCGGTCAGGAAGCGTGGGCGCTGCGCCTCCTCGGCGAGATCGCGGCGTATCGCGATCCGTGCGACGTCGAGACCGCCGAGGGCCGCTACCGTGAGGCCATGACGCGGGCCGCGGAGCTCGACATGCGCCCGCTCATCGCGCACTGTCACCTCGGGCTCGGCAAGCTCGCCCGACGAGCGGGCAGGCGCGAACAGGCACAGGAGCACTTCACCACCACGACAACGATGTGGCGCGAGATGGATATGCGCTTCTGGTTGGAGGAGGCGGAGGCCGAGATGCGGGGGCTGGCGTGACCCTTTGGTTCGCCTTGCCGACGGCCGTCCCCGCCCTCGCGTAGCCCGCGCCTGAGGGGCCTCAGGGGCGGGGCCGGGCGGCGCGGGGCGGCGGAGCGGGCCAGGTGGGCGAGGATGGCCTGCACGGCGGGGGGGCCTGGGCCCCCGTCACCCTTACACCAGGACCGCCTTCCCCATGACCTTGCGCTCGCGCACCACGGTCAGCGCCTCGGCGGCCTGCGCGAGCGGGAACCGGTGGGAGACATGCGGGGTGATGCGCCCGGCGGCGAGCCACCCGATGAGGATCGCAAGATTCTTGCGCTCCCGGGCGGGATCAAGCCGGCCCAGTGCGCCGATCGTGAACCCGATCGCTTCCGCGTCCTTGATCAGGAGGTGGTTGGTCTTGACGACGGCAGCCCGGCTGTGCCATCGGCATCGGCGGGAGCACTGGGAGCGATCCTTGGGGGGGCCGGGTCCGCCCGCGCCGCCACGTCCGAGTGCGGACCTTCTGTCAGGTCCACGCCACGCCCGGCGTCGGCCGTCCGCGGACCCGACCCCGGGGACTCCGGTAATGATGGCCACGCTCCGCCGTCCACCACGCCGCCGAAGGCCTCGCCCGCCAGGGCCGCGCGGAGCGCCGCATGGTCCTTCCGGTCGGCGCCGGGCTCGTCGGGGCATGCGGCCGCGCCCACCCATCGACGGCGCGGGCGCCGGCCCGTCAGCCGATGGCGACTGCCACGCAGGTGGTGGTGCGCGTGACGCCGTCGATGGTGCCGATGAACTCCGTCACGAGGTTGCCGATGGCGTCCAGCGTGGCCCCGTCCACCACCGCGATGAAGTCGTAGGGGCCGGTGACGGCGTCCATGGCCTCCACCGTGGCCCGGGCCCCCTTGATCTTCGCCAGCGCCTTCTTCACCCCCTTGGTTTTGCCGGCCGAGGACTCGATGAGCACGTACGCCTTCATCACAGGTCTCCTCTCTCGCTGCTGAGCACGCGCCTGATCCTGGTGAACAGCGGCGCCCGGTTGACGGTCTCGAGGCGGTGGTCGCCGTGCTCGATCCGCCAGAGCTCGATCTTCCCGCGCCCGACGTCGCGGATGGCCTCGGCGTGGGCGAAGGGCACGGTGTCGTCCCCCGCGCAATGGACCACGATCGCGCGCCGAGGGGCGATGCGTGGCGCCCAGCGGAGCGCGTCGGCCATGGCGAAGTCCTCGGGACCGAAGCGCCCGAAGCGCTGGCTGAGGACCTCCCGGCACGGGGGGTAATCCTCCCTGATCCGCCGGAGCGTGGCGAAGGGGGAGATGGCCAGCGCGCCCAGCAGGTCGGCGCGCCTGGCCGCCGTCACCAGCGCCATCGTGCCGCCGGTGGAGAGCCCCGCCGCCCAGACGCGGAGCCCCCGCTGCTGGAGCCAGGTGGCCGCGGCCCCCAGGTCTGCCGGCCAGGCCGACAGCCGTGCCTTGCCCGTGGAGGCGCCGTACCCTCGCTGCTCGATGGAGGCCACGGTGAAGCCCCAGCCCGCCAGCGCCGCGTGGAGATCGTCGAGGACGTGGGCGCCGCCCCAGCCGTGGGAGTACGCCACCCCCAGGCCGTTGGAGCGCCTCGGCAGGAAGAGCCGGCACGACAGGAAGACGTCTCCGTTCTTGAGGTGCACCGGGAGCATCATCGCCTGCGCCACCACAGGCAGAGCCCCGCCAGCGCCGCGGCGGCGCCCAGCGCCGGCCAGAAGTTGGTCCTGAACAACGGGATGGCGAAGAAGGGGGAGCGATGCTCCTCGGGCCGGATGCGGCCGTCGAGCAGGCCGTCGACGAGCGTCATGGCGCGGCCGAGGAAGACCTCCGTGGTGGCGCGCGCGAAGGCCGGATCGGCGAGCGCGGGATGCCCGACGTAGCCGAGCCCCCCGTTCCTGAGCGGGTAGTTGGGGATGAGGCGATGGGAGATCGGGTAGGCCGCCGCGGGAAGGGCGCGGAAGCCCGCCTCCACGAGATCGGGCCTGAGCCACAGCATGAACGACGTCTCCCACAGCCCGCCGTGGGCATCCTCGGCCAGCGCGCGGCGCTCCTCCTCGGAGAGCGGCCGGCCCAGGGCCTCCTCGATCTCGGGCAGGTAGCGGCCGCGCAGGAACTCCCACACGAGCTGCCCCGTGAGCGAGGCCATGGTGATGCCGTGACGGCGCGACACGATGCCGGCGGCTTCCTCGAGGGCCACCAGGTGGCCGGGCCCGCCATGGCCGTTGCAGACGAGGATGTAGCGGAAGCCCGCGCGCGCCAGCGACTCGCCATAGTCCACCAGCGTGTCGCGCACCGCCCGCTGGCGCACGGTCACGGTGCCCACCGCGTGGAACGTGAAGGAGCCCATGTGCAGCGTCGGCGCCAGGACCGCGGTCCAGCCGACGCGTGACTGCACGAGACGCTCGGCGATGGCCTCCGCCAGGTAGCGCGCGGCGAAGGCATCCACGCCCACGGGCAGGTGAGGGCCGTGCTGCTCTAGCGGGCTCACGGTGAGGATGATGACGGTGCGATCCCGGTCCAGCGCGTCGAGCGCCGGCGTGGACATCTCCTCCAGGAGACGGATGCTCAAAAGCTGCTCCCTTTCGTGGCGGCGAGGTAGTCGGTCTTGGCCTGCTCGAGCTCGGCGATGATCTCCTGGCGGGCGGCCAGGAGCCGCGAGGCGGCCTGGCGGCGGGTGAGCGCCAGCGCCCCGAGCCGGAGCTCCCCGCGCAGGCGGCCGACGCCCCCCAGGTAGCGGTAGGCGGCGAGGCTTCCGAGCGGCAGGGACAGCGCGAAGGCCAGGGCCCACGCGGCGCCGAGGAAGCGCCACACGAGCCAGGTCTCGGCGCCCCAGAAGAGGGGGACGGCGATGACGCTCGCCAGGAGCCGCGTGGTCGCATAGTCCGTCTCCTTGCGGGACATGCGCCGGGCAATCAAGCGCGGGACGAAATACGGCAGACCGCTCACCAGGACCCCGTAGGCGAAGAACGGCAGTCCGACGGACGCCTGCCCACCGCGGCGGAGCAGCCCCGCCCGCTCGGGACGGCGCAGGCGGCTCCGCACGGCCTCGTCGCGGATACGGTACACCGCCAGGATGGCGCGGTAGCCCTGGATCCGCTGCCAGAGCCGCTCCACGCGCTCGGGGTCGCGCTCCTCGAAGAAGTGGGCCGCGTCCACGATGGCCCGCGACAGGCGGAGGGTGTCGATCTGCCCGGTGGACAGCCCGCGCTCCGCCTGGAGCTCGCGGATGAGCTCGCCCCGGTACAGATCGTCCACCGCGCGGATCAGCGATGCCGAGTCGATACGCTTGACGCTGATCACCTGCGACTCCATGCCCCACTGGATGGCCGTGGTGAGGGCGTCCACCGCCTTGGCGGGATCGTCGGCGTAGTGCTCGAGATAGGGCGCCACCGGGATGGGCTCGCCGAAGGAGACGAGCACCCGCCCGCCAAAGGACTTGCGCGCCTCGAACGTGAGCCCCACCGGGACCACCGCCAGCGGCTGCGGCCGGGTCTGGTCGCCGGCGCGGCGGCCCTCGCGCTCCAGTGCGATGCGCGCCGCGCCGGTCTTGATGCGCTGGACGCGCGGCTCGGCGTGCGTGGTGCCCTCCGGGTAGATGCCGATGAGGCCGCCCTCGCCGAGGGTGTGGAAGCAGGCGGCGAAGGCCTCGATGTTCCGGTCCGCGCCGGCGGCTCCGTCGGCGCGGGGCTCGTCCTGCTTGCGGTAGACGGGGATGGCGCCGCAGGCGAGGAGGAAGCGGGACACGAGCGGCTGTCCGAAGAGCGAGGCCGTCGCGAGGAAGTGGACCTTGCGGGAGAGGACCGCCCCCACCAGGAGGGAGTCGATCAGGTTGTTCGGGTGGTTGATGCAGAGGAGCACGGGCCCCGTCGCCGGGACGCGCTCGGGGTGGCGCACGTCCACGGTCTTGAAGAAGAACCAGATCCAGAAGCGGCCCACGAGCCGGACGAAGGCGTACAGGGCGCCCAGGCGCTCGGGGGTCCCCGGCGCAGCCATCACTCGGAGACGAAGCGCTTGAGGGTGGCGAGGAACCAGGTGGGGCGCTCCATGGTCTTGGAGCCGACGACGTCGATACGCGTCCCTCGCTCCTGGGTGCGGTTCTGCGGGTCGAAGCGGACGGTGATGGACGCGCTCTGGTCTCCCGCGCGGAGCGCCAAGCGCTCGCCCACGCTCTCGTCACCGAGCCGGGCCACGATGACGTAGAGCCCGGCCCTGTCGCTCTCGCCGAGATAGGAGAAGCCCGTCTTCTCCCTCACCAGCTCCACCGGCACCCCCGCTCTCGGTTTCCCCTTGGCATCCTTGAGGTAGCCCAAGACCGTATAACGATAATGGACCTCGTGCTCGGGATAGGCCTCGGATGCGGCGATCAGCAAAAAGAGGAAGGCAAGGAATCCCGCGAACTTGCCTGTCACGGTGCTCAGTGTAGGGAAGGGCCCTCACCACTGTCAAGGATCGGTGCCGCCCGCGTGCTTCTGCGTTCTTCGCGGCGCCCGGTTGAGCGCTTGCTTGAGCAGGCCCCGGTGGCAGCGCGTCTCGTCCTCGCAGGAGCAGAGGAGCGTCACCCGCCCGAGGCGGGCGAGCGCCCGCAGCTTGGCGAGGGAGGCCTGGGCCTCGGGCCGGCGGAGCCCAGCCAGATAGCGCCGCCTCATCTCGGGCCACTCGAGCCTGCCCGCCTTCCACGCCTTGATATTGGCCGGGTCCGCGCCGAGGTCCCTGAGCCACAGGTCGACGGTCTCCTTGCGGATGCCGCGAGGCCACAGCCGCATCACCAGCACGCGGTTGCCGTCCTGGATCTGTCCCGGCTCGTAGATGCGCTTGGTCCTGATCATGGCCTGGAGGGTTGCGGGCCGGGGAAGCCGTCGAAGGAGAGGCGGTCGCCATCAGCAAAGAAGCCGGCCGCGAGGAGCGCCGCCGCGGCGGGAGAGCGGCGCACCGGCGCGCCGTCCCAGAGGCGGACCTCCATCCGCCTCACCGGGCGCTGCTCGGGCGGCCGGCTCCACGGCTCCTGGAGCGCCTCGATGAGGTCCGGGAGCGCGTCGGGCTCGAAGCCGTGCAGGGGCGTGAGCGATCGACCTTGCCCCTCGGCCAGGAGAAGCGCTCGCCCGCCGCGGGCCACGATCACGTTCTGCGGCAGGCGCGCGACCGGTACCCGGCTGCCGTCCGGCCGAGAGAGCGGGAAGATGCCGGGCCACAGGCTCGCGGGATCGGCCAGGCTCACGCGCACGGCGGGTTCTCTGCGGCGCGACGGAGCGGGGAGCTGCGGGACCGCTTCGCCCAGCGCGTACTGCTCGCCCGACAGCCCCTCGACGAAGTAGCCGCGCTCGACCTCGCCGGCGTACTCGAGTCGCGTGAGCGCATGTCTCACGGCGCTCCACTCCGTTCCGGCAAGC
>Ga0209212_1007183_pt1 | contig 12423 bp, 11 predicted proteins | sample RifGroC2_FD_183996 | JGI IMG/M metagenome (GOLD analysis project Ga0209212, IMG submission 183996) | Groundwater microbial communities from Rifle, Colorado, USA - Groundwater C2 (SPAdes) (version 2) | ecosystem: Environmental > Aquatic > Deep subsurface > Groundwater | place: Rifle, Colorado...
TGGGCATCAAGCCGTCCACGGCATAGACCTTGAGCCGGTCCGGATCCTGTATCACATTGGCCTCCCCGACCCTTTCCTTCAGGGCGGAGACTAACCGGTTTGTAGTGGACATACGGTCTCCTTATTTTCGGGTTATGCGGCCTTTTCGGTCTCGGGCAGTAATTTGCCCGGATTCATCAGGTTCAGCGGATCGAAGGCCGTCTTAACCTTCTTCATGGCGGCAATGTCCCTGGGGCTGAATATCATGGACATCCCATGGAGCTTTTCCACGCCGATGCCGTGCTCGCCGCTGATCGTCCCCCCCATCTCCGCGCAGACCGTCATGATCTCCGTTGCCGCGGCATGAACCCTTCCCAGTTCATCCTTGTCCCGCTCATCGAAAAGGATCAGAGGGTGCAGATTCCCGTCCCCGGCGTGAAAGACGTTCGCGATGGGAAGGTTGTACCGCTTCCCGATTTCGACGACCCGGGCCAGCGTCTCGGGCAATCTGGTTCTGGGCACGGTGCCGTCGTTGACCAGATAGTTGGGACGCAGCCGCCCGACGGCGCCGAAGGCCCCCTTCCTGCCGGCCCAGATCTTGTCGCGCTCCGCCTGGTCCCTGGCCACACGGATTTCCCGCACGTTGTGCTGCCTGCAGATATCGAGGATGCGCTCGGTGAGCCGCTCCATACCGTCTTTCAGTCCGTCGAGCTCGATGATCAGGATAGCCGCCGCATCGGTGGGGAAACCCACATGATAGGCCTCTTCGACCGCCTTGATCGTCAGGTTGTCCATCATCTCCAGGGTGGCGGGGATGATCCCTTCGCCGATGATGGCGGTCACCGCATTGCCTCCGTCTTCGATTGAATTGTAGATGCAGAGCATCGTTTTGACCGCTTCGGCCTTTGGCATGATCCGGAGCACCGCCTGGGTGACGATGCCGAGCGTTCCTTCGGAGCCCCCCAGGACACCCATCAGGTCAAACCCGGGGTTGTCCAGGGCCTTGCCGCCCACCCGGACGACCTGGCCGTCGGAGAGGACCAGTTCCACCCCGAGGACGTGGTTGCTGGTCACCCCGTATTTCAGGCAGTGGGGACCCCCGGAATTCTCGCCGAAGTTCCCCCCGATTGTCGTCACTTTTTCGCTCGCCGGATCGGGCTGGTAGAGATAACCGTGCTTGGCCAGGACGTTCTTCAAATCGAGCGTGATCACGCCGGGCTCGACCACGACCCGCAGATTCTCGATATCGATGTCCAGGATCCGGTTCATCCGCGTCAGGACGATGGCGATGCCGCCCTGAACGGTCACGCTGCCTCCGCTCAGGTTTGTCCCCGCTCCCCGGGCTATGACCGGAATCTTATGATCATGGGCAAATGCGACGACCCGCGACACCTGTTCGGTGGACGTGGGAAGAACGATACAGTCGGGTTTTGAACGGATCAACGACGCGTCATACTCATAGAGCCTGAAGTGCATTGCGGAACTCAGCACATTCTCCCTGCCCACCAGCCGGACCAGTTCGCTGATCATTGCATCCTTTTCCATCTTGAGCTCCTTCAGCCTCCTCTCCGGCCCTTGGGCATGCCTTGCGCACCGGCCGGCCTTCAAAAAAAGCGAAGCAATCAAGGATTACGATGATTGCTTCGCTGATGATTACCGCTTACTCTTTTTTGACCGTTCTACAAAGCTTCTGGCTACAAGGTTTTCCATCACTTCATGAACCTCAACATCCGCCAATCCTCTTTTATTACAGAGGAACCTTGCGTTTCCGACATCTCAATCCGGAAATTATCTCTTTCGCATGGCCTCCATATCGGAGATTTCCTTCATGGTGGCCAGGATCTGCCGAGCATTTTCATAAACCGGGGTATCGACCATCTTGCCTTTAAAGGAAACGGCGGCGGCGCCCTTGGCGATCCCCTCTTCCTCGAAAACCTTCACGACGCCCGTCGCCCACTCGATATCATCGGCGGAGGGCATGTACAGCCGGTGGGAAGGCTCGATCTGGCTCGGATGGATCAGCATCCGGCCTTCATAACCCATCTGACGGCCTTGCAGGACACTCGCCTCGAAGGCCTCGACATTCTTGAAGTCGACAAAGGGGCAGTCGATGGCGACACAGCCGGCGGCCCGCGCGGCGACAGCGGTGTAGTACCGGCCGTAGAGCTGCTCGCTGCCTTCGGAGGTCAGCTTCACCCGCATGTCCTTCGTATAGTCCACGGCGCCGAAGATCAGCGAATTCACACGTTTGCTTGCGGTGGCCGCCGGGTAGGCGTTGATCATCCCCTTCGCCGTCTCGATCAGGAGCTGAATCGCGATGCTCCCCACCTGGAGGCCGCGGCGTCTCTCGAGCTCTTCGAGCTTCCAGTCGAGCCGCTTCACGTTGTCCGCCTCGCCGGTCTTCGCGAGACACACGCCGGAGAGCCCCTCGTGGACGATCGCTTCGAGGTCGTCATTCGTCATCAGAGTCTCCCAGTTGTTGATCCGGGAGTAGACCTTGGAACCGCCGGTCCCCGCGTGTTTCAGGTTTTCCCGGACGCACTCGCGAGCCTTCGCTTTTTCCGCGGGGGGGACGGAGTCCTCCAAATCCAGGGTGATGATGTCCGCCGGGAATTCCGGGGCCTTGGCGACCATCTTCTCGTTGTTTCCCGGCACGTAAAATACCGATCTCATGACTGCCATACTCGTTTCTCCTTTCATGATGGGGACAGATTTGAAATCTGTCCCTTTGGGTTCTTGGGTTATTTGACTCTCAATTTTCCCTGCTCTTTGAACTCACGAAGCCTCGCCGGAATTTCGTTGGGGTTGTCTACCACGATGATGCCCGCGTCCCTGAGCCTTGTAATCTTGTCCTGGGTGGACCCGCTGCCCCGCTCGACGATGGCGCTTGCATGCGAGAACTTCATCCCCGCGGGGGCCCAGGCGCCGGAAACGTAAATGATGATCGGCTTGGTAAACTTTCCCGACTTTACGAGCTCGGCCGCCTCTTCCTCGTGGGACCCGCCCATCTCGCCAAAGATCGCCATGACATCCGTATCGGGATCCTCCTGAAACAGGGGGAGGATGTCCGAAAAGGACATGCCGGTCACAGGCTCGGTGCCGACGTGGATGACCGTACTGATACCGAATCCCGCTTGAGTCACCACATAGGGAAGGGTACCCGACTGACCGCCGCTGCGGGAGATCACCCCGACATGGCCCGGTACGAAGTGCCGGTTGGCAAATTCGACCGAACCACCCAGCCAGCCGAGGGCGCCTACCCCCGGGGAGTTCAGTCCGATCGATCCCGGACCAAGCAGCATGGCGCCCTTCTGCTTACCGTAGGCGACCATCTCCAGGATATCGTATAAAGGAACGCGCTCGACCGGCATGACCAACCATTTGATGTCGGCATCCAGCGCCTCGAAGACGGCGTCCTTCAGGCCCGTCCCGGGGATGAAGGTCACCGAAACATCGAAGAGACCGTGGTTTTTCACCGCATCCTTCACTGTATTGTACACGGGGATCCCGTCCACCTCCTCGCCTCCGCGACCCGGCGTAACACCGGCGACGACATTCGTCCCGAGACGCCGCATGAACTTGGCGCGCATCGAGCCTTCCCTGCCGGTAATCCCCTGAACCACCACTTTTGTTGTTTTCGTCAGCAAGATAGCCATATGGTCACCACCTTTTCGGTTTAAGATATTCCGTGCTTCTTACGATACTCCTCCAGCCCCGGTGTGGGCGCTTCGATCCGGATCGCCCCTTTGCCCCTGAACCAGCACTCATATTCGCAGGCCAGGCACTCCGTCCCGAGGCGCTTGGCATCCCCTTCAACCGCGGGTTTTCCGTCCTTCAGGACCAAAATCCCCCGGGCAAAGGTCTTACATGCCGCGATGCAGGCCTTGGATTCGCATTCCTGACACTTGCCGTCATCGATGATCACCTTGATTGTCTGTTCCTGAAATTCCATGGGTGGCCTCCTTTACCCCTTTCTTTCCTTCTTGTACTCGAGAACCATTTCCTTCATCTCCGCGGCAAGCCCCACGGTATCATACACGCGGTCGCCGCCGTAAATCCGGATCCTGGCGTTGAGATCCTTCGTCCCCTCCCTGAGGATCTCCAAGGACTCTTTCTCCTTGTTGCCGGCAAGAAGGAGCAGAACAGGGAATCCCGGACGCTTGGGCAGTTCTTCCCGCAGGGCCTTGACGACGCCATGGGCGTGGTGCCACTGTTCCTGATTTGCCGCCATGAAGCCCCCCAGCATGTAGCCGTCGATTCCGGGCTGCGAAAAAACGAGTTTAGCCGCTCGGTACACCTTGGAGGCGGGCGGATTCCCGCTCGTATCGGCAAAGTCGGGCACCCTCAAGCCTTGCTTATTCAGTCCGTCAACACCGAGCATGGCGCCGCCGCCGCCCATCCCGTGGAAACCGATCGTACCGAAGAGCTCGCCTTTGATCTGGTTGTCCATCTCGGCAAAATAGCAGGTGCCCCGCAGGTCCTTCTCCTCCACCCACCAGGCGATCTTGTCGAGCTCGGTCGGCGGTGTGCCCGACTCGCGGGCCACCTTGATCCCCAGCTCGGGATGACGGATGGCGGAAGAGTCGTCGATGGAGATGCGGCAGTCGCCGGCGAGAACCTTTCCATCCTTGGTAATGACCATGGGGTTGATCTCGATCAGACGCGCGCCGTAATTCCTGAATGTGTCGTATAGGCCGACGATCAGCCGGGCCACCGGGACGATGTGTGCGCTGGGCACCTTCACCTTGTTGGCAAGGTTCAGGGCGTCGTAGATTTTGAATCCGCGGATGACATCGACGTTCATCAGGGCGATCTTGTCGAGGGGAACCGACTCGATGTCCATGCCGCCCTCGGTGGAGAACATCACCACGGGACAGCGGGCATCAGCCTTGGCATTGACGATGATCCCGGCATAGTATTCCTTCTCGATCTCCAGTTTCTCCTCGACCAGGACCTTCTCCACCAGGTAGCCCTTGATCGTGGCGCCGAGCAGTGAGGCCGCGGCCCTCGTCGCATCGTCGGGCGTATTGGCGAATTTCACGCCGCCGGCCTTTCCCCGACCGCCGGCCCAGATCTGAACCTTGATGACGACCGGCTTTCCGATCTTCCCGGCAATCTTTCCCGCCTCCTCAGGCGTTGTTGCAATCTCCCCTTGCGGGATCGGCATCTTGGCGATCTTGAACAGCGCCTTGCCTTCATGCTCATGTAATCGAGCCATACCTACCTCCTGAATATTCTATTGTTTCCCCATCCTGGCCGATCGCTCAGCATTCTCGCCTTTCGTTTCCAGCGATCCATCTCGGGCTCCATCCAAGCCAGCGAAACCTTCTTTCCTGACTCCGGGTGAAAAGAGGTCTTTTTTAACAGCTCGATCGGGAGATGTCAATATATGATACCTTGCAGCTTCGTATTTTGGACAAGCGCCGGGCGCAAGAGTATCCAGTGTAGACAGCAAGATGAATGCCAACAGGAACATAAGGCTGGTAATCAATCCGTAAAATATCATATTAAATTAATCTACTGATAACAATCTGTTAGATATGAATGAGACAACCGTTTTATGACAGAAGAAGCTGCAACGCCATCGCCTCTTGTCGCGGTAAAAAGAAAGTTTAGTGCGACAATCGCACTCGATTGCCCTGCCGGTTCGGAAAGTTAAACAAGGCGGGACGGAGAAGCCGGTGTGCCGACAATGCACGTCTGTGCGTAAACAGCACAATTTAATACGCAATCTCCCGAGATCGATGTTCCCTTTTCGGACGAAGCCTTCCTTTGCTCAATCTTGATCTTCCACTGCCACCTCCAACCCCCGCTCCCGGAACTCCGCCCACAACCCCCGTCCGATAGAGAGGAACGCCAGCACCATGAAGACGGCGGCGATCGGCCGGTTGAAGAAGATTAGGGGCGATCCCTGGGAGATGAGGAGCGACTGCTGGAACGATGCCTCGAGCATCTCCGCCAGGACGCTCGCAAGCACCATGGGCGCGATGGGAAAGCCCAGCTTCCGCATGAAATAGCCGAGCACGCCGAAGATCAACGCCACCCAGATGTCGAACAGCAGATACCGGACGCTGTAAGCGCCAATGATCGAGAAAACCACGATCAGGGGACCCAGGATAGGAAAGGGTAACAAGGCGATGCGGGCCCACATGCCGACCAGGGGCAGGTTCAACACCAGGAGGATGACGTTGCCGATGTACATGCTCGCGATGACGGCCCAGACGAACTGGGGATTCTGCTGAAAGAGCATGGGCCCCGGCTGGAGCCCATACATCATCAGACCGCCCAACAGGACGGCCATCGCGGGGCCGGTGGGGAGGCCGAAGGCGAAGAGGGGGACGAAACATCCGCTGACAGTGGCGTTGTTGGCCCCTTCCGGCCCAGCCACCCCCTCCATCGCCCCCTTCCCGAACCGCTCGGGGTGTTTGGAGACCCGTTTCTCGACGTCGTAGGCCACAAACGTGGTCACGGAGGGGGAGCATCCGGGTAACAGACCTAGGAAGAAGCCGATGAACGTCGAGCGGATCATCGCACCCCAGCACTGCTTGATGTCGGACCACTTTGGCATCCACTCGAGTTTCTTGTGCTCGTAGATGTGGGTTATCGCCTGTTCGACGTTCACCATGACCTCGCCGATGGCGAACAGCCCGATGATCACGCTGATGAAGTTGACGCCGGCGATCAGCTCCTCCGAACCGAAAGTCAGGCGGACATCGCCGGTCAGCGGATCCTGTCCGATCGTGGCGGCCAGCAATCCGAGCGCGGTGGAGATGAGGCCCTTGAGGAGGGCTCGCTGGGAGAGACTGATCACCAGGCTCAGACCCATGAACATGAGGGCGAAGTACTCCGGCGGTCCGAAGGCCAGCGCCACGCTTGCCAGCGCCGGGGCGAAGAACGTGAGCCCGAGCAGACTCAGCGTGCCGGCCACGAAGGAGGAGATTGCCGCGATCCCCAGGGCGGGTCCCGCCCGCCCCTGTTTGGCCAGTTCGTAGCCGTCCAGTGCGGTCGGCACGGAGGCTGACTCTCCCGGGATGTTCACGACAATGGCGGTCGTCGAGCCCCCGTACATGCCCCCGTAATAGATCGCCGACATCATGATGATGGCGGGGATCGGATCCAGCACGGTGGTGAGGGGCAGCAGGATGGCGATACCCGAGGTCGGGCCGATTCCCGGCAGCACCCCGATCAAAGTCCCCAGCAAAGAGCCCACCAACGCCCAGAAGAGGTTGTACGGTGTGATCGCCGTCGCGAACCCCTGGAGCAGATAATCCCACGAAAAGAACATCGGTTCCCCCTATCGGCCGAGGGGGCCGATCGGAAATGAAAGACTCAGCAAGCGGATAAACACCACGTAGATCGTCCCACCCGTCGCCAGGCCGAGAAGTCCCGCGTAGATCGGCCGGTAGCCCCCCAGATACCAGACGAGGAAGCCGACCAGCAGGCCGCTGCCCAGCGGCATGCCGAGCGGCTCCACAAAAAACAGGAAGACGACGAGCGCCGCTAAGGTCACACCGACCCGCAGGGTTCCGACCCGGTCCGGCCAGGGAACTATCCGCACCGGACCGCGGTAGAACCAGGCGCGGAAGGCCAGAGCGGCCCCGGCCACACCGACGATCCAGCCGAGAATCAGGGGCAAGGTTCTCGGTTGCATCCGCACGTCCGGCGCCCCTTTGATTCGGAAGGCCGCCACCACGACAACCAGGCCCAGAAGGACGAGAAAGACGCCGCTTGCCATGTCTCCAAACCGCCGACTCTTCATGTGCAGCAACCTCGCGCTCCTCTCCCGGTCCCTTCTCGTCTACTTCTTCAGATCCGCCACCAGTTCCTTGAAGATCTCGGTGGTCTTCGCGATGTACGCTTTGCTCTCCTTTTGTCCCATGGCCACCGGAACGAAGCCCTGTTTCTTCATTTCCGCCTGGATCTCGGGGTTCCGGGCGATCTCGAGGAAGGCCGCCTCAAGTTTTTGAATCACCGGCTCCGGCGTTCCCGGCGGGACCGCCACACCCCGATCCGTGGCGAGCACGATGTCCATTCCCATTTCCTTGAACGTCGGCACGGTCGGGAAGTCTGTGAACCGCTGATCGGTGGCCGAGCCCAGGATCCGCACCTGGTCCTTGAACTTCACGAGGTCATCCGAGTTGGCGAACGTACCGGCGACGTGACCGCCCAACACCGCCATCATCATGGGGGCGGACCCGGTGAACGGCACGTAGGTCAGCTTGACGCCGGCCGTCTTCTGGAGCCGCAGCGTCGCCATATGGTGGTTGGAGAAGGGTCCCGTTCCGCCCATGGTAAGCGCGCCGGGATTCTTCTTGGCGTACTCGACGAACTCCTGCAGCGTCTTGAACTGGCTTTTGGTTGTGACGATCAGGGCCAGTGGCGTCCGCTGGAAGATCGCCACCGGAACGATCTGTTCGGTCTTGTACCCCACCTCCTGCTGCAGCGGCTGCAGGATGATGTGGGGGATGTTGAATCCGGCGATGAAATACCCGTCCGGATTTGCTCGCGTCAACTCCCGCCAGCCCAGGGCGCCGCCGCCGCCTGCTTTGTAGTCGATCAAGACCTTCTGCTTCAGGATGCGCTCCAGGTGCGGTTGTTGGCGTCTGGCCTCCCGGTCGGACTGGCCGCCCGGAGCGAACACGATGAGATAGGTGACCTGCTTTGTGGGGTAATCGGTGGCGGCCAAGGCGGGAATAGCCGTCATGGCTAGCACGATCATCATCAGGACCACAGCAACCGATACAATAAGTTTTTTCATGATGGATCCTCCTTTGTTAAGGTGTACAAGTATGGGGCCTATCTTCGGCGTTTATCGAGTTCCTCGGGCACCGCCCAAAGATCGTCCGGCTTCCGGGTAAAATGTGCAGCGAGCCCCGACTCCACGGATTGCCTGAAGAACTCGGTCGTACCCCGTGTCATAATCGGGTCGACGCCGAGCTCCTTGAGTGTCTCCAGAACCTGCTCCATCTCGTGATATCGACGCTCGCTTGCCGCGGGGTGAGTCTTGATCCAGTTCTCGGCAATTCCCTGGAATGGGTGCTTCGTCATGAAGTCAACAATGTCCTTCCACAGGTACTCGGCAATTCCCGCACGTTTCCCGGCGACGAGCATTTCCAGGAGCAGACACTCGACCCCCTTGGAGAAGATGCTGCGCAGCATCTTCACCTGGGAGGCCTCCCCGACTGCGGAAGAGAAAAACTTCACGTTGACGAGTCCGAACTGGTTCATCTGGCGCGCGAACACCTCGGCCCGCTCCCCGGCAACCAGAATCGACGCGTTCGCACCCGCCTCTCCGACTGCGCTGAGAATGGCCCCTTCGACGAAATGCGCCGACGACGTGCCGATGATCCCGGCGATCCGGCGCTTCACGGAGGCCGACGTGGAGTTCATGTCGGCGTATGTATTGCGCGAGGTCAAGAGCGGAGCAGCCGTTTCAGCGACCGCCGTCGCGATGTGGGTCGTGACGGTGGACAGGAGAATCTCGCACCGCGCGACGAGCTCATCCAACGGACAGTAAACGGCGCCCGGTACGGCATCGGTCCGGACAACGTCGTAGTAGAAAACCTCCGCCCCTCTGGTCACCATCGCCGTGGCGAAGGTCTTCCCCACCTCGCCAAATCCGATAAAGCCGATCCTCGTTGGTTCCATCTTTTATTCCATGCTCAGACCAGATATTTCTTTTCGTCTTCTTTCATCGCGGGAACCCCCTGCAGATCGAAGATATGACTGACAGGAACCATCATGGGATCAACGGTATGAATTCCCTTCGCTCTCTTGATCTCCTCGAGCAGATCCTCCTGTGCCTTTATCGAAGCCCTCACCGGTTGGTTGGCATAGATAAAGAGCTTCACTTTTTTTAACGCCTCCACGGCCGAAAGGGTCAAGGAGGGATAATTGGTCGGGACCAAAACCAGGGGGACCGGGGCTTTCCAATTGCCGATGAACTCAAGGATCTCCCCCGGTTCTTTTGACTTCGAATGGATGAGTATGCAATCGGCTCCGGCCTCCGCATAACGGAGCGATCGTTTCATCGCTTCCGCCTGCCCCCAACCCGCAATCAGGGCTTCCACCCTGGCGATGACCACGAACCCTTCGTTTTGTTGGTGGTCCTTGGCCGCCTTGATCTTTCCTTCAAATTCTTCGATCGGCGCCAGTTCCTGACGGCCACCCTCCAAGAGACTATTATCCTTGGGAAATTTTTTGTCTTCGATGGATATTCCGACAATGCCGGCCTCTTCAAATTTTTTCACCGCATAGATCACATTGTTTGCATTTCCATAACCCGTATCGCAGTCCGCAATAACGGGGATCGAAACCACCTCATTCATGCCTCGGGCAACCTCGCAGTACTGACTCATCGAAATCAGATTGGCATCAGGAACGGCAAATGAAGCGGAAACGCATAAACTGCTGGACCAGATAAAATCGAAACCGGCGCGTTCGATCAGCTTGGCACAGAGGGGGTCCCCAGCGCCAACACCGACGCCTACCTCTGGATTTGTTAGTAAGTCTCTCATCCTTTTCATTTTGTTATCGTTCGGCATACACCCCGCTCCTCCCTGTCGAGTCTGGTGAATTTCATAGTCTCACCATAAACGTATTATTCAATGTGTCAACCTCATAGATTTGATCACGGCCATAGAAATATGTTATGGGGGCTTAGGAATGATCCAACTCTGTCTTGCTCTTTAAATACTCTTTTAATTTCAGGGAGGGCAGATCCAGGTGTTCTTCGGATTTGTAAACCACAAAAAAATCCCGTATCAGGTTGACATCCTTCAATCGGACCTCTTTCAGAAGACCCAACTCAACCTCGGACCGAATGGCCAAGCGGGAAAGAATCGAAAAACCCATTTCTCCGATCACGGCCATCTTGACGGCCTCCGAGCTCCCGAGAACCATTACCGGTTTCAGATCCGCCCACTTGCAGGAATGACCAAGGGATTTCTGGAAAAATTCGCGGGTTGCTGATCCTACCTCCCTCGAAATAAAGTCCTCTCCACAAAGCTCATCCACGGTAATCGCTTCTTTCTTGCACCACGGATGGGAAGGATAAACCACCGCCGTCAAATAATCCCTGTAGAATGGAAAGGTGACCAAATCCTTTGACGGAATGGGTTCGGGCACAATCGCCAACTCGATGACCCCCTTTTCAAGGAACCCTAAAATCTCTTTGCTGTTCCCCACCAACATGGATAGATTCACCTTGGGATACATTTTTTTAAAATTCCCGAAAATTCTGGGAAGAAGATATTTCCCCATAATTAACGCGGCGCCCAGATGAACATCTCCCGCCATCTGATTCGTGATGTCATGAATCTCCGCCATCGCTTTTTGATACAGGAGATTAATCTCTTCCGAATACCGCAGAAAGATTTTCCCGGCATTCGTCAGTTCTATCCTGTTTTGATCCCTGTTAAAAAGCCGTGCCTTGAGGAGGCCCTCAAGATTCTTAATCTGGTGGGTGACCGCAGGTTGAGAGAGGTTCAATACCTCCGCAGCCCTGGTGAAACTATTCATTCTGGCTACAGTCAGAAAAACCTTGATAGTAAAATCCATCATCAGAAAGCCCCCTCCCCGATCCTACCATTCCCGGTTAGTCTCACGGCCTACCCTGACCCAACACTCCCAAACGCCCATCTGAGGCGCCGGGATCGCCAAAAGTAGGGGGAGGATTTGAATAGTCCTGTTATTGAGGTAACGCAAAAAAACGTCCCGCCGATCAGCCGGTCCCGGCCCGGCGGAGTTGCTCCCTTTTGTTGAGCTCCCCCCAGACCTCATCCACGACCCCGCGTGTCTCCTCCAGCGAGCCGTCATTGCGGATGACGATATCCGCATAAGCGAGTTTGTCTCCGATCGGCATCTGCGAGGCAAGTCGGCTTGCAGCCTCTTCCCGGCTGAAACCATCGCGCGCCATCAGCCTGGCAATCTGCTTCTCCGGGGGGAGATAGACGACGAGAACCAGATCCACCATCGGCTTCAGGCCCGCCTCGATGAGCAGAGGGATATCGGACAGGACGATGGCCTCCGGCTGCGTCTTCCTGATTTCCTCCAGCCGACTCCACCACTGTTCAAATACCGCCGGATGGACAAGGCTGTTGAGCAGATCCAGTTTCTTCCGATCGGCAAAGACACAGTCGCCCAGTCTGCGACGATCGATCTTTCCATCCGGGCCAAGGATCTCCGGCCCGAAATGGCGGACGATCTCCCGCCAGACCTTCCCTTCCTGCTCTTGAACAGCATGGGCCATCTCGTCGAAATCGATAAGCAAGGCGCCCTTTGCCACCAGCATCCGGGCGACGGTCGATTTACCGGAGGCGATCCCCCCTGTCAGGCCTACGTTCAGCATCACTTTTGCTCGCGATTTCTCCCGAAGATGATGCGAAGCCCTTCGAGGGTGAGGAGCTCGTCGACCACATCGATATGCTTCGTCTCCTTGGCGAC
>Ga0209212_1007186_pt1 | contig 12422 bp, 8 predicted proteins | sample RifGroC2_FD_183996 | JGI IMG/M metagenome (GOLD analysis project Ga0209212, IMG submission 183996) | Groundwater microbial communities from Rifle, Colorado, USA - Groundwater C2 (SPAdes) (version 2) | ecosystem: Environmental > Aquatic > Deep subsurface > Groundwater | place: Rifle, Colorado...
TCTCAAACCAGGCGTCGCCTTGTGGCTCCTTGCTTCTCATCCTCGCTCGGGATAGCCAAAACAAAGTTTTGTCTCTCCGCTCGCTCGTCGAGAAGTAAAGGTTTGAGCTACATCTTGTTTATCATCCTGAACGAAGTGAAGGATCTCGCGAGATTGTGGCGGGGTGCAAGACCCCGCCCTACATGTGTAGCGCGGCACTTTATGTGCCGCTACGTCTACAAGATTATTCACTTCGTTCAGAATGGTATTCCTTTGTTTTTCTATTTATTTATTTTAATCTACGTCTTTATCTACGAGGCTGTATCTACGAGGCTCAGCCTCGTAGATAGTTAACAAAGATGTAGTCCCGAGGCGCGTGTTGCGCCTCGGGAGCAGAAGTTTTGTTACGCGGCCATGGGCACTGGCATCGGCGTGACTCCACACCGACGGCTGGACTCCATGATCGCCTCGTAAGGCACCGGGATGTCGTCCACACTCACGATGTCCTCGTCCCGAACCTGGTGGACGACATCCTCTTCACACAGCTTGATCGAAGTGAACTCGACGAAGCGGGTGAAGATGTCCACCTGAGCCATGAAGTACGAGAACTCCCAGCCCTCGATCCAGTTCAGAACCGAGATCACGACCGCAGGCACGGTCATGATGGCCGCGAACACCGCGAACACTCCGATGTAGAAGATTGTCGTATTTTCGAACATGTTTATCTCCTTAAAAAATCGGTTGGGTGGGTGGGTGAAAGAACTGTTAGTGGCTGATGTAGTGAGCCACTACTGCCGCGATGAAGATGACGATCGGACAAAGGTAGATTTCCCAGCGGGGTCTTCCTGTCTGATCGGTCAAAATTGTAGCCGTAATAAGAAGGGTCAGGATCAGGCCGATCCAGAACAGGATGTAAGCGGTCACGATCATAACTGTTGCCATCTTTTTTTCTCCTTGTTTGTTTTGGTCAAAGACCGGTTAGGTTCACTAGAACATGAAAACATTAAATCACTAGAACATCGGAACAAAACTTGTTTTAATGATTTCATGATTTCATGTTTTAATGACCCATCCATCCTGAACGTAATGAAGGATCTGTAGCGGGGGATAAACCCCCGCGCTACTGTAAGGAAACGCAAGGGGTATTCCTTTCTTTCCGGCGTCGCTCGGCAATCCAAAGCAAGCTTTGGATTGCACTCACTCCTTGGAAAGTAGGGCGGGGTCTTGCACCCCGCCACATTCGCGAGATTATTCGCTTCGTTCAGAATGGTATTCCTTTGTTTCTCTGTTCTTCTGTTTCTTTGTTTCTTAGTTTTATTCCACCCCTCACATCTGGAGAAGACTGTTCAAGGTTAGTGCAAAAGCACGCCGCGAACGAGGTCTTATGGTCGCCCTAGGTCCAGTAAACACCGAAACTAGGGTTTCTCCTCCGACCGACCACGTGAGTTCTTGTGAAGTCGCGCGGTTTTATCTCCTCCATATGTGTGGGTTGGAATTTAGGTTTTATACGAACTACGAACACAGTACGAACATTACGAACAAAGTTTAAAATTTAAGATGTAAGGTATGGGGTTACGTAGGGCGGGGTCTTGCACCCCGCCACGAGGCTGAGCCTCGTAGATTTAATTTTTATGCAGTAGCGCGGGGGCTTGTCCCCCGCTAATATCATTTTCCAATCTTTGTCTATCTTCAAATCAGATGTAGCTCAAACCTTTAGGTTTGAGAATGTATCAGGCCTAAAGGCCTGAGCTACACCCACAAGCTAAGAAGTTAGATAAAGATTGGAACCTATCCGAGCGTGTTTCGCTCGGACAGGTAAGGTCTAGATTGTGGTTTTGTATGGATTGAAGAGGATCCCTTCCGCCCAGTCTTCATGCTTGCTGGGATCGTATTCGAGGATGTTTGATGTGGGATCGATTTTGATTCCTGCTTCCTTGAGAAGTCTGATTGCTTCTTCTCTGGTCCTTGCAATCAAGAAGATCGCATAGTGCAGAACATTATGTTCGCACTCATCACACCCGAAACAGTCATAAGTTTCGTAAATATACAGTTTCAGCATTTCATTTCCTTTTTTATCCGAGCGATGTTTTGCTCGGATAGGTGTGGTGTTTAACGGAACACTGCAACCACGGCAATTACGCCAAAGGCAACTGCAGTCGGACATGCGACCATCAGGGTCACAAGACCGATAGTTTTCCAAAAGATCAGATCTGATTTGTTCATTTTTCTTTTTCCTTCCCTTAGGGAAACTCCTTTACTTCAACTGGTCCGGTCGCTTGAGCCTCTGTCTACCTGTGAGCGGTGGTGTGGTCGGGGAATCGGTTTTTTTCGGTTCTGCTTCCTTATTGATCAGTTCTTCAAGTAGGTCGCAACATCTGCGAACTTCGCAGGTAACTTCTACAAGAAGGATCAATGCGAACAGAACAGCGGCACTAAGAAGCCTTTCTACACCGATGATTTTTATGGCATACGGTGTAAGGATCGCAAAAACCAACCAGATGATGTAAACAATAAAACGTTTCGACATTTTTCCTCTTTTCTGGTCAAAGACCGGATTTTGATTTACGAATGTAGCTCAAACCTTCAGGTTTGAGAACGTCTCAAGTCTAAAGACTTGAGCTACGTCTCGTCTATCCATCCTGAACGCAGTGAAGGATCTTGTGATTTCGTGGCGGGGCACAAGGCCCCGCCCTACTTGGCTCTGATGTTTGGAATTTCTATGGCTTACAGCTTACAGCTTGTGGCTCTACTCCCTATTCAACACTATTATGGAGGCGAAAGGTGGTAGTTAACACTCCTCCTTTTGTGGTGAGTCAGAGGGGAAAAACACAGCCGGAGCCATGTAAGAACCTTTCCGAATTCACCGAATTCTGATGTTCCTATTTAAGGTATGAATTCCTCCTACCTCAAAGGAGTTATCAGAACTAACTCTCCTCCATAATACTGTTGCCAAACAACAAGGTTGTTTGGAATTTTTAATTTCTAATTTTGAATTTTAAATGAATGTAGCTCAGGCCTTTAGGCTTGATACATCCTCAAACCTGAAGGTTTGAGCTACATTCGGGCCTAAAATTAAATAAAAAAATGACTATTTTTAGCACCTCTTTACAAATTCTCAAGAAAAGAGATGACAAAAATAGTCATTGTTTGGATACACAAATACCTGTAACTAAAAAATAGCGTGTATCCACTGGGTATTCCTATCGCGTGTAACCACGCGCCATCAGAATCCCCGTCTTCATGATCCCCAAAACCAAGTTATTGGCTTTGTTGTTCAATCAGACCTCTCCCCTCAGAGAAATGAATAAATTTTTAATAGTTTATTGTAACTTTATAGTATAGCATAAAATCAAGCTTTTGTCAATAGCAGTTTGCCAATATTCATCTAAAATAAGCTAAATAATTTTTTTGGCTAAATTTAGTTCCACGAACAAAATTGGGGATAATAATTTATTTTTTGTCTAAAAATAGACAAACTTGACAAGATTTAAAAAATATAGTATTACTACTATCAGTCTCTATCTCCATTTTGTCCAAGGAGACCTTTAAAAAAGGCAATTTAAGCCTTTTTCCCGCTAAGAAATCATAAATTAAAACATGAGAGTGGGTTCAATTTTCTCCGGACAAGCATGTCTTTGTGCTACGATTTTTATCGCGCACAATGGATTGCTGTTCAAAAATATTAAGATTTAGCTAAAAACCCCCGAAGAGAGGGTTCTTTTGAGTTCCTCCAGTTTTTTGCTAAACTTTAATATTTTTTATCTATTTTTAGTCAAATTTTTAACAAATTATTTAATTAACATAAAATCTATAACTTATATCATGGGGGAAATACTCCCAACGTTACACAGTTGTCTGTGGCGGGGTGCAAGACCCCGCCCTACGTAATCTTTGTTCGTAATGTTCGTACTGTGTTCGTAGTTCGTATAATCTAAAACTTAAAACTATGTCTAAATTTCAGCGAAAAAAGCCGGCTTCACGGGAGCGCAAGTATTTCACCAAGCTTCGCGACTCTTTAGAGCTTCCCGAGCTTATTGAAGTACAAAAATCATCTTATCGATGGTTTTTGCAAGATGGAATCAGAGAACTCTTTGATGAAGTTTCTCCAATTGGAGATTTTATCGGCCGTGATCTTGAGCTTTACTTTGAAGATTATTATTTGGATGAACCGAAGTTTAATGAGCGTCTTTCACGTGAGAAAAACGTCAATTACGAATCTCCTTTGCGTGTCCGAGCAAAAATGATCAATAAAAGAACCGGAGAATCCAGAGAACAAGAAGTTTATCTTGGCGATATTCCTTTGATGACTGATCGCGGAACTTTTATTATCAATGGTATTGAGCGCGTGGTGGTTTCCCAGCTTGTTCGTTCGGCTGGAGCGTTTTTCACCTCCGCGCCAGTCCGCGGCCGCCAGCATTACGGCGCAAAAATTATTCCAAACCGCGGTGCTTGGTTGGAATTTGAAACTGATGCGTCAAACGTGATCTGGGTAAAAATTGATCGAAAGAGAAAAGTTGCCGTTACTTCAGTGTTGCGTGCTTTTGGGTTTTCTGACGATGAACAAATTTTGAAATTGTTTGAAGATGTAAACATTCATCCGACAATCAATTACATTCAGAACACAATTGCCAAAGACGTGGCAAAAAATGAAGACGAAGGTTTGATTGAAGTATATAAAAGAATTCGACCTGGCGACTTGGCAACTGCGGACAACGCTCGCTCATTGATTTACGCCATGTTTTTCAATTTTTCACGTTATGACTTGGGTCCGGTTGGTCGCTACAAATTTAACGAACGCTTTGGTTTGCCTTCTGGTCGCGAAGTTGTGGTAAAAGATGAAAATAGAATTTTAACCAAAGAAGATTTGATTCACATTATTAAAGAAATTATTCGTCTTAATATTACTCAAGAATCGCCGGACGACGTTGACCATTTGGGAAATCGTCGCGTGCGCGCAGTGGGTGAATTGGTGCAAAATCGTTTCCGTGTCGGATTGGCGCGAATGGAACGCATTGTTAAAGACCGCATGTCTACTCAAGACATTGCAAGCATCACTCCGTCAAAATTGATCAACGCCCGCCCAGTTATTGGCGCAGTGCGCGAATTTTTCACTTCCAGTCAGTTGTCACAGTTTATGGATCAAACCAATCCTTTGGCTGAACTTGAACACAAACGCCGTTTGTCAGCCATGGGTCCGGGCGGACTTTCACGTGAACGCGCAAGTTTTGATGTTCGCGACGTACACACCACTCACTACGGCCGCATCTGTCCGATTGCTACTCCGGAAGGTCCGAACATTGGTTTGGTTGGGCACTTGGCAAGTTATGCTCGAATTAACTTGTATGGATTTATTGAAACTCCTTACCGAAAGATTGAAAAGTCTGCTTCAGGTCAAAGAGTCACTGACACAATTGAATATTTAAACGCTTTTACCGAAGAAAAATCAGTTACCACAGCTTCAACTACACCAACAGATGAAAAAGGATATTTGATTCCGGAGCGCATTAAAGCTCGGTTGCATGGTAGACCATCAACTGTAGACAGGGAAGAGATTGATTACATGGACGTTTCATCACGCCAAATTGTTTCGATTGGAACATCTTTGATTCCTTTCTTGGAACACGATGACGCGGCGCGCGCTCTCATGGGAACAAACATGCAACGTCAGGCTGTGCCTTGCGTTCGTCCGGATGCACCGATTGTTGGTACAGGAATTGAAGCCCGAGCAGCGCGCGATTCCGGCCATGTGGTTGTAACTCCGGTTGAAGGAACAATTGAAAAAGTTCAGTCTGATCAAATTCAAGTACTTGATGACGAAGGAAATTTGCATACTCATGATTTGATTAAGTTCCGCCGTTCAAACGCCTCAACTTCATTAAACCAGCGTCCGATTGTAAATCATGGCGACAGGGTTAAAGCTGGTCAAGTTTTGGCTGACGGTGCTTCAATTGATCATGGCGAACTTGCGCTTGGCCAGAATTTACTCGTCGCTTTCATGGCTTGGGAAGGTTATAACTATGAAGACGCGATTATTTTGTCAGAACGCGTGGTGCATAATGACCGCTTTAGTTCTGTACATATTGAAAATTATGAAATTGATGTTCGTGATACCAAGCTTGGACCGGAAGTTATCACTAGCGACATCCCAAACATCAGTGAAGAAAAATTAAAAAATTTGGACGAAGAAGGTGTTGTCCGAATTGGCGCTGAAGTTTCGAGCGGTGATATTTTGGTCGGAAAAATTACTCCAAAAGGCGAGACTGAATTGTCAGCCGAAGAAAAGTTGTTGCGCGCAATCTTCGGAGAAAAAGCCCGCGATGTTCGCGATTCTTCACTTTATCTTGATCAGGGTGAACATGGAAAAGTGGTTGATATTAAAGTTTTCAGTCGTGAAGATGGTGATAAACTTTCACCGGGTGTAAGCAAGAGCATTCAAGTTTCTGTGGCTGGTTTGCGCAAAGTTCAGGCTGGTGACAAGCTGGCGGGACGGCATGGAAACAAAGGTGTTATTTCCAAGATTGTTCCGATTGAAGACATGCCTTTCTTGGATGACGGAACACCGATTGATATCATGTTAACTCCGCTTGGTGTGGTAAGTCGTATGAACCTTGGACAGATTTTGGAAACCCACTTGGGACTTGCCGCCAATGCTCTGGGTTATAACACGGTAACTCCGGTGTTCGATGGAGTTCCACAAAAAACCATTGAAGATGAGTTGGAAAAAGCCGGTTTGCCAAAGAGCGGACAACTTCAAATGTTTGATGGACGAACCGGAAAAGCTTTTGATAATCCAATTACCGTCGGTTATATCTACATTCTCAAACTTGACCACATGGTGGAAGATAAAATTCACCAAAGATCAATTGGACCGTACTCGCTCATTACTCAACAGCCGTTGGGTGGTAAAGCGCAGTTCGGCGGACAGCGATTCGGAGAAATGGAAGTGTGGGCGCTTGAAGCTTATGGCGCCGCGCATACTTTGCAAGAAATTTTGACGATCAAATCTGACGATGTTACCGGACGATCCAAAGCCTACGAATCAATTATCAAGGGTGAGCCGATTAAAAAACACAATATTCCGGAATCATTCCACGTACTTGTCCGGGAACTTAAAGGTCTGTGTCTAGATGTCGAACTTCTTCGCGAAGGTACACGCATGAACCAGTCAAGAGAAGGATTCGATGCTAATAAAAAATAAGCGTCAGAGCCTGTCTGGAAAGTTTCTTTCGTAACGAAATTTTCAGATTTTGAGCGAAAATTGGACAATGCGACGAAGATGTATACACAGTATACATCGAGGAGCATTGAACAATTTGTAGCCAAAATATGAAAATTGCAGTCGAAAGAAATCTTTTCAGACAGACTCTCTAACCGCATTACTAATATGGGATTTGAATCAAAAGATGAATCAATGAAGAGCACTGATTTCGATGCCGTGCGTTTGCGCTTGGCATCACCGGACGTAATTCGCGCTTGGTCATTTGGCGAAGTTACGAAGCCGGAGACCATTAATTACCGCACTCAAAAGCCGGAAAAATCCGGATTGTTTGCGGAAGAAATTTTCGGTCCGTCAAAAGACTGGGAATGTTATTGTGGAAAATACAAGAAGATTCGCTACAAAGGAATTATTTGTGACAAGTGTGGAGTGGAAGTTACTCAAGCCATTGTCCGTCGTGAACGCATGGGGCATGTGGAACTCGCCACGCCGGTTTCACACATTTGGTTTTTGCGTTCTGTTCCTTCTAAAATCGGTATAGTGCTTGATTTGTCAATGCAAAGCATTGAACGCGTGGTTTATTTTGCCAACTTTGTGGTAACTGAAGTTGATGAAGAAGCAAAGAAAGTGGCATTGGAAGAATTGCGCAACGAGTACAAATCAAAACGCAAAATGATTGAAGGAGAATATAATCGTGATGTTGGCCGAGCTAAAGAAAAATTTGCAACTAATTTGGGAGCGGCGGATGCCGAGCTCGCCCGCTTGAGCGATATTCGCGATCGTAAAAATAATGCTTTGGAAGAAGAATTTGTTGACACTGATCGTGAATTAAAAGAATTGGCAGTTTTGAAAATTCTCACTGAAAATCAATATCAAGAACTTTCATTTAAATATGGCCATGTTTTTGATGCCGGCATCGGTGCCGAAGCAATTCGAAATTTGCTTGCGAGAGTAGATTTGAAAGACACTGTTAAAAGATTAGAAGAAGAACGCGAAAAAGCCGGCGGCGCACGATTGGAGCGCTTGGTTCGCCGTATTAAGCTTTTGCGCAGTTTAGATTTGAACGGTATCAAACCGGAATGGATGGTTTTGCAAAACATTCCAATCATTCCGCCAGACTTGCGACCAATGGTGGCGCTTGATGGTGGCCGTTTTGCCACATCAGATTTGAATGATTTGTATCGCCGTGTAATTAACCGCAACAATCGTTTGCGCCGTTTGCATGATTTGCGCGCGCCGGAAGTTATTTCGAGAAACGAAAAGCGCATGTTGCAAGAAGCGGTTGATGCTTTGTTTGATAACTCCGCTCGCCAGTCAAAAACAGTTATTGCCGCGACCGGTAAAAAACGCCAATTGAAATCATTGGCTGACTTATTGAAAGGAAAGCAAGGTCGCTTCCGCCAAAACCTTCTTGGAAAACGTATCGATTATTCCGGTCGTTCGGTGATTGTAGTTGGTCCAAGTTTGAAGCTCGGACAATGCGGTTTGCCAAAGAAAATGGCTTTGGAATTATTCAAGCCGTTCATCATTAGTCAACTTATTAAACGTGAATACGTGCATAACATTCGTTCAGCTAACCGATTTATTGAAGCTGATCATCCTGAGGTTTGGGATATTCTTGAAGAAGTAACTAAGAACGCGCTTGTGATGTTGAACCGTGCGCCGACTTTGCACCGTCTTGGTATTCAAGCTTTCCAACCGCTTTTGATTGAAGGAAAAGCAATTCAGATCCATCCATTCGTTTGTCCGGCTTTTAATGCCGACTTCGATGGAGACCAAATGGCGGTTCACGTGCCTTTGACTGAAGAAGCTAAACAAGAAGCGCGCGATTTAATGCTTTCCACCAACAATCTTTTGAAGCCGGCAACCGGTGCGCCGGTTGCACGTCCGGACAAAGACGTGGCTTGGGGTTGTTATTATATGACCATGATGGATCCGGAAGACGCAAAGAAAGAGCCACGCAGTATGCCTTCAGTACAAGATGCGATTTATCTCTATCAAACTGGAAACTTACGATTGCAGGAATTAATTAAAGTATTTGTTCCAAAAGTAAAAGATCGAACAGTCACTACACTTGGTCGCGTTTTGGTTAACCGAGTAATTCCGGATGGACTTCCATATCGAAACGAAACTATGGGTGTACGCGAACTTGGCGATGTTACCCAGCAATGCTTGCGCGAATTCGGATTTGAACGCACGGCGGAATTTTTGGACGAAGTAAAAGATTTGGGTTTTGAGTATGTTACTTATTCCGGATTTTCTTGGGGTATGGCCGAGTTGCCAAGAGTTCAGGGAAAGTATACGGAACTTGATATTGGAGATGTCAAGATCAGAGAAATTGAAGATCAGTACAACCAAGGTCTTCTTACTTCAAGCGAACGTCATTCACAAATTATTAAAGTTTGGACAGGAGTAAAAGATAAAGTGGTTGAATTATGCCGCAAATCGCTTTTGCCAACCGGATCAGTGGCTTCAATGCTTGATTCCGGAGTTCGCGGTTCCATGAGCCAGCTTGTACAGATGATTGGTATGAAAGGTTTGGTGACAAACCCGGCTGGTGAAGTTATTGAACTTCCGGTAAAGAGCAGTTTCCAAGAAGGCTTTGATGTTCTTGAGTACTTCATTTCCACTCACGGTACGCGCAAAGGTTTGTCCGATACCGCATTGCGAACTGCTAATGCCGGATACTTGACTCGCCGTTTGGTTGACGTGGCGCAAGATATGGTTGTTCTTGGTGAAGATTGCGGTGATGAAGAGGGAACATTTCTTTCCAAGAGCGATGCCGAAGCAGTTGGTGAATCATTTGAAAAAATGGTGTTCGGACGCGTGGCACTTGAAGATATTAAAGATGGTCGCAAGACCGTGGTAAAAAAGGGCGATTATATTAATGAAGAAGCCGCGGACAAACTTAAGGTGGCGGCGCCGGATTCGGTTCATGTTCGTTCAGTACTAACTTGTTTGATGCGAAAAGGTATTTGTCAAAAGTGTTATGGATTTGACTTGGCTTATCGCAAACCGGTAAAACTCGGAACTGCAGTTGGTATTATTGCGGCGCAGTCTATTGGCGAACCGGGTACCCAGCTTACTATGAGAACCTTCCATACCGGTGGTGTGGCAGGAAAAGATATTACTCAGGGTTTGCCGCGCGTGGAAGAATTGTTTGAAGTTCGTCCGCCAAAGCGACCGGCAATTTTGGCTGAGGTTTCCGGAACAGTGGAAATTGATCAAGTGGAAAGAAGAATTATTGAAGATTTCGCCGGCAAGAAAGTTTTGGAAACAAGTGGCGCGCAAAAAGTTTTGCGAATTCGATATAAAGAAAAAAATGTCGAAACTCATACTATTACAAAAAAGCACACGGTTATGGTTGAAGACGGAGCAGCGGTGCTTGAAGGACAAGAAATTTTAGAGCGCGACAGTGAACGGACAATTGCGGAAAATTCCGGAATTGTGAAGATTGAAGGCAATAAAATCAGCATCGTGTTCCCGGCAGATCATGTTTCTGAATACACGATTGCGCCGGAGATTCGTACACTCGTAAAAGATGGCGATGTGGTTAAGGCCGGTGATCAATTGACTGAAGGTCATATTGATTTGCAACAATTATTTCTCTTGCGTGGTAAAGAAGCGGTGGAAAAATATCTTTTGCGTGAAATTCAATTTATTTATGGTTCTCAAGGTCAGAAGTTGAACACCAAACACGTGGAAAGTATTATTAAACAAATGTTCTCTCGAGTTTATATTGAAACCGTGGGAGATACAGATTTGTTGCCGGGTGAAATTATTGAACGATCAAGATACTTGGACGAGAACGATCGTATAAAGAAGGTTGGTGGAAAATTGGCCCAAGCCAAGCAGTTATTGCTTGGAATTTCCCGAGTATCATTGACCACGGAAAGTTTCTTGTCTGCAGCTTCATTCCAAGAAACTGCAAAAGTTTTGATCAATGCGGCGGTAACCGGAAAGATTGATCGACTTGAAGGATTAAAAGAAAACGTTATTATTGGTCGCTTGATTCCGGCTGGTACAGGTTATGGTTGGAAGCCAGAACCAGAACTTCCTCCACTGCCTCCGGCAGAAGAGGTGGTTAAAGTTGAATAAAGCGCGGCCGAATAGATATGTCTCGACATAATAAATGGTCAAAAATAAAGGAAAAAAAGGGCGCCGCCGATGCAAAACGTGGCGCTCTTTTTTCAAAGCTGGCGCGTCAGATTACGATTGTGGCCAAAGATAAGGGCGCTGATTTAGCGACCAATTTTACTTTACGTTTGGTAGTTGATCAGGCCAAAGCCGCTTCAATGCCCAAGGATAATATTGAGCGCGCTATTTCGCGCGGTGCAAGTAAGGGTGAAGATGGTGTGGAAATTTCTGAAATTACTTATGAAGCCATTGGTCCGGGCGGGGTGGCGATTTTAATTAGCGCGGTTACTGATAATAAAAATCGTACGACTCCGGAAATCAAACTTTTGTTGTCAAAAAATGGTGCGAGTTTTGGTGGAATGGGATCAGTTTCTTGGCAGTTTGAGAAAAAAGGTGTGATTAGAATTGTTGGTGATCAAATTAAAAATCATGACGAGTTTGAATTGGAAATGATTGATTTGGGAGCAGAGGATATTAAAGATGAGGAAGGCGGTTTGACTATAAAAACTGCGCCGGAATTTTTGCAAAAAATTACTGAAGTGCTTGAGGCTCGGGGTTTGAAATTGGAATATTCCGGGATTGATTTCGTGGCGAAAAATTTAATTTTTCCGGATGAGGAGTCGAAAGCAAAGTTGGAAAAACTATATGAAGCTTTGGATGAACACGATGATATCACCGGCTTTGCGACGAATGAAGGGTAGTGGGTAGGTGTTAGGTTATAGGTTTTAGGTTGTGGTGAATACAGTTTATACGAATTACGAACATGGTACGAACATTACGAACAAAGATTGTAGCGCGGGGGTTTATCCCCCGAATCGAGTAGGGCGGGGTCTTGCACCCCGCCAATGACCTTAAACATTTTAATCTGTGTAGCTCAGGTCTTTAGACCTGAGACATAAATGTTAAATGTTTTTGTGTAGCTCAGGTCTTTAGACCTGGGACATCCTCAAACCAGGCGTCGCCTTGTGGCTCCTTGCTTCTCATCCTCGCTCGGGATAGCCAAAACAAAGTTTTGTCTCTCCGCTCGCTCGTCGAGAAGTAAAGGTTTGAGCTACACCTTACCAATATCATCCCAAACCACAACAAAATC
>Ga0209212_1007187_pt1 | contig 12422 bp, 10 predicted proteins | sample RifGroC2_FD_183996 | JGI IMG/M metagenome (GOLD analysis project Ga0209212, IMG submission 183996) | Groundwater microbial communities from Rifle, Colorado, USA - Groundwater C2 (SPAdes) (version 2) | ecosystem: Environmental > Aquatic > Deep subsurface > Groundwater | place: Rifle, Colorado...
CTACCGCCACCCCTCCCCGCCATCTTCTCATCAACGACCGATCTAACTGTTTTCAGCGCCTGCCGTTTGTGCTAGTTATGTAGGACATTCAGAGCCGCTCTCTTTTCATGCCAAAGGAGGTTGACCATGAAGATCCGCAAGAAGATCCTGGACTACGAGTACGAAGAGGTCATTCCGCTTAAATACCGGGAGCTGATCCGGGTGGGTTGCGCGGTGGCGGTAGGCTGCCCGGACTGACTCAAGAAGCACTTCGCGGTCGCGAAGGAAGCCGGTGCCACGGAAGAGGAGTTGAAGGAGGCGATGGCCTACGGCATCATCGCCCCATCGGGGCGGGCGAAGAATTTCGTCCTCAGCATGGAAGAGGTACTCTTCTCTCTTTGATCGGGGGGAGCATTGGGATAACGATCCCGTAGGAGCAGCATTCCTGCCGCGATTGAGCAGCGGCTATCGCGGCAGGAATGCCGCTCCTACGAGAAAAAGTCCGGTCGTTTGCCGATATTTCCCAGCGCCGCAGCGGAACACTCCTTACTCGGAAGGTAACCAAAGAGCATGCCGTCTTGATACAACTGATACAGCGCATTTTCCCCGGCAGAAGGAAGAGGGTATCGATCCGCCGCAACGTCGCCGCCCTGTCGATGCCGGTGCTCCTGTCGTCGCTGTTCCAGCGCCTGGTGTCGATCGTCGACATCTTCATGGTCGGGGGGCTGGGAGCCGCGGCGATCGCGGCGACCGGCCTGGGCCAGTTGCTGATCTTCGTGGTGATGACGGTATTCTGGGGGCTCGCCACCGGGGCCACCGTCGTCATCGCCCACCTCTGGGGCGCCGGCAGACATCAGGAGGCCAGGAGGGCCGCCTTTGCCTCGCTTCTCTCCTGCGCCGTGCTCGCCGTGGCGGCCACGCTGCTCGGGCTCCTCTTCGGCAGGGACGTCGCCGTCTTCCTGGGAGCGAGCGACGAGGTCCTAGGCTTCGCCTCGGACTACATTCGGCTGGTCTTTCTCTATTTCGCCTTCACCGCCGGGCTCAACATCCTGTCCGCCATCATGCAGGGGATCGGCAATACCCGGACCCCGATGGAGGCGATCATCCTGGTGAACATCCTCCACGTGGTGATCGCCTACCCGCTCATCTACGGCCAGTTCGGCTTCCCGAAGCTGGGGGTGGTGGGCGCCGCCTACGCCATCAACCTCTCCGAGATGGTCGGCTTTTTCTACCTCCTGGTGCAGGCGCTCCGCAAGGGGTACCTGAAGATCGGGCGCCCCGACCTGCCGCTGCTCAGGAAGGTCTGGGACATCGGCTATCCGGTGGCGCTGGAGCGGATCGCCCAGCAATCCGGTCAGCTTTTCTACTCCAAGTGCATCATCGGCTTCGGCACCGCCGCCTACGCCGCGCACCAGATCGGGCTCTCCATCGAGTCGCTCTCCTTCATGCCGGGCGCGGGCATGGGGATCGCCGCCGCCACCCTGATGGGGCAGGCGGTCGGCGCGCGAAAGCTGAAGCGGGCGCACATGAGCCATACCGAGGCGCTCCGGCTCGCCATCATCGTCATGGCGGGGATGGCGCTGCTCTTCTTCTGCCTGCCGCACCAGCTGATCGCGCTCTTCACCGGCGACCCGGACGTCATCGAGAAGGGGAGCGTCTTTCTCCGGCTGGTCGCCTTCGCACAGGTGCCGCTCGCCATCTCTTTCGTCTACGCCGGCAGCCTGCGCGGCGCCGGCGACACGCACTACGTCTTCCTGGTCACCCTGGTCGCCATGTGGGGGATCAGGGTGCTCCTCTCCTACATCGCCGCCGGTCCGCTGCAGCTCTCCCTTTACATGGTATGGGGGGTGTTCCTGGTGGACTGGTTCTTCCGCGCCGCCGCCTTCGCCTGGCGCTACCAGCGCCGCGACCTGGCCCGCGTGATCATCTAGCCGATGCAACTATCCTTCACACCCACCCTGGATCGCCAAGAGGCGCTGCGGCGGCTGGACCGCCTCCTGGTTCCCGGCTCCATCCTCGACGCCGACCTCGCCAGAAGGATCGACCGCCTCGCCTGCGCCTTCCAGAGCTACGCCGATTGTTATCCCCTGCCGCTTTGGGCCCCCGGCCTGATCATCGGCAACGAGATGCGGGGGTTGACCGAGGCGCTTTTCCCGATGTCACGGGTGAGGGGCCTCTTCGAACGGGTCTTGAGCCGCGGCTGCCGTTTCGCGCCGTTTCTGTCCGGCTCCTACCTCTACAGTTCCGCAAGCTGGCTCGATCTGCTGCAGAGGTTCAGGCCCCAGCTCCAAAGCGCGAACCCCGCAGCGCTGCTTCGGGAACTGGCGCAGGATGGGGAGGCGCGCAAGCGTTTCCTGTTCGCCCTGTTGCTGCCGCACCACTTCGGCGGGGGCTTCGATCGCTATCCGCTGCAGTCGCAATGGCTTGAGAAATGGCTGAAGGAGAAGGGCGGGAGCTTCGAGCGGGGGATGCGGGTTCTCGACAGCGCCTGCGGCAGCGGCGAGGGGACCTACGGCCTGGCCGAGCTGCTTCAGGCTGCCGGGCTTTCCGGAAACGGTTTCGTCGTGCACGGATCGACGCTCGAGCCGATGGAGCTTTTTGCCGCGGCGCACGGCTTCTTCCCGCACGACCGTGACCGGGAGAGGGATTACCGCGACCGGGTGGCGCCGCTCCTGACGCGGCCGGATTCGGCCCGGATCGAGTTTTACCTGGAGGAGGTCGGCGCAGCCCCGAGCCGGGAGCCGTACCAACTGATTCTTTGCAACGGTCTGCTGGGGGGGCCGCTCATGCACGATCCCTCCGAGCTGGCAGGCGCCATCGGCCAACTGGCGGCCCGGCTCGCCCCGGGCGGTCTGCTCCTTGCCGCCGACCGGTTCCACGCCGGCTGGCGGCTGCGCGTCCCCGCCGGCATGCTGCGCGCCCTGGTGCAGGCCAGCGGGCTGGCCCCGGTCGAGGTACCGGAAGGAGTCGGTGGGGTGAAGCGAGATTAAGATTGAGAATGAGATTGAGTATGGGACGCAGATTAAGCGCGAGGTAAGGCTGAAGCTGAGGAGCTACTTCTCAAGGAACCGGCTTAGAAGCAAGAAAGGGACGGGCGCTAACGGAGCCCGTCCCTTCTGTTTATGTTTTCCTTCATCTTAATCTGTTTTTTTAGAACCTGATCAGCACGCCGCCCCAGGAAAGACCGCCGCCAAAGCCCATCATCAGCACCAGATCCCCCGGCTTGATGACTCCATTCCTGCGGTTCTCGTCGAGCGCGAGCCCGACCGAGGCCGCCGCCGTGTTGCCATAGCGGTCCAGGTTGAGCAGGAATTTCTCCTTGGCAATCCCGGTCTTCTTGGAGATGAAGTCGATGATCCTCACGTTGGCCTGGTGCGGTATGATGTGGTCGATCTGCTCCGGGGTCACCCCGCCGCGCTCCGCCAGATCCGCGATGATGCGCGGTATCACGTCGGTGGCGAAGACGAAGACGCTCTTGCCGGCCATCTTGAAGGTGTTCTCCTTGAGCGCGATGCTCTCGGCGGTCACCGGCTTCCTCGACCCGGAAGAGGGGACCTGGATCAGTTCCCACCCCTTGCCGTCGCTCTTCATGACGCTCTGCAGGATACCCTTGCCGGAAAGACCGGCGCCGAGGATGACCGCACCGGCACCGTCGCCAAACAGGGGGGCCGACCCCTTGTCCTGAAAGTCGAGGATCTTGGAGTAGGTGTCGGCGCCGATCAGGAGCACCTTCTTGTACTTGCCGGAACGGATCAGGTTGTCCGCGACCTCCATGCCGTAGATGAAGCTGCTGCAGACCGCGTTCATGTCGAAGGCGAAGGCGTTGTCCGCCCCGATGTTCTTCTGCACCATGCAGGCGGTGGCCGGGAGGATCATGTCTGGAGTAGAGGTGGCGACGATGATGCAATCGAGCTCCAGCGGGTCGAGATCGGCGTTCTCCAGGGCGAGAAGCGCGGCACTGGTCGCGAGGTCTGAGGTCGATTCACCTTCCTCGGCGAAGCGGCGCTCGCGGATGCCGGTCCTGGAATGGATCCACCCCTCTGCGTCCTCCACCAGGTAGTCAAAATAACCGTTCGGGATGACTCGCGCGGGGACATGCCCGCCGGTCCCGAGAATTTCTGAAAGCAACATTTTCGAGTTCGCCCCCTTGACTCCCGTAAAGCGGCTCAGCCGGGAATCGTTATCCTTATCTCATAATAAAAAGATGTTTGTCAATTACTATGGTTCCCCTTATCGAGCGCCGCATCGACCACGCTGTAGACCCAGAGCACCAGGAACCCGCCCAAGAGCCAGTTGGCGTAAGGGTTGTCGGCCCGTATCGCTGCCAGCACCTGCTCCGCATCGACTCCCCCCTCGCTCCCGGCCAGCATCAGTTTCCCCGCGCTGCGCAGGGCGACGAAGAGGGCGCCTAAGATGAAGATATTGTCGAGCAGTATCATGATCCCGCCCTTCAGGCGGCTCCCCCGGTAAAGCTGCCCAAGCCCCGGCAGCACTAACGCGGAGAGCGCCACGCATTTGATCCTGTTTCCCATCATGTTCTCCTTGTATGACGGCACTATAAAAAGTCGGTATGGCGACCAGTGCCGGCTGATCTAATATTAGAGGCCTTGTGTGTTTTCTATTGTGGAAAGGGCCGTTTTTTGTTAGCTTTCATCCCTATGGATAGAGCCTCACGCACAAAAAGACGCGAAGCAATCATGCCGCTGCTCAAGGACTCCAACGCCGAGGTGCGGCTGGCTGCCGCCCGCGCGCTGGAAACGCTGGAAGCGTCGGAAACCCTGGAGGAGGTGTTCGATCGTCTGAAGCGCGGCGACCGGGCCACCAAGGTCACCGCGATCCACGCCCTGGGGCGCATCGGCGGAGACAAGGTGCTCCCGATCCTCCTGTACTGCGCGGGGAGAAGCGAGGAGGACATCAGGTGCGCGGCGATCAAGGTGCTGGGCGAGCTGGGCCGCCCGGAGGCGGTCGCCACTCTCCTGGAGAAGCTCCAGGACCCCTCGCTTACGGTGCGGTCCCTCGCCATCGAGGCGCTCGCCCACTTCCGGGACCCTGCGGTGGTGCCGAGGCTGATCCCCTTCCTCGATCAAAATGACGGCATGCTGGACGCTGAAGCGGCGCTCGCCCTGGGACGCATCGGGGACGCGACGCTGGCGGAGCCGCTCATCAGGCTGACCAGCTCCCCCCACGACCGGACCCGGGCAGCCGCTGCCACCGCCCTGTCGCTGCTCCCCTGAATTCCTAGAAATAGCGCGAGACGTCGATCCCCTTCACCAGCGGGTCGACCAGGTCGACGATGCGCTCCCCGCTGGCGATGATGCTCCTTAGCTCCGGCTCGGCGAGCGCCCGCCCCGAGCTGTCCATGATCACCTTCACCACCGCCGCCCCGCATTCATGGGTGCTCGGCGTGAACACCACCGCGATCTCGTTGCTGTCGAGCCTGACCAGGCTTCCGGTGGGGAACCTGCCGGTAAGCTCCAGGAACCGCTCCACTATCTCGCGGTCGAGGCTGGTGCCGCACGCGTTTCGGATCTCCTCAACCGCCTGCGTCGGCTGCATCGGGCGCTGATACGCCCTGAGCGTGGTGGTCGCGTCGTAGAAGTCCGCCACGGCGACGATGCCGCTGGTGACCCCGAAGGGAAGCGACCTGGCCCACTCCGGATACCCCCCCCTGTCATAACGTATGTGGTGCCCGAGCACCGCTTCGGCGACCCGCTCGGGCACCCCCTCCATCTCGCGCACGATCTCGGCGCCATGCTCCGGGTGCTTCCTCATTTCCAGGGACTCGTCGGTGTTGAGCTTCCCCGGCTTGTTCAGTATCTCCTTGTCGACCCGGGTCTTGCCGATGTCGTGCAGAAATCCGGCGAGCCCCGCCTCCTCGACCTCGTGGGGCGGCTGCCCCATCGAGGCGGAGAGCGCCATGGAAAGCACCCCGACGTTGACGCTGTGCTGGAAGGTGTAGTTGTCGTAATCCTTGATGAGGGCGAGCCCCAGGAGCGCGGCCGGCTCCTTGATCGCGGTCATGGCGAGGCTGCTCACCACCGTCAGCATGCGCCGGCTGTTGGGAATGCGCCCCTTGCCGATCTCCTGGAAGATGTCGCGCACCGCGCTCACCGCCTCGTTGTAGGTGTGGGACAGGGTGTCCTCTTCCATCACCTCGATGAGCTGGACCCCGGCGCGCTTCAGCCCCTGCCCCAGTTCGACCGCCGTGCCGGAGGGGTCCGCCATCAGGCGCGCCAGCACCGTCAGGTCCTGCGCCAGCACCCCCGGTTTCAGGATCAGGCCGGCCACCCCCTTCTCCTCCAGGCGGTTGATCAGCTCCTGCAGCGGGGCCGACGGCGCGAAGAAGAGATGCTCCCCCACCGACAGGACGCCGTCCGTGACGGCCAGGCGGATCTCTCCCGTTTCACGTTGCTGCGCCGAGATGACCGCTTCCATCTCCCGAAAGGGCTGCAGTGAGGCGGGGTGTCCGGGGGGGTAGAGCCCGGCCCCGCGGATCGCGCCGGATAAAAGCGTCGCCAGGCGCTGTGCATGCTGCAGGCCGTTCTCAATCATGGCTTCCTCCGGAGACCCTCTCGATGGCGTCAAGCGCTTCGCGGCACGCCTCGGCCAGGGCGCCCTTGCCCCGCGCCAGGTCGGTGAGTGCCGGCAGGGCCGCCTCGTCTCCCAGCATGCCGAGCGTCGAGGCGACCGCGATCTTCAGTTCCTGCCAGCGGCCGAGCACGGGCCAGCCCCGCGCAGCCAGCATCTTCAGGAGCTGCCCGGTCACCCTGCGGTCGCCGATCCGCCCGAGCGCCGCGACAACCTCCTTCTTCGCCGCGAGTTCCTTGAGCAGCAGATCGCGGCGCTCCAAAAGCCTGCTGAGCGCCGGGACCGCCTCCCTGCTCCGCATCAGCCCCAGGGCGAGGATCGCGTGCCTCGCCACCCCTTCGTCCGGTTCGTCGAGCAGCGGCAAGAGCAGCATCACGGCAGAGTCGCCGCCGATTTTCATCAGGGCGCGGATCGCCTCCTTGCGCACCCGCACGTCGTTATGGTGCAGCGGCTTTTTCAGGGCGAGCACGCAGTCGGCAGAGCGGAACTCGCCGATGATGGAGACCATGTTCCGCACCACGTACCAGCGCTCGTCCTTAAGCATGGCAACCAGCGGCGCAATGGCGGGGGGGCCGAGGGCGACCAGGGCCGCCGCCAGGCATTTCCTCTCGAAGAGCCCTTCGGCGAGACAGATCCTCTGGATGACCCAGTAGGCCCCCTTGCCACCCAGGGCCGCGAGCACCCGGTGGATCCCCTCGCGTTCCTGGCAATCCCGGCTCTCCAGCGCGTCGAGAAGCTGGTCCGCCACCCCGTCCGCCAGGTGTTCCAGGGTGAAAAGCGCGTATTCCCTCTTCGGGAGGCTCCTTTGCGGCTCCCGATGCTGCCGCAGCAGCTCCTCCAGGACCGGCAGGACCGGGATGCGCGAGTCGGCCTGAAACCTGACGACCAGTTCCCGCCCCAGTTCCTGGTAGCGGGCATCGACCGTCTCCTCGGCCATCAGGCGCAAAATCTCCGAGACGCTGCGCTGCTCCGTCGGGGCCGACACCAGTTCCAGGGGCGGGAAACCGTCCCACCCCTCGTCCGCCCCCTCGTCGTACCCCGGGCGCTTGGCCCAGATGGCGGCGAGGTCCTTCTCGTTGACCCAGATGGTGCGCACGCCGCTTTGTTCCAGCTGCTTGGCGAACCCGCCGCGGGCGGCGGCCTTCTGCTGGTCGACGCCCAGCAGCTGGACGAACGACTCGAGGTCGTGGGGGAGCAGGTCCTGCATGAAGGTGATGTTGGCTATCCTGCGGATGAAGCACTCATTGGCGAGCTGATGCACCATGGCGTTCCCGTCCACCGGCTCCCCAGCCAGCAGAAAACCCTGCCGGTTCACGCCCAGGACCAGCTCCCGTTCCGCGACGAGACCCCGGAGCAACTCCAGGGAGCGCTGCAGGGTTTCGGTCCGGTACGGGTGCCCCTTCGGGTAGAAACCGGCCCCCTTGACCGCCTTGTGCAGCTCGACGAGCGCCTGGGCCAGGAACCCGTTCGACTCCGTGGCAGGGACGAGCTTCAGCAAATTTTTGCGCGGAGCGGTCAACACGGCCTCCCTTGAGAGCAGTCGATTCCAATTAGAACCGTGAGCGATTTTATCTCACTGTAGGAAAGCTTGTCAAACTAATAGGGCCGAAACGGGCGGCAGCGCGCCGGAGTTGACAGTTTGCGGCAAAAAGCTTAGGATTGCCTAGCTTTTTTGCCCCGGCAGCGCCGGGACCGGGGGGATATGGCAAGGGTAAAGGTGAAGACAGGGTACGTCTGCTCGGACTGCGGCGCGGTGTACCCGAAATGGCAGGGGCACTGCACGGCCTGCGACGCCTGGAGCACGGTCCAGGAGGTGCGGCTCGGTCCCGAGCGCCCCGGGCGCCGCGAGGGTTTCGCCGGCGCGAGCTCCGCCGTCACCCTGCTCGGGAGCGTCGAGTGCACCGAGCAGGCGCGCTTTTCCAGCGGCAGCGAGGAGTTCGACCGGGTGCTCGGCGGCGGCTTCGTCCCGGGCTCCGTGATCCTGATCGGGGGGGACCCCGGTGCGGGGAAGAGCACCATCCTGCTGCAGACCATGTGCCACGCCGCGGCGGCGCGGGAGGTGCTCTACGTCTCCGGGGAAGAGTCGCTGCAGCAGATAGCCGGTCGCGCCAGGAGGCTGCAGCTTCCGGTGGACCGGGTCAAGATGCTGGCCGAGAGTTCCGTCGAGCGGGTGCTCGAGGCGGCCGACGCGGAGCGCCCGGAGGTGATCGTCATCGACTCGATCCAGGTGATGCACTCGGCCGGGGTTGACGCCGCGCCGGGAGGGGTCTCCCAGGTGCGCGAGAGCGCGGCGACCCTCACCTGCTACGCGAAGCGTTCCGGCGTCGTCCTGATCCTGGTGGGGCACGTCACCAAGGACCAGTCGCTCGCCGGTCCCATGACCCTCTCGCACATGGTGGACACCCAGGTCATGCTCTCCTCCACCGAGGACGCCAGATACCGGCTGATGCGCACCACGAAGAACCGCTTCGGCCCGGTGAACGAGCTCGGGGTCTTCGCCATGACCGAGAAGGGGCTGCGCGAGGTGAAGAACCCCTCGGCGATCTTTCTCTCCCGCAGCGACAGCGCCGCCCCCGGCAGCCTGATCAGCGTGCTCTGGGAGGGGACCCGTCCCCTCTTGGTCGAGATCCAGTCGCTGGTCGTCGCCGCACAGTACGGCACGCCGCGCCGGCTCGGCATCGGCCTGGACCAGAACCGGATCGCCATGATCCTGGCCGTGATCACCAAGCACGGCGGGCTCGTGCTCGCGGACCAGGACGTCTTCGTCAACGTGGTGGGCGGCATCCGGGTGCTGGAGACCAGCGCCGACCTCGCCGTCGCGCTCGCCATCGTCTCCAGCTTACGTAACTCCGTGCTGCCGCAGGACCTGCTGGTGTTCGGCGAGGTCGGCCTCTCCGGGGAGATACGCCCGGTGTCAAACGGCGAGGCACGGCTCAAGGAGGGTGTGAAGCACGGGTTCACCCGGGCCATCGTCCCGAAGGGGAACGCGCCGAAGAAGGGGGTGGCCGGCATGGAGATCGTCGGCGTCGCCTCCCTGGCAGAGGCGCTCGATGCGATCTAGTGCGCCGCATTCCCCCCATGTTTTCCCCGTTTGCCCGGGGAGGAAAGCGGTGACACAGCGGCCTCTAGACCACTTTGGTGGGTGGAGCAGCAAATTTCACTTTACTAATGGTGAAAAATCCTCTTTAATGACGAATTGATTCGAAAGGGATAGGTGTCATGAATACGGAAAAGCTCGAGTATTTCAGAGGTATCCTGCAGGAAGAAAAAAGATCGCTCCTCGAAGAGGCTGGCAGAACCGTCTCCGAGATGACCTCCGACACGACCAACTTCCCCGATCCGACCGACCGGGCCACCCAGGAGTCGGACCGCAGCTTCGAGCTGAGGATCCGCGACCGGGAGCGCCGCCTGATCAACAAGATCCAGGAAGCGCTGGGGCGCATCGACGCCGGCACCTTCGGCATCTGCGACGTCTGCGAGGAAGACATCAGCGAGGCGCGGCTCAAGGCCCGGCCGGTGACGACGCTCTGCATAGACTGCAAGATGGAGCAGGAAAAGAAGGAAAGGCTACGCTAACCCCCTAACCCCTCAAGCTGTTGCATCCTTCGGAGTTCCCATGGCTGCCCGGAAGGGACAAAACCTCCTGGAGCAAGCGTTAAGCATTGCCCAGTCGTCCGGTCGCGCCCCTCAGGTCCGGCTCTACTGCCTGCTCCGCATGGCGGCCCGGACTCTCGGCCTCTCCTCGGCCACCGTCTTTCTTCCCGACCCGAAACAAACCTCCCTCACCCAGCGCTACAGCACGGCCTTGCCCCACTCCACCCGGAGCTGCCAGATCCCCTATGGGGAGGGGTGCGCCGGACGCGCGGCGGCCACCCAGCTGCAGCAAAGCGCCCCCTCTGACCAACTGCACGGCGCTGAACCTTGCTCGGCCGCGGATAAATCCTTCCTTTGCCTACCCTTGCTGGACGGCAAGCGTCTGGTCGCCGTCCTCAGCGTGGGCAGCGCGGAGCAGGAGGTCCCCGGCGAGGCCGCGAAGGGGTGCCGCCGGCTTGCGCCGGTGTTCGCCATGACCCTGGCCGGGCTTGCCGCAGCCGAAGTGACCGACCAGGCCCGCCGCAACCTCTCCCTGCTCGCCTCGCTTGGCAAACTCCTCAGCTCGCCGCAGTCCCCCGGCACCCTGCTGCCGCAGATCATGAAACTCTGCACCGGGACCGGCCTTTCCCGCTGCGCGGTGATTCGATTCAGCGAAAGCGAGACCTCGAAAGCGCGGCTTTTCAGGAGCTGCCGCCGGGATACGCGCGCGGCTCTTTCCGACCTGCTGCAGGAGGAGCTTGTCCTTTCGGCCCGGACCCTCGCGGCCGGCAGCACCTGCACCGAATCGGTGGCCCCCGGCTGCACCGAATCCCCGGCCCCCTCCGGTCCGTGCCGTTACGCCCTCTGCACGCCGCTGAGCGGCAACGGCAGCACGCGCGGCACCCTGACCCTTTTTGGCGGCGCCGACCTCCTTGCCCCCGGGCAGATCGAGCTTGCCGAGACGGTGGCGCGGCTTCTTTCCGGCGCCCTGGCCGAAGCGATCTGCAAGGAGCAGATCCAGACCTTCGACACCGAGAACGACAAGAAGCTCAAGGAACTCTCCCTTTTGTACCGGATGAGCAACACCATGCTCTCCACCATCAAGCTGAACAAGCTGATCCACCTGACGCTCACCGCGCTCACCTCGGGCCCCACTCCGTTTTTCGACCGCGCCATGCTCTTTCTCGCCAACGAGCGCTCCGGCGTGCTGCTCGGCATGCTCGGGGTGACCCGGGAGACCTCCCCTCCCCTGTCGATCCCGCAGGGGGGCGGCGACGACATCCTGTCGAGCCGCTGGGACATCTCCGAAGAGGACATGGCCGCGCAGCGGGAATCCGAGTTCTGCCGGCAGGTGCAGGGGAGAAGGCTCGAGCTGGACGGCACCCTGAACATCGCCTCGCAGGCGGTTTTGGAGAAGCGGCTGATCTACATCCCGGACGAAGCCGACATCGGGGGCTATCAGCTGCATCCCGGCCGGAGCGCGCTGGCCGCCTCGCCGCTGATAGCCCACGGGCAGGCAGTCGGGGCGGTCCTCGTTGACAACGCCCTCACCCGGGCCGCCATCACCCAGGAAGACCTCCGCTTCCTGCAGCTTTTCACCAACCAGGCCGGCATGGCGATCGAGAACTCGATGCTCTACAACAAGATCGAGGACGCCCACCGGCAGCTGAGCGAGGCGCAGGAGAACCTGCTCCAGAAGGAGCGCCTGGCGGCGATCGGCGAGATGGCCGCCGGGATCGCGCACGAATTGAAGGGGCCGCTCGTCTCCATCGGCGGCTTTGCCGGCCGGCTCGCCAAGAAGCTTCCCCAGGAGTCGAGCGAGTGGGCGCACGCCGACCTGATCGTGCGCGAGGTGCTGCGGCTGGAGGGGATCCTCTCCGAGATCCTGCTCTTTTCCAAGAAGGCGACCATCTGCTACACCCGCTGCAACATAGCCGACATCGTCGGGGAATCGCTGGCGGTGGTCGCCCCCCAGATCGAGGAGAAACGGAGCACCGTCACCACCAAATTCCCGCGCCAGAAGCTGGTGCTTTTGGGCGACGGTCAGCAGCTGAAGCAGGTGTTCATCAACATCCTGTTGAACGCGCTCGATGCCATGGATAACGGCGGCGAGGTGATCATAACGGTCTCCGCCACCGACCTCGATGGCAAGGATGCGGTCAGCGTCAAGATTGCCGACACCGGCGGCGGGATACCGCTCGAATCGTTGGGCAGCATCTTCACCCCCTTCTACACCACCAAAGAGAGCGGCACCGGTCTCGGGCTGCCGATAGCCAACCGGA
>Ga0209212_1007190_pt1 | contig 12420 bp, 12 predicted proteins | sample RifGroC2_FD_183996 | JGI IMG/M metagenome (GOLD analysis project Ga0209212, IMG submission 183996) | Groundwater microbial communities from Rifle, Colorado, USA - Groundwater C2 (SPAdes) (version 2) | ecosystem: Environmental > Aquatic > Deep subsurface > Groundwater | place: Rifle, Colorado...
CATCGCCTCCCTTTCATCCAGCTCCACGCCCGCAAGCCCTGCCGAAATGCGCAGGTTTTCCAATGCGCTCAATTCATCCTTGATCGCATTCAAATGCCCGAGATACAGCATCTCGGCGTAATACGCCTCATCCAGATCGCGAATACGCTCGCCACGCCACGCAATATCGCCCTCGTCCGGTATCAGAAAGCCGCACAAGGTGCGCAACAGGCTGGTTTTGCCGCTGCCGTTCTCGCCTTGCACCTGCATGATTTGCCCAGGATGCAGCGCAAAGCTCAATCCTGAAAACAAACGGTGATCGCCGCGACTGCACGCAAGATTGCTGACTTCCAGCATGAAGGAAAAACCTGAAATTGAACAGCGCGGGATTATATACGATTGCACACGAGAAGGCGTTCATTCGAACCGGCGGCGAATCCCGCTGTGACGCTATTGATCCATGCGCCATTCATAATCCGGCCGACAGGTGCGGCAATTGCAAGGCCGCACCGCGCAACCCCACGATTCGTTCCGGCGGCCTGAATCCCGATAAAAGCCTCATCCATCATTTGCAGTTATAATCGCCGCACTTTTGACCAACCATCTATAGAGGAACAATATGGGATTTCTGGCCAATAAACGTATTCTGATTACCGGCATGATCAGCACCCGCTCGATTGCCTATGGCATCGCCCAAGCCATGCACCGCGAGGGCGCGGAACTGGCCTTCACCTATCAGGGGGACCGCGTACGCGATCGCGTTTTGAATCTGGCCAAGGAATTCGGCAGCGAACTGGTTTTTCAATGCGACGTCGGCAGCGATGACGACATCAGCCAATTATTCGCCGATCTGAACAAGCACTGGGAAAACTTCGATGGCTTTGTGCATGCTATTGCTTTCGCGCCCCGCGAGGCGTTGGACGGAGAGTTTCTGGACGGCTTCAGCCGTGAGTCATTCCGCATTGCGCATGACATCAGCGCCTACAGCTTTCCGGCCATGGCCAAAGCTGCCTTGCCGATGATGGAAGGCCGCAACGCCGCCCTGCTGACCATGAGTTATCTCGGTGCGATTCGCACCATGCCGCATTACAACGTGATGGGTATGGCCAAGGCCAGCCTGGAAGCCAGCGTGCGTTATCTGGCGATGCAACTCGGGCGCAAGGGGATACGCGTGAACGGCATTTCCGCCGGACCGATCAAGACGCTGGCTGCGGCCGGCATCGCCGACTTCGGCAAATTACTCAGCTACAACGAAAAGCACGCGCCGCTCAAGCGTAATGTGACCATCGAAGAAGTGGGCAATGCCGCCGCCTTCCTGTGCAGCGATCTGGCCAGCGGCATCACCGGCGAAATCAGCTATGTGGATGGGGGTTTCAACACCACCGCCTTGGGCACGACCGAAGCGTAATTCTTAGCCGGCAGCAACCCATGGGCGGATGAACTCCTACAGTTCGGCCACTTGCGCAACCGCAGCAATACAACCGCACCGCAAAGCACGGCGCGGGCACGGCGGATAATCAGACCAAGAGGCTGGCGCAAAATCCTTCATCCGGCGTTCCCCCTTGCAGCGGGAACGCCAAGGTGAGGTAGAGCGGCTCCGCTCATGCGGAGCTATTGCTACAGGGGGATAACAATTGCCAGCTTCCATTCTTTCCGTCCATAACGGACGGACAAACACATGCCGCATGCGCCGGCATCTCCCATCGCCCCGCAGAAATTCATAGCCGTGGATCGCCTGCAACGCATCTACAAGCTGCACAGCGTGATTTCATCGCGCCGCCATCCCGTATCCCGATCCACGCTGGAACAGAAACTCGAATGCTCGCGCGCCACGGTCAAACGCATCATTCAGGAGATGAAGCTGTATTTCAACGCGCCGCTGGAATACGACCGCGAGCGCAACGGTTAACCCAGAGCAGCAGGTGCGCATCGCTTGCCGCGATGTATTCCTGGAAAGCAGGTTGCTTGAGCGCATCATTCCGGGGATAGAGGAGATGTTGTCGGCTGGCGAAATCGCCCCGCCCGCACCACCTGAGGAAGCTGTACTTCCCGCCATTCCTAATGCAAAAAGTTTAGGCGATGCTGGTCATCGTGCTTGAAAATTCCCCGCCGCGCCTACGCGGACGCTTGGCTATCTGGCTGCTGGAAATTCGCGCGGGTGTTTATGTCGGCAATTATTCCGCAAAAGTGCGCGACCATATTTGGAACCAAGTGAAAAAAGGCATTGAGGATGGCAACGCCGTGATGGCGTGGCGCACCAATAATGAAGCTGGTTTTGATTTTATGACTCTGGGAAATAACAGAAGAATTCCGGTGGAGTTGGATGGGGCAAAACTTGTATCCTTTCTCCCCGAACAGGCACAAGGCGTTCTCTAAAAATTTGGTAGAATTTTGACTCGTTGAATTTGGTTCGAAATTCAGCGGGATGAAAGAAGGGTGTTCCCCACTCGCGTGGGGATGAACCGCAGACACTTAAATGAAGCCCCGCAAGGGGGCGTCATTTAAGTGTCGCGCTCCGCGCGGCTTAGCAAAAGAATGCTTCGCCCGCCGCCTTGTGGCACACTTACGCCCGTTCCAACCATCGGCGGCCCTACCTTGCAACCCTACGAACTGTTCATCGGCCTGCGCTACACCCGTGCCAAGCGGCGCAACCATTTCATCTCCTTTATCTCGCTGATTTCCATGCTGGGTATGGGGTTGGGCGTGATGGCGCTGATCGTGGTGCTGTCGGTGATGAACGGTTTCCAGAAGGAGATCCGTGCGCGCATGCTGGGCGCGTCGCCGCACCTGGAAGTGGTGGCGGACGGCGGGCGGATGCATGGCTGGCAGGCCGTCCTGGATCATGTCGCGCAGCATCCGCAGGTGTCCGCCGCCGCGCCATATATCGCCGGACAGGGCATGCTGTCGTTCGGCCAGAGCGTGCAGGGCGTGATGGTGCGCGGCATCGATCCGCAGCAGGAAAACGCCATTACCGAACTTGCGGACAAAATGAAATTGGGCACGTTGAACGATTTGCGCGGCGGCGAATTCACCATCGTGATCGGCTCCGACCTGGCGCGCACGCTCGGTGCGCGGCTCAACGACAAGATCATGCTGATCACCCCGCAGGGCCAGATCACGCCCGCCGGCATGATGCCGCGCCTCAAGCAATTCCGCGTGGCGGGCATCTTCGAAATCGGCATGGCGCCCTACGACAACAGCCTCGCGCTGATCCACCTCAACGACGCGCAGAAGCTGTTTCAGCTCGGCGATGCGGTGACCGGCATCAGCGGCAAGCTGCACAACATCGACGCAGCACCCGGCGTGGCAACAGAATTGCAGAGCCAGTTGCCGCCGGAAATGTACGCCAACGACTGGACGCACCAGAACAGCAACTACTTCCGCGCGGTGCAGATGGAAAAGAAGATGATGTTCATCATCCTGTCGCTGATCGTCGCGGTGGCCGCGTTCAATATTGTCTCCACGCTGGTGATGGCGGTCACCGACAAGCAGGCCGACATCGCCATCCTGCGCACGCTCGGCGCGTCGCCGCGCAGCATCATGAAAATTTTCATCGTGCAGGGGGTGGTGATCGGCGTGATCGGCACGCTGCTCGGCAGCCTCGGCGGCATCGCGCTGGCGCTCAATCTCGACGTAGTGGTGCCGTTCATCGAGCAGCTGTTCAGGGTGCAATTCCTCGCCAAGGACGTGTATTACATCACCGACCTGCCGTCCGACCTGCGCTACCACGAGGTCGCGCTGGTCGCGTCCATGTCCTTCCTGATCAGCCTGCTGGCGACGCTGTATCCGAGCTACCGCGCGTCGCAAACCCAACCGGCGGAGGCATTGCGCTATGAGTGACCAGAGGACTGAGTGCGGAGGACTGAGGACTGAGGTCGTGATTTCCTGCCGCGATTTAAGCAAGACCTTCACTATCGGCGAGGAGGACGTGCCGGTGCTCAAGGGCGTGAATCTCGACGTGGCGCGCGGCGAGCGCCTCGCCATCGTCGGCGCGTCCGGTTCGGGCAAGAGCACCCTGCTGCACCTGCTCGGCGGGCTGGACAACGCCAGCGGCGGCAGCGTACAGATATTCGGCCAGGAAATGCAGCAGATGAATGAGGCACAGCGCGGCGCATTGCGCAACCGCGCGCTCGGCTTCGTGTATCAGTTCCACCATCTGCTGCCGGAATTCACCGCGCTGGAAAACGTCGCGATGCCGCTGCTGATCCGCGGCATGAAACGCGCCGAGGCCGAACCGCCCGCCGCCGCGATGCTGGAACAGGTCGGGCTGGCGCATCGCCTGCGTCATCATCCCTCGGAGCTGTCCGGCGGCGAGCGCCAGCGTGTCGCGGTGGCGCGTGCGCTGGTCACCGAACCGGCCTGCGTGCTGGCCGACGAACCCACCGGCAACCTCGACCGCAACAGCGCGCAAGCCCTGTTCGAACTGATGCAGCAACTCAACGAGAAGCTCCACACCAGCTTCATCGTGGTCACCCACGACTACGAGCTGGCAGGGCGAATGCAGCGCCGCTTGCGGCTGGTGGACGGTGTACTGCAAGAAGGATAGGCAGAGATCGGATTCCCCACCAGCAGCAGCTCGAAACCCAGCCCGTACCAGATCAGGGTATTGCGGCGGTGACCGCGACTGAAGGCGGATATCGTTGGATGACGGCACAGGAACACGTTGACCACCTGCATCGCGATGATCGCCAACAGGCAGGCGGTGGTGGCCTGTCTTGCAAAAAAAAAGATAAAATGCGCCCGCCGGTGCGGTTGCGCCTTGGACGCGATGGCATCAGGTTTCCATTTCAACGGCCCTGCGGGGCAGGAGGCTCAGGCTATGCAGGAATCAACCTATCTGAAGGGCAACGAATTTCTTGCGGAGAAGCTGCAACGCCTGCCTTTCCTCGGTTCGGTAAGCGAAAAATATATCCATGACATCCTGCGCCTCAGCAAGATAAGGACGTTCGATGACGGTGAGATCATCACCAAGGAAAAATCCTACGACAGATGGGTCTATATCCTGTTTTCCGGCGCGGTGAAAATCAACAAGGGCGGAAAGGAGATCGCCCGGATTGATGGGGTCGGCAACACGTTCGGCGAGCTTGCCGCCATCGACGGAAAAACGCGCTCCGCATCCGTCGAGGCAATCGGTCCGACGGTCTGCCTCGCCATCGACACGTCCTTCATGAACGAAACGGCGGAGCCGTTCGAGCAGGCGCTCTTCGTGTCCATCCTCTACAAACTCTTTGCTGAGATGATTGCCCAGCACCTGCGTTCCGCCAACGATGAACTCTTCAGGATACGCTTGGAACTTGATGCGCTGAAAAGGGACAAGGGGTACCCGTGACAGGCGACCGGTTTGGGTTATTTACTCATGCAGGAACATCCCGGCATCGTGGCGCCAGCCCAGATTGACCGCAGCGCCGGCCTCGAACAGCTCGGCCTTGCCCGACATGTCGGGCTGAAGCCCGACCTACGGTGAACTATATGTTGTCACGAATTATGAAAATCTCAATAGAACGAATCTGGCCATCAAAACCGCTCAGCGTGCGCCTCCGCGAAATCTCTGCAAAACATGGCGAGCGTAACAGTTGTGCTAATGCAAATTCAATATCGGCTTGAACCCCAGCTTTCCCTTCAACCACTCCGCGCTGCGGCTCGCTTCGCTCAGGCTCACATAAGGCCCGAGCTGGACGCGGGTAAGGCCGCCTTTGATAAACAGGCCAAGTTGTTTGCCGGCATCGCCCAGACTGGTGCGCATTTGCGCCATGAAGCTTTCCGCAGCTTCCTGTGATTTGAATGCGCCCAGTTGCAGGTACACATTGCTGCTGGCGACAGCTTTCTCTGCGGCAACCGTTTTCGGCGGAATATCCGCCGGCGGCAATGGCGTGCTGACCACTTGCCCCGCTGCGGCGACCGGCGCGGTCATGGCATTGCCGGCAAGACTTTCCACTTCAACTTCCCCGCTGCCGTTACCAATGATGCCAAGCTTGTGCGCAGCAGTATAGGAAAGGTCGATCACGCGTTCATGCATGAACGGTCCACGGTCATTGACGCGTACCACCACGGATTTTTTATTGGCTGGGTTGGTCACGCGTACATAGCTGGGGATTGGCAGGGTGGGATGCGCGGCGGTCATGGCGTACATGTCGTACACCTCGCCGCTGGAAGTGCGCTGGCCGTGAAATTTCTTGCCGTACCATGAGGCGATACCGCGTTCCTTGAAGCTGCCTGTGACAGTTATCGGCGTGTAGGTTTTGCCCAGCGCGACGTAGGGACGGTTGGCATAGCGGTGCAATGGTTCGTTTTGCGGCACGGCGTCCGGAATTTCGTCGAGATTGGGCGGCACATTCGTACCGGGGCCATCGCCGGCAAGATAGCCTCCGGCACCCGGTGCGGCGGGAGCGGGGGCGGTACCGATCGCGCGAGCCTCGATTGGCGCGGGTGTATCACGCACTTCCACCTTGCGTTGTGGCGTGCTGCTGCACGCGGCAAGTGCCAGCGTCGCCAAGGCCATAATTGCGTATACCGGTGCTGCGGGTTGCTTGTTCATGTGATCTCCTTATGGGCACCTCTATAAATCCAAACTCCGTTGCGATACTGCGTTGCTCAAGAAATTTTATCGCTTACATATCAAATATATGCGGCGCGCTAAAATTTCTTTCGCGCCTTGTCTCACTTAGGATTTTGAATTTATAGAGGCGCCCTTATGTCTTGATAAGTTTTTTATGTGTCTCGATGCTCATCAGCATACCAAAACCCAGCATCAGGGTCAGCATCGATGTGCCGCCGTAGCTCACCAGTGGCAGCGGCACGCCGACTACCGGCAGAATGCCGCTGACCATGCCCATGTTGACAAACGCGTAGGTGGCGAAGGTCAGCGTGATGGAGCCTGCCATCAGGCGGGTGAAGTAGGTCGAGGCGTTTGCGGTGACGACAAAGCCGCGCGCAATCACAAAAAAGTACAGCGACAACAGAATCAGGCTGCCAATCAAACCAAACTCTTCCGAATACACCGCGAAGATAAAATCAGTGGTGCGCTCCGGCAAAAAATCAAGGTGCGTCTGCGTGCCTTTCAGATAGCCTTTTCCGAACAGTCCGCCGGAGCCTACCGCAATGGTCGCCTGAATGGTGTGGTAACCCTTGCCCAGCGCGTCCTGCGAGGAATCGAACAACATCAGGATGCGGTGGCGCTGGTAGTCGTGCAGCATTGACCACAGCACCGGCGCGCTGGCGAGCGCCGCAACGAACAGCCCGCCCATCACGCGCCAGCTCAGCCCAGCCAGGAACAACACATAAAAACCGCTGGCGGAAATCAGGATCGCCGTGCCCAGGTCAGGCTGGCGTGCAATCAATACCACTGGGATCAGCAGCAGCAGCGCTGCAATGAAATAATTCTTCAGGGTAAGCGTGGCTTCATGCTTCTCGAAGTACCAGGCCATCATCAGCGGCACGCCGATTTTCATCAACTCGGATGGCTGCAGGGTGACGATGCCGAGATTCAGCCAGCGCCGCGCGCCATGGCTGATCTCGCCGAACAGCGCCACGCCGATCAGCAGCGCCATGCCGAGCGTATAGATTGGCACGGCGGTGCGCATCAGGTAATGCAGCGGCAGGTTGGCGATCAACCACATGCAGGTGAACGCCACCGCGATGTTGAGCATTTGTTTGAGCGGTTGCTCCAAGCTGGCATTGTCCGCGCTGTACAGCACCAGCAGGCTGGTGAGCAGCAACAGGGCAATGCCGAGCAGCAGCGGCAGGTCGAGGTGCACAATGAAACGTAACCACAACTGGCGTCTAGTCATGCTCCTCATCCTCCTTGCCGGCAGCATCCGGCAGCGGTTGCGGCACTTTGCCAAGCAGATAATAGTCCAGCACCTTGCGCGCGATCGGCGCTGCCGTGCTGCCGCCGTGGCCGCCGTTCTCTGCCAGCACGACCAGCGCGATCCTGGGTTGTTCGGCAGGCGCGAAAGCGATGAACCAGGCATGGTCGCGATGGCGTTCCTGTACCTGGCTTTCAATATATTTTTCGCCCTGCTTCATGCCGATTACCTGTGCCGTGCCGGTCTTTCCGGCAATATGATACGGCGCACCTGCAGCGGCTTGCACTGCCGTGCCGCCCGGCTGGGTGACCGCCACCATCGCGCGCCTGACCAGATCAAAATGTGCTGGCTTGATTTCAAGGTTGAACAACGGCTCGTTGCTGACTGCATGGTTCTCGTCAATGTGCGCGCTGCGCACTTCCCTGACCAGATGCGGCTTGTAGCCGATGCCGTTATTCGCCAGCGTTGCGGTGGCAAGAGCCAATTGCATCGGCGTCACCAGATTGTAGCCTTGGCCGATCCCCACCGACACGGTGTCGCCCGCATACCATTTCTGCCCGTAACGCTTCTTCTTCCACTCCTGTGATGGCAATAGCCCGGATGTTTCACCATCCAGGTCGATGCCGGTCTTCTTGCCAAAACCGAAGCGCGGCAGGTAGCTGGATATCCTGTCTATGCCCAGATCAGTGGCCAACCTGTAATAGTAGGTATCGCAGGACACCACGATGGACTTGAACAGGTCCACGCTGCCGTGCCCACCCTTTTTCCAGTCGCGGTACTGGTGAGCGCTACCGGGCAGCGTGAAATAGCCCGGGTCGCTGATGGTAAAGTCGGGCGAGCGCTCACCGTAATGCAATCCGGCCAGTGCCATGAACGGCTTGATCGTGGAACCGGGCGGATACTGCCCGCGCAGCGCGCGGTTGTTGAGCGGCGTATCGGGCGAATTGTTCAGCTCGTCCCAGCTTTGCGTGTCGATGCCGTCGATGAACAGGCTGGGGTCATAACCCGGCTTGCTGACGAAGGCCAGCACTTCACCGTTATTCGGGTCAATCGCCACCAGCGCGCCGCGATAGTTGCCAAACGACTGAAAGGCGATTTCCTGCAATTTGGCGTCAATGCTCAACACCAGCGTATTGCCGGAGACCGGCGAAGTGCGCGATAGCATGCGCACCGCCCGTCCGCCCGAATCCACTTCGACCTGCTCCACGCCGGTGGTGCCGTGCAGTTCGCTTTCGTAGCTTTGCTCCAGGCCGGTCTTGCCGATGTAATCCGAGCCGCGGTAGTTGGCGGCCAGGTCGCTTTCTTCGAGTTGTTGCACGTCGGTCTGGTTGATGCGCCCGACATAACCAATCAGATGGGCGGTCTTTTCGCCATAAGGATAATCGCGGAACAGCCGCGCCTTGATCTCGACGCCGGGAAAACGGTATTGCTGTGCGGCAAAGCGCGCGATTTCTTCATCGGTGAGCCGGCTGCGGATCATCAGGGTCTCGAAATTGCGCCGCTCGGCGAGCAATTTTTTGAAGCGTTTGCGGTCCCTGGGAGTTATTTCGACCAGCGTAGATAATTCATTGATGCTGGTTTCCAGATCGGCTGTCTTGCTGGGGGTGATCTCCAGTGTATAGCCGGAATAATTGTGCGCCAGCACCACGCCGTGGCGGTCAAGTATCAGGCCACGATTCGGGACGATGGGGACGACAGAGATACGGTTGCTCTCCGCCAGCGTCCGATAATGGTCGTGGCGCACCACTTGCAGATAGGCAAAACGCGCCAGCAGAATTACCAGCAGCACCAACACAAAACCAATACTGATCACCAGCCTTAGCCGGAAGTAATAAATCTCGCGCTGATGGTTTCTTAACTCGACGTGCTTGTTCATGTACGATCACGGTCCATGCGCATCTGCCGCATCGCCTGGAGCGTGATACTGAGCGGCGCCCACAACAGCGTGGAAGTCAGGCAACCGAAGAAATATGCCCACACCACGTAACCATTCACTTGCCAGTGCACCAGCGCGTACACCGCATAGGTCAGCACAAAAATACCGAACACCTGGGTAGTCTGCTGACGCAGATTAAACATCTGCAAGCGGCGGTGCAATACCACGCCGCCAAATGCAAGCAAGGTGTAAGCCAGCGCGTGCTGGCCGAACAGGCTGGCGTCGGCCACGTCGGCGAGTATTCCAACTGCCCATGACAATCCGACGCCAACACGCTGCGGTTTATGCATGCACCAGTACAACAGTACTACTGCAACGAAGTCCGGACGCAGCATCAGCCAGACGCCTTCCCACGGCAACCCATTCAGCAGCAAGGCAGCCAGCACGCTCAATACGATGAAAGTATTGCTGACCGGGCGTTGAATCTGCTGGCTGGTGGAATCGGAATAGGGCATCACGGAGCCTCTGGATCCCTTTCTTTTGCGCTGACGCCCTTCCTTGTCTTTGCCGTCACAACTTGTTCCACCGGTGGTTCGGGTAACTCATGCAAGCCGGATAGAATCAGCAGGTGACGATGGCTATCCACACCGGCCACCGGCAAGCAGGTGATGCGTGCAAAGGGATAGGCTGCATCGCGTTCGATCTTTTCCACTCTGGCGACCGGAATGCCCGGCGGATAGATGCCGTCGATACCCGAAGTGACCAGCATGTCGCCCGTCTGAATATCGGAACTGACCGGCATGTAACGCAGTGACAACTGGCTGGTATCGCCAGCGCCGAACACAATGGTGCGCAGTCCGTTGCGCAACACCTGCACCGGCACGGCATGATCTTTTTCGGTAATCAGGGTGACGGCGGAAAGCCATGGATAAACGCGGGTAACCTGGCCGACGATCCCCACGTCGTCCATCACAACCTGGCCGATGCGCACGTCGCCATTGGCGCCCTTGTTGATGAGCACCCTGCGCTTGAATACATCGCGTTCGGCATACACGATTTCAGCCAGTTGGGCAGTAAATTCACTGCGTTGCGCCAGCGCCAGCAAATTGCGCAATTGCTGATTCTCCTGCTGCAATGCCTGAAATTGCGATAACTGTGCGGCATCGAGCTGATGCCGTTGATGCAACAGTTTGTTCTCATCCACCAGTTTGTGCTGCGTAACAAAAAAGCTGCTGGCCTGCTGCCACAAGATGCTCGGCATGGTCGCCAGTTGCTGTATCGGCGCAACCAGCACGGATAATGCGCTGCGTGTGGATTCCAGATAACGGTAGCGCGCATCGACGAATAACAACAACAGCGAGAGCACCGCAAAGAACACCAGCCGCACTGCAGGACTGGGGCCGCGATTGAAAAACCGGAAGGATTGTGTGCTGTCCATGTCAGAAGACAGAGGACGGAGGACAGAAGACAGAGGTTTTGTTGCCGCTACGCGGCAATCTTTTAAAAAAGGCGCGGCGCAGCCGCACAACATTCTGCCCTCTGATAAAACTACTAGCCATTCGACTAGGCTGGCAAACAACGCCAGCCAAGTCGCTGGTTATGTCTTCCGTCCTCCGTCCTCTGGTAATCACTCGGTCGTAAAAATGCTGGTGGACTTATCCATGCTTTCGAGGGCGCGCCCCGAACCGCGTACCACGCAAGTCAACGGATCGTCGGCGATCAGCACCGGTAGCCCGGTTTCTTCCATCAACAGGCGATCTATGTCGCGCAGCAGCGCGCCGCCGCCGGTCAGCACCATGCCCTTGTTGGCGATGTCCGCGCCAAGTTCCGGCGGGGTTTGTTCGAGTGCGATCTTTACCGCGCTGACGATGCTGTTGAGCGGCTCGGTCAGCGCTTCGAGAATTTCGTTGCTGGAAATGGTGAAGCTGCGCGGCACGCCTTCGGCCAGATTGCGCCCCTTCACCTCCATCTCACGCACTTCGCTTCCGGGGAAAGCAGAGCCGATAGTCTTCTTGATTTCTTCGGCGGTGGGTTCGCCAATCAACATGCCGTAATTGCGGCGGATGTAGTTGATGATCGCCTCGTCAAATTTGTCACCGCCGACGCGCACCGAACCGGAATACACCGCCCCGCCCAGCGAAATCACGCCCACTTCCGTGGTGCCGCCGCCGATGTCCACCACCATCGAGCCGGTTGCTTCTTCCACCGGCAAACCGGCGCCGATTGCCGCTGCCATCGGCTCCTCGATCAATTCCACGCGGCGCGCACCAGCGCCGACCGCCGATTCGCGGATCGCGCGGCGTTCCACTTGGGTGGAGCCGCATGGCACACAAATCACGATGCGCGGACTGGGGCTAAAGATGCCCGCCTTGTAAACCTTGCGGATGAACTGCTTGAGCATTTGCTCGGTGACGGTAAAGTCGGCGATCACGCCGTCTTTCATCGGGCGGATCGCGGTGATGTTGCCCGGCGTGCGCCCCAGCATCTGCTTGGCCGCCAGCCCAACCTGCTGGATCACCTTCTTGCCGTTCGGCCCGCCCTCCTGGCGGATCGCCACTACCGACGGCTCATCCAGCACAATGCCTTGCCCGCGCACCCAGATCAGCGTGTTGGCAGTGCCGAGGTCAATCGCCAAATCATTGGCAAAGTAGCCATTCAAAAATCCAAACATGTTCGTTCCCAGATAGTCAAAGAGGTGCGTCGATAAACCTGTTTATGATACCCTATTGGCCTCGTTTCAATAAAGCTTTTACTATGTCC
>Ga0209212_1007192_pt1 | contig 12417 bp, 8 predicted proteins | sample RifGroC2_FD_183996 | JGI IMG/M metagenome (GOLD analysis project Ga0209212, IMG submission 183996) | Groundwater microbial communities from Rifle, Colorado, USA - Groundwater C2 (SPAdes) (version 2) | ecosystem: Environmental > Aquatic > Deep subsurface > Groundwater | place: Rifle, Colorado...
ACACCAAAAGATATTTGCCCAACCTCAACAATCATTTTTCCACCATCGGCATCAATGGCCTGAACGAAGCCATTCTCAATTTTACTGACGGGAAAGAAAATATCGTCTCCCAGTGGGGGCAAGATTTTGCCGAAGAAGTTTTGCTTTTTATGAGGAATAAATTAAGAGAATATCAGGAGGAAACCGGCAGTCTTTACAATCTTGAGGCCACCCCGGCCGAAGGCGCCACTTACCGCTTCGCCAAAGAAGACCAAAAAATTTTCCCCGGTATAATCCAGGCCGGCACGCCGGAAGCGCCCTACTACACCAATTCCTCCCAGATTCCAGTGGAGCACACCGGCGACGCTTTTGAAGCGTTGGAGCTTCAAGATAAATTGCAGACCAAATACACCGGCGGGACGGTTTTGCATCTTTATATGGGGGAAAGAGTCAGCGATGCCAAATCTTGCCGGAAGCTAGTCAAAACGGTTTTGGAAAATTATCACTTGCCCTATATCACCATCACCCCGACTTTTTCCATTTGCCCCAAGCATGGATATCTGAAAGGAGAGTATCATTTCTGTCCCACTTGCGATCTGGAAATAGGGTATAATGAAGGGGGAAGCTACGATGATAAAGAATTGCGCAAGCACAGGTCGAAACAATTATCAGAATCTAAAATTCAAATCAATGAAAAATCAAAACAACTCCAGCCAGCAGAGGACAAAGTGTGAAGTTTGGTCCAGAGTGATGGGTTACCACAGGCCGGTTTCCTGCTACAATCTCGGCAAGAAATCCGAACATTATTCCCGACAGCACTTTTCCGAAACAGCTACTATCAATTCCAACTTCTGCAAAAAACACGCCTAACTGTCTCATCGACACCGGACTTCGACGAGACTGACGATTTAACAGTTTCGCTTATAGCGGAACTGTTTTGTTTTTGATAGTATGGAAATGGGAATAAGAATCAATTTTAAAATGTTACCATTTTTATGCTGGAGCAGAATTTTGGTAACATTTATTTAATATTATGTTAATCGGCGGGGTGCAAGAATTGACCACATTGGACTTTCCGGGGCGTTTGGCGGCCGTGGTTTTCACTTTGGGTTGCAATTTTCGGTGCGGTTATTGCCACAATCCTCAATTTGTGGAATGTCAAGGCGAGACCTTGACATCAAGGATTCCGGAAGAAGTGTTTTTCAAATTTCTAGAAAAAAGAAAAGGGAAATTGGAGGGCGTTTGTATCAGCGGAGGCGAGCCGACTTTGCAGCCGGATATTTTGGAATTTGCCCGAAAAATAAAAAATATGGGATTTTTGGTTAAGCTGGACACCAACGGAACAATGTCAGGACTTTTGGAGAAGATGATCGCGGAAAAAGTCGTGGATTTTTTCGCCATGGACATCAAAACAAGCCTGTCGCGCTACGGAGAAATAATCAATACTTTTCCGCGCTCGTCGAAGTCTGGTGTCGGGGAGGATCTGTTGATTAATGAAGTGAAAAAATCCAAAGAGATAATCCAAAATTCCGGCTTGCCTTACGAATTTCGGACGACGGCGGTGAAAGGCAAACACACCAAAGAAGTTTTTGAAGAAATAGGCGAGTGGCTCAAGGGAGCGGAAACGTATTTTATCCAAAATTTCCGGAACAAAAAAACACTGGCCGAAGAATACAAAAATGAGGAAGGATTTTCGGAAAAAGAACTGGCGGAATTCAAAAAATTGATGGGAAAATACGTCAAAAATTGCGAGATAAGGATGTAGCCGTTAAAGGCGGAATAGTCGCCTCTTCGGCGACTCGCCGAGGAGGCGAGTTATCCACACACTGTGATTGTATTTTTTGTTCTAAATAAACTTGGAGATGATATAATAATGCCAAGGTGAAAAAGTCAGAAAAGTTAAAAAACAAAAGAAAGATTAAGTTTAAATGTTTTCTTTTGGCGCATATACTGACGCTGTTTTTTGTTGCGGGAAATTTTTCTTTCGCGGCAGACTTGCCCGCCCTGCCTGCCGGACAGGCAGGCGAAGAGGCGGGGGATAATTCTTATTTTGGACAAAAAAACACTTATTCCGAGCCGTTTTCCAAACTAATTGAATTACTTAAAGCCAAAAAGAAAGAAATTGAAAATTACGGCGGAAATTTTGGAAGCGCTAAATCTTTTTTGATAAATAACAATTTCAATAACATAAAATCTGCCCCAGAATCTAATTTTGCGAACCAATCTTTTTTGTCCGCCGCTTTTGAGTCAATAAAAAGTTTTGTCAATGATAAGCCAAAGCAATATTTTGGAGACATTATTGATTCCGCCAAAAATTTCATTTTTCCCGAAGCTGATAAAAGCGTCTTTGAAGATAAATCCGCAAACGATGAAGAAAACATTCAAGATATAGAAAATTTGAGACAACAATACGACGAAGCTATTAATGAAACCAACTCGCTGAACCAAAAATTCATTTTGCTTCAAAGTGAATTGGGAAAGATCAAAGCCGGCGGCATTGTTGTCAAAGAACCGTCGGTAAATCAAAAAGTCATTGAAAAAACAATTGAGGCGATTATTTCTCTTCTTTCTAGTAGCGATTCTGATTCTGATTCTGAAATCGCTTCTGTCAGAAATGAATTGAACAATTTAAACACCAATCTTTTGAATAAAATCAACAACCTTTCCGTCCAATCGTCCGATCAAAATACCGCCGCTTTCCAAGCTATCTCCCTCACCAACAGGATAGACAATTTGTCCGGAACGAAACTGACCAACATTACCGTCTCCGGCGTTTCTGGCCTGGCCGACGCCGACATTCCCGACGGCATCACCGTCTCTAATTATCTACCTCTTGCTGGCGGAACTTTGACAGGCTCTTTGACTGGAACATCCGCTTCCTTTTCCTCCACTCTAACTGTTTCCGCTTCCACCACCTTTAACGGCGTAGAATATAAATGGCCGTCTTCTGACGGAACCGCCAACCAAGCCCTTGTCACCAACGGCGCCGGCGGCCTTTTATGGACCACCATCACCGGCGGCGGTTCTGGCGTTCCCGACTGGAACAAGCAAACAAACTATGGCGCCTTGACTCTTACCCCCACCACCACAATCCCTATCTGGGCCAAAGACGCTTTTTACGCTTCCTCCACTTCCGTGTTTCAAGGTTTAGCCACTTTCGGCAACGCTTCCACCTCCCAGATCTCGGCCACTAATTCCTATTTGGGTAATGTTCTTTCAGGAACTTGGAATGGTTCTGCTGTTGGAACACAATATGGCGGCACCGGCTGGAGCAACATAACCGCCAACACTCTTCTTCTCGGCAACGGCGCTGGCCGAATCGCCACCACCACAGCCGGCACGGACGGTTATGTTTTAGGATTATCCGCCGGCGTTCCCACATGGCTCGCCACTTCCACTCTCTCCACTATCACCGGCACCTTGACGGTGGCTAAAGGCGGCACCGGACAAACTTCTTTTGGCCAAGGCTGGCTCCACTCCGACGGGACGACTTTGACTTCTTCAACCAGTCCGACGGTGGCTTATTTGACGGCGACATCTACCACCGCCACGAGCACCCTTACCGATTTAAATTTTCCCGCCACGGCTAACATCTTTTATGGCGGACAACGCTTCCTCACCGCTTCCACTTCCGTCGCCGGCAATTTGACGATAGGGTATCAAACACCGACCAGCATTGATGCCAATGGCGGACTTTACAACACAGGAGTGGGTTATCAAGCTCTAGGCAATGCCACATCCACCGGCTATAACACCGCCATTGGTTATCAGGCTCTCAAAGGAAGCGCGACAGTACCCAGCATTGGAAGTAATACGGCAATAGGATACCAAACTCTGTTCTCTAACACCACAGGGATTGAAAATATCGGCAATGGCTATCGCGCTCTCTATGCCAATACAACAGGCAACCAAAACGTCGCTAATGGAGCGGTGGCTCTCCGTTATAACACTACAGGCTCGGGTAATGTCGCTAATGGTTATAATGCAGGCACAGGTTTAAACACCGCCGGCACCGCCGACCAACGTTCCGTCATAGACGACTATATGACCTTCATTGGCTACCAAGCCTCCCGTGACGCTTCCATCGCCTCCACCACCGCTCTCACTAATGGCACGGCGATAGGCAAGAATGCCCGAGTCGCTCTCTCCAACTCCATCGTCTTGGGAGGCACTGGTTCAGACGCCGTCAGCGTCGCCATCGGCACCACCTCCCCGTGGGCAAAACTTTCCATCCAAAACACCTACGGCAGTCTCTTGCCTCTCTTTGACATCGCCTCCTCCACTTCGGCGGGGTATGCGACGAGTTCAATGTTTAGAATCAATGCGGACGGTAATGTCGGCATCAGCACCACTTCTCCCAACTGGAAACTGTCGGTTGCTGGTATCGGTTCGTTTGACGACTTCGTCCGAGCTTCGTATTTCACCGCCACATCCACGACCGCCTCCACTTTCCCATACGCCTCCACCACCGCTCTGACCGTCTCTGGTTCCGTTTATCTCGGCTCGCTTAATGGTCCGCTTCAAGCCAACAACGGTTTGGTTTCCGCCACCACTTCCGTCGGAACTCAATACGGTGGCACAGGTCTTGACTCCTCCGCTCTCACCGGCCTGGCCCAAATAGTGTCCGGCACTTGGTCGGCTTCCTCCACCTTATCCGCCGCTTACGGCGGCACCGGCTGGAACAGTCTCCAAGCCAACACTCTTCTTCTCGGCAACGGCGCTGGCCGAATCGCCACCACAACATCTGGTACCGATGGTTATGTTTTAGCTCTGTCCGCCGGCGTTCCCACATGGCTCGCCACTTCCACTCTCTCCACTATCACCGGCACCTTGACGGTGGCTAAAGGCGGCACCGGACAAACTTCTTTTGGCCAAGGATGGCTCCACTCCGACGGAAACACTTTGACTTCTTCAACCAGTCCGACGGTGGCTTACCTGACGGCGACGAGCACCACAGCTACTTCCACATTCGCTGGCGGGCTTTCTGTCGCCGGCTCCTCCGGACTCACTGTATTGCAGAATGGGAAGGTGGGGATAGGGACGACTTCGCCAAGCGGAGGTCTTCATATCTTAAACCAAGGAGCAACAGCAGATAGAACAAGTATTGACCTTGATACGACAGCAGGAGATTTTAGACGCAGAACACTTAGATATCTTACTGATAATTCATTGCGTTGGGCGATTGATGTTGATAATGCCGCCGAAACAGGAAGCGATGCAGGGTCAATTTTCGGCATCAACCGGTACTCTGATACAGGCTCTTATCTAAGCACGCCTTTTTCCATTATGAGGAATAATGAGTATATCCGTCTCGGAACAACGGGAGGAAGGGTGATGATTGGCGGAAATACACTTAGCGCTCCCGGAAATATGCTTAGTGTTGTGGGGAATATGGCAATCGGCGCAAACTATGGGCAGAACAACGCCGCGACTACTGATGGTTTAATAATAGAAGGCAATGTCGGCATCGGCACCACTTCGCCTTACGCCAAATTGTCGGTGGCGGGCGATACCGCCCTTGATTCAATGTTTATAAATTTCGCTTCTTCCTCCGCTCCGTCGCTCACTCTCAATTATCTAAAATCCGCCACTTCCACCATTCCAAGCGATACCAACTACGCCTGGTCTATCGCCACAAGCACGACCGCGTCTCCAATCTTCAGTATCAGCACTCAAGGAAGCGGAGCCAATCTAAACGCCACCACTACCATAAACGGCGGTCTCAACCTAGACAACGGCGCCATTCTCTATGATTACTCCTCTGGTATCACTTCCATAAATTCTCTTGAAGCCGGTCCGATGAATTTTGACGATAACGCGGGGATAGTTTCATGGATGGATTTAGATATAACTTCCGCTTCAGCCGTAAACACCATACACAGCTACACCGCCCAGATAGATTCCAATCCTATCCTTACCGTTTATGGCGAATCAGACGGTGTCGGAACGACCAAAAACCTAAGAGTGGGCATCGGCACAAGCACCCCTCTCCACAAACTCTCCATTCACAACGCCACCACCACCGCTGATGCTGACTTGGGCTTCACCGCTACTTCCACCGGCTTGTCCGCCTTTTACAATTGGACCATAGGCATAGACATCTCCGATGCCGGCAAATTCAAAATTGCCAGCTCTACCGCTCTTGGCACGAGCGATAGGTTGGTTATAGACGGAAATGGGAATTTTGGAATAGGAACAAGCTCTCCTTGGCGAACCCTATCTGTCACCGGCACAGTCGGCTTCTCCAGCACCTTATCCGCCACCACCACGAACGCCTACGATTTGTGCATTGACGCCGCCACCTTTGAAGTAACGCAAAGAACAACCGATTGCTCCGGAGCCTCTTCCTTGCGCTACAAACAGAATGTGGAAAAGCTGTCCTACGGTTTAGATGATTTAATGAAATTAAATCCGGTCTCTTTCCAATACACCGAAACCTTCGCTCCAACTGACCGAAAACGCAAGATCGGCTTCATCGCCGAAGAAGTTGCTCCCCTTATTCCCGAAGTCGTCGCTTATGATGATCTGGGCAGACCCGACAGCATTGATTATCCCAAGATGACCTCGCTTCTGGCTAAAGCCATCCAAGAATTAAATATCAAGGTGATTGATTTAGAGGCCACCGTCGCCTCAAGCTCCGCCAGCCTGTCCGCCGATGAGGCGGGTTCCAGCGAATCTTCCTCCAGCCTCTTCTCTTGGATTATCAAAAAGTTCGGCGAGGTGTTCGGGATTGTGTTTGAGAAAGACACGATTAAAGCGAAAAATATTTGCGTCGGAGAAACCTGTGTCACCGAAGATCAATTCAAAGCGGTATTTGCGAATTCCCAGTCGTCATCCCAAGTCAGTTCTTCTTCCAGTGAGATGGCCTCTTCTTCATCTAGCCAACCCGTAAGCTTGCCTGCCGGCGAGACAGGCTCATCTTCTTCAAGTTCAAGTGTTGCCACAGCCGCTTCTTCTTCAAGCGTCGGAAACGAGGGAAGTTCATCCAGCCTGTCTTCTTCGTCTGAATCATCATCTTCATCAATGACATCATCAGAAAGTTCCCAATCATCAATTTCTTCTTCCTCTTCCGATGCCTCGCAAAGCTCAAGCCTGCCTGACGAACAGGCAAGCTTGCCTGACGAACAGGCAGGCTCGGCGGACTCAACTTCATCAGAAAGTTCAATTTCGTCATCATCTGTTTCGTCTAGCGAGAGTGTTTCAGAATAAATTTTATGTTTAATAAATCAACAAAAATCTTAACAATCATCGTTGTCATCGCTACAGCATGGTTTTTCTACGGCGCGAAAAGCGAATATAAAACAAGGAAAATTTCAGATTCTTCGCCTTTGATTTTTAATGAAGAAAAAAGCGGGGAAATGGATCATGCTCCCGCGGCAACATCAAGCTCTGCGTCCGCGCAAACCAAGAAATATGAAAACGCCCAATATGGTTTTTCATTCAATTACCCGGCAGGATTCACTATCAGAGAGTTTTCCGAAGAAGGCAAGATTTCACTGATCATCCAAAATGAAGAAACAAAGCAAGCCGTCCAATTTTTTATCACTCCCTACAACGACAATAGCTTTGAAGTTTCAAGCGAAAGAATCAAGCGCGACATACCTGATATGCCGTTTTCCAATTCCGCCGATGTTATAGTGGGAGACAAGGCAAAAGGCGTGGCTTTCTTCAGCGAGAATGAAGCTTTTAACGGTCAGACGGCCGAAGTGTGGTTTGCCGACGGAAAGCTGTTCTATCAAGCCACCGCTTCCGCCAAAAATGCGAGATTGCTGGAAGAGATAATAAAAGGATGGAGTTTTAAAAATGACTAATGCCAAATTTCTAATCAAATCCCAATGACCAATGACAAAGAAAATGTTAAATATAATCTGGAAGAAAGGACGGCGAAGTTTGGGGAAAATGTCATTAATTTTGTGAATAAAATTCCAAAAATGGCGACAACCTTTCCGCTTATATCTCAAATAGTCAGATCCGGGACGAGTATAGGAGCGAATTATTGCGAAGCTGATGACGCTGAATCAAAAAAAGATTTTATCCATAAAATAGGGATTTGCAAAAAAGAAGCCAGAGAAACAATGCATTGGTTTAGAATGATAGCCACTGCGGCGCCGGAAATTAAAGCGGAGACAAGAACTCTTTGGCAAGAAGCTAAAGAATTAAATTTAATTTTTAACGCGATTGTTCGTTCAAGCAGAAATGGTAAAATAAATAGAAATGACGAATAACGAATTTCTAATGATTAATCAAATCCCAAAACCCAATGAACGAAATTAGGCATTAAGGAATTAGAAATTGATTAGACATTAGTAATTAGAAATTAGACATTTAAATTTTATGGACAAAGAATATAAAGAAATAATTCCAACAAAGATAGCGATTTTTCGAAAAAAGGAAATCAGAAAAACTATTCATAAAAATGAGTGGTGGTTTGTGATTAACGATATCGTTACAGCCTTGACTGATTCCGTTCAGCCCGAAGGATACATCAAGGATATGCGCCGAAGAGACGAAGAGCTCGCCAAGGGGTGGGGGCAAATTGCCACCCCCCTTACGATTCAAACTCCAGGCGGCCCCCAAAAGATTAATTGCGCCAATACTGAAGGAATCTTCCGAATCATTCAGTCCATTCCGTCTCTCAAAGCCGAGCCTTTCAAGCGATGGTTAGCGAAAGTCGGTTATGAAAGAGTGCAAGAAATAGAAGATCCTGAATTGGCGACCAAAAGAACAAGAGCTTTGTATAAAGCCAAAGGTTACAGCGAAGATTGGATAGAGAAGAGAATGCGCGGTATTGCCGTTCGCGAAACTTTGACTGACGAATGGAACAAGAGAGGGGTTAAGGAGAAAAAAGAATACGCTATTTTAACGGCAGAAATTTCCAAAGCCGCTTTCGGTATGACACCAAGCGAATACAAAAAGTTTAAAGGACTGAAACGGGAAAATTTGCGCGACCACATGAATGATTTGGAATTGATTTTCGGTATGCTTGGAGAGGCCTCCACTACAGAAATCGCCCGCAATAAAGACGCGCTGGGATTTGAAGAAAACAAAAGCGCCGCAAGACATGGTGGCAGCGTGTCAGGCAAGGCCAGGAAGGATTTAGAGCAAAAGAGCGGGAAGAAAGTTTCCGCAAAGAATAATTATTTGCAAAACGCTGAAAAAGATAAAAGACTTAAAGGCCTAAATAAAAATGACGAATGACGAATTTATAATGACTAATCAAATCCCAAAATTAGACATTTAAGCATTGGTCATTGATTAGAAATTAGGCATTAGAAATTTTAAAATGTTATGTTTCCCAAACTAATAAAATTATCAATAATCGCAATTATGTTCTTCGGCGTCTATCATTACTCCGACGCCTCTTTCACTATTTCCCGCCCTTCCACCCACAATCTCGGCCTCGTCGGCCACTGGACATTTGACGGGAAGAATGTGGTCAACGGCGTGGCGCTGGATTCTAGCGGAAGCGGGAACAACGGCAATCTTATTAATATCGCCACTTCAACTTTTTACAGTATCGGCAAAATCGGTCAGGGGTTTAATTTTGACGGGACGAATGATTATGCTTCCACCACTAGAATAAACAATAACGAAATAACAGTGGCGGGTTGGTTCAATAAAACCGCCAATGATTTTGGTTCAAGTAATGCCGACTCTATGTTTGGAGCTTACTATTGGAACTCCAACGCCCAACTGCAAGAAGGTTTTGATTTAAGACCCGGATACACCACTAGCCAAAGTTGCGCTGGAGTTGCGGTCGGAAGCGGTTATCTTTGTTCGGCTTGGTTAGTGGTAACGACCAACGGGACAACTAAAACAACAAAAACATCTTCGTTTAATTTATCAAGCATCAGCAAAAATGGAACGACGACTGATGAGTGGTTCCATATTGCCGGCACTTACACCCAGTCTGATGGCAAGCAAAGGCTTTATGTGAATGGAGTTTTAAGAGATACCGACTTGCACGTTGTCGGCAATACTGTTGTGCCTCTCACAGGCGTTAGTGCTTGCACTGAAAAAATGAATATCGGTTATAGCTGTGTCAATAATGGATATTTCAATGGCAGGCTGGATGATGTGAGGCTGTATAACAGGGCGTTGTCGGCGGAGGAGATTAAATCCCTCTACAACCAAAGTCTATCCAAAATCAACAAAACTCCGACCAACATCCTCACAAACGGCCTAGTCGGCCACTGGACATTTGACGGCGCCGACACCAACTGGACGACTAACACCGTCACCGACAAATCGGGTAATGGCAACACCGGCACGATGACCAATATGTCCACCACCACTTCGCCCGCGATAGGCAAAATCGGTCAGGGGTTTAATTTTGACGGGGTGGATGATTATGTAAATGCGGGCGACATTGGTGCGATTGATGGCGTGTCTGTTTTGACAATATCCGCATGGGTAAAGAAGAACATTGTGGCGAAAAACATGGGAATTGTAAATAAGGAAACGGGTGGCACCAACGATATTGACATGAGTTATTCAAGTTCAGGCAGATGGTCTATTGAATTGGGCAATGGCGCAGATACGAACGCGTATGTTAATATCACCAATGACACCTCTTGGCATAATATGATTATTGTATTTAACGGTGGAGGTTCCGGAAATACTGATCGGCTTCAAGCTTATCTGGACGGAGTTAAACAATCATTAACATATTTAGGCGGCACAATGCCGGCCACAACGCCAAGCAATGCGGCTAACTTTGAAATAGGCAAATTGACTCAAGCAAGCGGATGGGATTTCCTTGGTCTAATTGACGAAGTCCGCATCTACAATATAGCCTTAAGCGCGGAAGAAACAAAAAAATTATATAATATGGGCAGATGATAAGGAAATTGAAAAATAAAAAATCAAAATGAAAAGTGAAAAATTGCAAGGCAAGATTCAAGAATGATTAATGACGAATGTCTAATCAATGACCAAATCCTCGCAATTGACTGATTTTGAGTATTGTATATACTATAAATACGATAATTATGTTAATAGATACTGCATATTTTATACAAAATATATGATATATTAAGTATTTCAATTGATTATTTATGTTTAAACGTTATTATGACAATCTAGAGTCATTTTTGTCTCCAAATAAAGTTTTGGTGATTTATGGACCAAGACGCGCGGGAAAGACCACTATTTTGCAAAAGTTTTTATCTGAAACCAAGCTAAAATACCGCCTTGATTCGGGAGACAATATTCAGCTTCAGCAAATTCTCGGTTCCCAAGATTTTTCTAAGATTAAAGATTATGTATCCGGCTATGAACTTATAGCCATTGACGAAGCTCAAAACATACCCAATATAGGTATGGGGCTGAAAATTATTGTTGATGAAATACCCGGAATCAAGATAATTGCCACAGGGTCATCGTCTTTTGATTTGGCGAACAAAATAGGGGAACCTCTGACCGGAAGAAAAACAACACTTTTTCTTTACCCCCTTTCTCAGATGGAGCTGTCGCTGGATTTAAACCGCTTTGACCTCAAGCAAAGACTGGAAGAATTTTTAATTTTCGGGTCTTATCCGGAAATCGTTTCGTTGCGGGACAAGAATAAAAAAATAACAGCCCTGGAGGAATTGGTCAATTCTTACTTGTTTAAAGACATCTTGGCGCTTGATAAAATAAAAAAATCAAAAAAACTTGTTGACTTGGTCAAACTGTTGGCATTTCAAGTTGGTTCCGAAGTCTCGCTCAATGAATTGTCTACTCAATTAAGCGTAAGCATCCATACAGTTGAAAAGTATTTGAATTTACTGGAAAAAAGTTTCGTGATATCTTCGCTCGGATCGTTTAAGCGCAATTTGCGGAACGAGATTTTAGGCAAGAGAAAATATTATTTTCTGGATAATGGCGTCAGAAACGGCATCATATCCCAATTTAACGGGCTTGAAAACAGAGACGATATCGGCGCTTTATGGGAGAATTTTATTTTTACGGAAATGATAAAAAGCGGTTCTTATAAAAACAGATACGCTAATCGGTACTTTTGGCGAACATACGATCAAAAGGAAATTGACTATATTGAAGAAAGGGAGGGAAAATTGTTCGCCTACGAATTTAAGTGGAACGATAAAGCTAAACAGCCGAAAGAATTTTTGGAAGCTTACCCGAATACCGAGTTTAAAACAATAAATAAAGAAAATTATTTGGATTTTATCAATTGAAAAATTAAAAAATCAAAATGAAAAATGACAATTTTAAATTAAAAAATATTGGAGGTAACATAAAATTTAAAAATTTTGCGTTTTTGGTTGCCTTTTTTATTTTCCCGCTTTTCATTTTTAGTTTTCAATTCGCTCACGCCGACATCGCCACTAGCCTTATCTCCCACTGGAAGATGGACGAAACATCGGGAACAACGGCCGCCGATTCTGCTGGAACAAACAATGGAACGATAACTGGCGCCACTTTCACGGCCGGCAA
>Ga0209212_1007194_pt1 | contig 12414 bp, 10 predicted proteins | sample RifGroC2_FD_183996 | JGI IMG/M metagenome (GOLD analysis project Ga0209212, IMG submission 183996) | Groundwater microbial communities from Rifle, Colorado, USA - Groundwater C2 (SPAdes) (version 2) | ecosystem: Environmental > Aquatic > Deep subsurface > Groundwater | place: Rifle, Colorado...
GACGAAGAATGCAATCGCCAGCCCAATCAGGTAACCGCCGACCAGGTTGGCGGCAAGCGTACCGAGCGGCAATTCGGGCAGCGCCGGATTGAACCACAGCCCGAATCCCCAGCGCAGCCACGCGCCGAGTGCCGCGCCGATTCCGATTACGAGAAATGCGTAAAGAGTCATGAAAATTTTTCTAATTAACCAATAACGATAATTTGTCCACGAAAAACACGAAAGGCACGAAACAGATCGTTATGCCGAAGTAATTTTGCCATTCACTCTCAGGTGACAACCTGCCACCCGGCGTTCACTGGAGAATTCTGCGGGCTTCCACTCTTCTCGGAAATACCCGTTTGTCTCATTTCGTGCGTTTCGTGGATCAACTGTTTTTGCAGGATTACTATTCGCAGTCATTCTACAACACGCACCAGTGCAAAGCCGCCGCCCGGCGTGCGAAAATTGGTGGTCTGTCCCTGATAGAGCCGCGCCGCAACCAGTTGCACCTGCCCGTTATAAATATAGCAGCGCACGTCATATTTGAGCGAAACAGGCTCGGTATCGCCCACGCAAACGCTGCGCTCGCCCGGCACAGCCAGTTTCTGCGCGACATAATCTCCGTGCAAAATTTCCGCAAACACGCGCTTGGTCAGCTTCTCGCCGCGGTATGCGCCCTTGCTGCCGTAGCCGCTGTTCGGCTTGAAGAATAGACTTTTGCGGTCCTGCCATAACGTTTCTTCCATATCCGCTTTCACCACGATGGTGTGCGGAATGCCTGCCTGCAAGATGGCAATGTCGGCTTCGCTTGCGCCGAGCGCGCGCAGCGCCTGCGCATCGGTCAGCCGCGCCAGATTGCGCTTGTCGGCGTACTGCGCATAGTGCGCGGGGTCGGGTGTCAGCACTACGCTGCCCTCCAGATATGCCCGACGCAATGTGGGATGCCGCTGCAAGGAAAAATCCGTCAGGCGATTGTACATCAGGTCAATCTTCTGGCCATCAAGGTACAGGCCGTCGCCGCGCGAATGCAGCGCAGCGGGATCGGCGATAAACGCCGCGATCCCGGCGCGCTCGAACATGCGCTGCGCCAGCAGGAATTCTGGATACAGATATTGTCCCTCCGGCTGCTCGTCCACGATGGCGACGTTTTGTAGCGCCGCCGCGCCGCGCTCCAGCCGCCACTCGTTGCGGAACATGTCGAGAAATACCTGTTCAAGGTTCGCTTGCGCCACCACCGCGCCCGGCCAGCCGGCTTCGCGCTGGCTGTCGAGCAGCAGCGCATTCAGGAATCCGCCGCCCGCGTTGCTGTTGATCTCGATGAGATGCGCGCCGTCGCTGTTCAGGTGGAAGTCATAACCGAAGAACACGCCTTTGGCAATACTGCCCGGCTCTTGCGCTCCGTCATGCCATCCCGGCAGCGCCACTACCCGCTCCACCGCCCCGATCACTTCGCGCATCTGTTGCATCTGCGCAGGCGCGATGAACACCGGCACGTCGGCAAACAGATGCATGCAACGCTCCATCACCAGACTCCGCCACACTCCACCATGTTTCTGCATCGCATATTGCAGCGCGACACGGTCAACCTGGGCCGAATGACAATCGCCATTCAGCGCTTCAGCAGGCGAGACAGAAGGCGCCGTGATATTCATTAAGGCAACGTGCTGGCAGTGAAGTACGTCGCTGTATCAGCTTTTCTTCACCACCTGCATCGCGGTGGCGACCAGCCCGGCAATGTCGGCGGCATTGCCTGGCAGGATCATGGTATTGCCCTGCTTGGCGATATTACCAAAGGCATCGACGAATCTTTCGGCGACTTTGAGATTGACGGCGACTAGGCCACCTTCGCTTTGAATCGCGCTGGCAACCACCTTGATCGATTCGGCGGTGGCGTTGGCAACCAGCAGCAGGGCTTCAGCCTCGCCTTGTGCATTGTTGATGGCAGCCTGCCGGGTGCCTTCCGATTCGCGAATCGAAGCGGTCATCTTGCCTTCGGCAAGGTTGATTTCTTCCTGTTTCTTTCCTTCCGACTGGGCGATCAGCGCGCGCTTTTCGCGCTCGGCGGTAATCTGCTTCTGCATCGATGCAAGCACTTGCGCAGGCGGGGTGATGTCCTTGATTTCATAGCGCAGCACTTTCACGCCCCAGTTCGGGCTGGCTTCATCGAGCGCGAATACCACCGTGCGGTTGATCGCATCGCGGTCTTCCAGCAATTTATCGAGGTCGCGTTTGCCGCATTCCGAGCGCAGCGCAGTCTGCGCCAGCATGGTGATGGCGGCGAGATAGTTCGAGGTGCCGTAGCTGGCGCGCGCGGCGTCGGTGATCTGGTAATACAGCACGCCGTCCACTTGCACCTGGGTATTGTCGCGCGTGATGCAAACCTGCGGGGCGATGTCGATCGGAAATTCGGTGAGGCGGTGGCGGTAGGCGACGCGATCCATGAACGGAACCACGGTGTTCAGGCCGGGCTCCAGCGTCCTGTTGTATTTGCCGAAGCGCTCGATCACCCACGCATTTTGTTGCGGCACGATCTTGATGGTCTGAAAAGCCAGAAATACCGCAAACACTCCCAATACGATAATGAAGGTATCCATGCTTTATTCTCCCTGAGTAAAAATATTCTGGTGCAATTGGCGCTTGGCTGAGTGCCTCTTGCGGGTCTTACTCGATGATTAACCGTGAGCCGACGATTTCCTTGATGCGCCATTTTTGCCTGGCTGAATCGGGCGATGCATTCTTCGCCAGTTCGGCATCCCACTCGGCGCCGCGATAGCTGACGCGCGCGTGGCGTTCATCCGTCCACTGTACGACATGCACATCCTGCCCGATGTCATAAGCGAGGTTTGCCTGTTCATGCGGTTTGGTGTGCTGCTGTTTCCAGCGATAAATCCCCGCCACACTGGCAGTACACAATAATGCCGCAACAGCAGCCTGCCCACTCCACGCCATGCCCAGGTACGCGGCCAGCCCGGCGACCGCCAGCCCGAATGCCACGGCGATCAGATAGAACGTGCCGCTGGACATTTCGGCGATCACCAGCACCACGGCCGCCAACCACCAAATCCAATATATTTCCATCTCATTACCCCCCGCTGTGTTGCAGACAAGTGTATTTTGCCACGTTTAGCGGTTTTTTCGGCGCGAAACAAAAACTCCCGCATACAGCGGGAGTTTGGTGTAGCGGCGTTGCGGGACGCGTTAATGCAGCAGCAACGATTGCTGCACCGCTACGGCACACACCGACATCAACGTGCCGGGCAGCAAGCCGAGCAACAATATCCCCAGGCCATTGACGCTGATCAGCAGTGCGGTGTCCTGGCCGATGGTGATCGGGGCGTGGCTTTCCGGCGCGTCGAAATACATCAGTTTGACAATGCGCAAATAGTAGAACGCACCGATCAGCGAGAGCAGTACAGCAACTACCGCGAGCCAGATATGTCCGGCCTGCACCACGGCATTCAGCACCGAGAATTTGGCGTAGAAACCCACGGTGGGCGGCACGCCGGCCATCGAGAACATCAGCAGCAGCATCAGGAAGGCAAGCCACGGGCTGCGCTGGTTGAGTCCCTTGAAGTCGTTTAGTGTGTCGGCCTCGAAGCCTTCGCGCGACAGCAGCATGATCATGCCAAACGCGCCGAGCGACATCAGCACATATATCACGGCGTAAAACATTGCCGAGCCGTAGCCTTCGATGCCGCCGCTCAACAGACCGAGCAGTAAAAAGCCCATGTGCGCGATGGTGGAGTAGGCGAACATGCGCTTGAGGTTGGTCTGTGCAATCGCGGTGAGGTTGCCGATGGCCATCGAAGCAATCGCAAGAATGATCAACATGCCCGACCAGTGTTGCACCAGCGGCTGCAGGCCTTCGACCAGAATGCGTGAAGCAAAGGCAAAGGCAGCAAGTTTTGGCGCGGAGCCGATCAGCATGGTCATCGCGGTGGGCGCGCCGTGATACACATCCGGCACCCACATGTGGAACGGCACCACGCCAAGCTTGAAGGCTAGACCGGAAACCACGAACACCAGGCCGAACACCAGCAGGTTCTTGTCGGCAGCGCCGGACTGGATCGACTTGGCCACCGCGCCCAGTTCCAGTGAGCCGGTCGCGCCATACAACATGGACATACCATACAGCAACAGGCCGGAAGCCAGCGCGCCGAGGATGAAGTATTTCATCGCGGCTTCAGTGGCGATGGCGGAATCGCGCTGCAACGCGACCATCGCATACAGGCTCAGCGACAACAGTTCCAGACCGAGATACAGGGTAAGGAAGTGGTTGGCGGAAATCATCACCATCATGCCGAGCGTGGCGAACAGCGCCAGCACCATGAATTCGCCGCTGAACAGGCCGCGCACGGTAAGGTACTGGCGCGAATACACCAGCATCATCGACACCGCCAGATAGACCATCAGCTTCAGCACGTCGGCCATCAGGTCGTCCACATACATATTGTTGAAGGCATACACCACACCACTCTCATGCGTGCCGACGGTAATCAGCGCACAGCCCAGCAGGGTAAGTTGCACCAGCATGTAGGTAATCAACCTGCCGTTCTGCCTGATCAGCAGATCCGCAATCAGAATCGTACACACCATAACCAGCATGAACGCTTCCGCGCTGGCCGGCATCAAATTCGTCATTAAATCCATATCTACCTCGAAATCGACTTCAAAAATAAGAGTGTGAAGTCTGTCCTCTGTCTTCTGTTCTCTATCATCTGATTACGGCAGCTTGGAACGCGCCACATGCACCAGCAGGTCGTTCACCGACACATGCATGACTTCGCTGAACGGCAACGGGTACAGACCCATGCCCAGCACGGTAATCGCGAGGATCGTGAAAATCGCCTTCTCGCGCAGCGTCAGGTCGGTCAGTTCGGCGACATGCGGATTGGCCACCGCGCCGAAAATCACGCGCTTGTACATCCACAGTGTGTAGGCCGCGCCGAAGATCAATGTAGTCGCGGCAGCGAAGGCATACCAGAAATTCGCTTTCACCGCGCCGAGGATCACCATGAATTCGCCGACGAAGCCGCTGGTGCCGGGCAGGCCGCTGTTGGCCATCGCGAACAGCATAAAGAATGCGGCGAACACCGGCATGGTGTTCGCCACGCCGCCGTAATCGGCGATGTTGCGTGAATGCATACGGTCATACAGCACGCCGATGCACAGGAACAGCGCGCCGGACACAAAGCCGTGCGAGATCATTTGCAGCAGCGCGCCTTCCATGCCATATTCGTTGAAAATGAAGAAGCCCAGCGTGACGAAACCCATGTGCGAAATCGAGGAGTACGCGACCAGTTTCTTCATGTCGCTCTGCATCAGTGCCACCAGGCCGATGTACACCACGGCAATCAGCGACAGCGCAATCATCATACCGGCCAGTTGATGGCTGGCATCCGGCGTGATCGGCATGGAAAAGCGCAGGAAGCCGTAGGCGCCCACCTTCAGCATGATCGCCGCCAGCACCACCGAACCGCCGGTCGGCGCCTCGACGTGCGCATCCGGCAACCAGGTATGCACCGGGAACATCGGCACCTTCACCGCGAAGGCGAAAAAGAATGCGATGAAAATCAGTATCTGCGCCGTCATCGAAAGCGTGGTCTGATGAAAATCAAGAATCGCGAAGCTGCCGCCGGACTGGTTATACAGATAGATCAACGCCACCAGCATCAGCAACGAACCGAGCAAGGTGTAGAGAAAAAATTTGACCGCCGCATACACGCGGTTCTGCCCGCCCCATACGCCGATGATCAGGAACATCGGGATCAGCATGGCTTCCCAGAATACATAGAACAGTATCGCGTCGAGCGCGGAGAACACGCCGATCATGATGCCGGACATGATCAGGAAGGACGCCATGTACTGCGCGACGCGCTTCTCGATCACCTGCCAGCCGGCCAGCACCACGATCGGGGTGAAGAACGCGGTCAGCAGAATAAACAGCACTGAAATGCCGTCCACACCGAGGTGGTAATGAATGTTGAAGCGCGTGATCCAGTCGTGCAGTTCGACAAACTGCATCTCCGAGGTGTCATGTGCAAAACCGGTATACAGCGGAATCGTTACCAGAAAACCGAGCACCGAACCAACCAGCGCGAGGATGCGCGCCAGCGGCGCATTCCTGTCGTCGCCGGTGGCCAGCACAAGGATGCCAAAGACGATCGGCAACCAGATTGCAACGCTAATGATGGGTAATCCAAAAATCATGCTTTCGTTCCTTCACTCTAATTCCAACCCCCCTCAATCCCCCCTTGTCAGGGGGGAGGCCACCTCCTCCCTGACAAGGGGAGGCCGGGAGGGGTTAGTCTTTAAAACCAGTTCCGCACCGTCAGCAGCACGAACACGCCGATGATCATGGAGAATGCATAGTGGTAGATATAACCGGACTGGAGGCGGCGCACCACGCCGGAGAACATTCCGACCAGCTTCGCCGAACCGTTCACCATCAGCCCGTCGATCAGCTTCACGTCGCCGAACTTCCACAGAAAGCTACTCGCACCGCGCGCCCCGCCGGCAAAGAACCAGTCGTTGAAGCGGTCGAAGTAATATTTGTTGTCCAGCAACGTATAGATGAACTGGAACTTCTTCTGAATCAGCGCCGGGATGTCCGGGCGCTTCAGATAAAAGAACGCCGCGCTCGCTACGCCAGCCGCCGCCAGCCAGAAAGGCAGGGTAGTCAATGCGTGTATGGCCATAGTGAATGGGTGCTCAATTATTTCGTGGTGGATTAATGCCGAAACCACCACCAAAGAATGGCTCTCGGCAACAAAAATCGCATCACCAAAGTAATTTTGATGCAGCATCATTTCGAAGGCGATATAGCCTATTCCCACCGAAGGAATTGCCAGCAGGATCAGTGGCAGCGTCACCACCCACGGCGTCTCGTGCGGCTTGCCGCCATGATGGTCGTCGTGTCCATGATCGTCATGCACGGCATGATGGTCGTCATGCGGCACTTGGTCATAGCGCTCCTTGCCATGAAATACCAGGAAGTACATGCGGAACGAATAGAACGCGGTGACGAACACGCCGGCCACCACCGCGAAGTAGGCGAAACCGGAACCGGGCAACTGAGAAACATGCACCGCCTCGATAATGCTTTCCTTGGAATAGAAGCCGGACAGGAACGGTGTGCCGATCAGCGCCAGCGAACCGATCAGCGAGGTAATCCAGGTAATCGGCATGTATTTTCTCAGGCCGCCCATGTAGCGGATGTCCTGGTTGTGGTGCATCGCGATGATCACGGAACCGGCGGCGAGGAACAGCAACGCCTTGAAGAACGCGTGTGTCATCAGGTGAAAAATCGCCACCGAGTAGGCCGACGCGCCGAGCGCGACAGTCATGTAACCAAGCTGCGACAAGGTGGAATAGGCCACCACGCGCTTGATGTCGTTCTGGATGATACCGAGGAAGCCCATGAACAGTGCAGTGATCGCGCCAATCACCATAACGAAGGACAATGCAGTTTCCGATAATTCAAACAGCGGCGACATGCGCGCCACCATGAAAATACCAGCGGTCACCATGGTCGCGGCGTGGATCAGGGCGGAGATCGGGGTCGGGCCTTCCATCGAATCCGGCAGCCAGACATGCAACGGAAACTGTGCAGACTTACCCATCGCGCCAATGAACAGCAGAATGCAGATCGCTGTCATCATGTTCCATGATACGCCGGGAATCGGCGCCATATCGCTGGCATGCCCCGCAGCCGCATCGAATACCGTCTTGTAGTCCAGCGTGCCGAACACCATCAGCACCAGCCCGATGCCGAGCAGGAAGCCGAAGTCGCCGACGCGGTTCACCAGAAAGGCCTTGAGGTTGGCGTAGATCGCCGTATCTTTTTTGTACCAGAAACCGATCAGCAGGTAGGAGACTACCCCCACCGCTTCCCAGCCAAAGAACAGTTGCATGAAGTTGTTGGCCATTACCAGCACCAGCATGGAGAAGGTGAACAGCGAAATGTAGCTGAAGAAACGCTGGTAGCCGTCGTCGTCCTGCATGTAACCGATGGTGTAGATATGCACCATCAGCGACACGAAAGTCACGACCAGCATCATGGTGACGGTAAGTTTGTCGATCAGGAAACCCACCTGAAAAATGGCATCCCCGGAAGTCAGCCAGGTGTAAACCGTACCATTGAATATATTGCCTGCCAGCACGTCGTTGAAAATCGCCAACGAGGCAAGGAACGAAACCGCTACCAGCGCAATGGTGATGCGATGTGACCAGGTGCGCCCCAGGTACTTGCCGAACAGGCCGGCGGCAATCGCGCCGGCCAGCGGAGCCAGCGGAACCAATAGATATAAACTCTGTATTGTCATGGACCGTTACCCTTTCAGGCTGTCGAGATCATCAACATTGATGGTATTCAGGTTGCGGAACAACACCACCAGAATCGCCAGGCCGATGGCAGCCTCGGCGGCGGCCACGGTCATAATGAAGAACACGAAGATCTGTCCGGCGGTGTCATTCAGATAGTGCGAAAACGCCACAAAATTGGTGTTCACCGCCAGCAGCATCATCTCGATTGCCATCAGCAGCACGATCAGATTCTTACGGTTCAGAAAGATGCCAACCACGCTGATGGCAAACAGCACGGCACTCAGTACCAGATAATGCGATAGTGTTAACACTCTTCCCGCTCCCTTGATCGACTTTGTAGGTCGGGCTTCAGCCCGACATAACTGGTGTGTCGGGCTGAAGCCCGACCTACTTACTTACTCTTTGCTTTCACCCTGCATCTTCACGATGCGCAAACGATCCGCCTTCTTGACCGCAACCTGCTCGGCCACCACCTGCGACCTGGAATCCTTGCGGCGGCGCAGCGTCAGTGCGATTGCCGCCACCATCGCCACCAGCAGCAATACTGCGGCAATTTCGAACGGATACACATAGTCGGTATAGATCAACCGGCCCAGCTCCTTGGTGTTGCTGTAATCGGCCGCGTGCTTGACGGCCGTTTTGCCCGCCGATATATCAGGCGAACCCAGCACCCAGACCATCTGGAACACCATCAGGCCGGCCAGTAACGCGCCGAACGGCAGCCAGCGCCAGATCCCTTCGCGCAGTTGCACCAGATTGATGTCCAGCATCATCACCACGAACAGGAACAGCACCATCACGGCGCCGACATACACCAGCACCAGCGTAATGGCGAGAAACTCCGCCTCCAGCAACAGCCAGATACCGGACGAACTGATGAACGCCAGTACCAGGAACATCACCGCATGCACCGGGTTGCGCGCGGTAATCACACGCATCGCCGCGAACACGGTCAGCGCGGCAAACACATAAAACACGATGGTCTCAAAATTCATAAATTCATCCTCTTAATCAGAAGACAGAGGACACAGGACAGAAGGCAGAATGTTGTCTGCTGTGCAGTGCTTTTTTGTAACAATGCGGCATAGCCGCAACAAAACCTCTGTCATCTGTCCTCCGTCATCTGTACTTCGCATCCGCCACTCTATCCCTGGCGATCTGCTCTTCGTGTTTATCGCCATTCGCCAGCAGCATCTGCTTGGTGTAATACAGGTCGCCACGCTTCTCGCCGTGATATTCGAACACACGCGTTTCGACAATCGCATCCACCGGGCAGGACTCCTCACAGAAACCACAGAAGATGCACTTGGTCAGATCAATGTCGTACTGTGTGGTGCGCCTTGTGCCGTCCTCGCGCTCCGCCAACTCGATTTTGATTGCCATTGCCGGGCAGATTGCCTCGCACAGCTTGCAGGCGATGCAGCGTTCTTCGCCGTTGGGGTAGCGGCGTTGCGCGTGCAAGCCGCGAAAGCGGAAGCTCTGCGGAGTCTTCTCTTCGGGATATTGCACGGTAATCTTGCGCGCAAAGAAATACCGGCCGGTCAGCGCCATGCCCTTGACCAGTTCGAGCAACAGGAACGTCTTGAAGAAGTTTTTGATTTTTTCCATTTTCATCTTCTCCGCTTACCAGACCCACAGTGGTGTCTGCATCCACGTGGCGACCACCACCACCCAGATGATGGTCAGCGGAATGAATACCTTCCAGCCCAACCGCATCAATTGGTCATAGCGGTAGCGCGGAAAGGTCGCGCGGAACCACAGAAACAGCAACAGGATAAAGGAGACCTTGCCCAGCAGCCAGATGAAGCTGTCCGGCAGGAACGGCAGCGGCGACAGCCAGCCGCCCAGAAACATGATCGAGGTCAGGAAGGCAATCAAAATCATGTTGGCGTATTCGGCCAGGAAGAACAGCGCAAACGCCATGCCGGAATACTCCACATGAAAGCCTGCAACGATTTCCGACTCACCTTCGGCCAGATCGAACGGCGCGCGGTTGGTTTCGGCCACGCCGGAAATCAGATACACAAGAAACATTGGAAACAGCGGCAGGATATACCAGTTCAACAGGCCAAGACTGCCTTGCTGGCCACGCACAATGTCAGCCAGATTCATGCTTTGCGAAGCCATCAGCACGCATACCAGCGCGAAACCCATGGCAATCTCATACGACACGATCTGTGCGGCGGAACGCACCGCGCCGAGAAAGGCATATTTTGAATTGGATGCCCAACCGGCGATGATGATGCCATACACACCCAGCGAGGTCATCGCCAGCAGATACAGCAAACCCGCGTTGAGATCGGCCAGCGCCATACCGTCGCTGAACGGCACCACTGCCCACGCCGCGAGTGATGGCGCCAGCGCCATGATCGGCGCCAGAATAAACAGGAATTTATTTGAACCGCTGGGAACAATGATTTCCTTGAAAAATAGTTTCATGCCATCGGCAAGCGGTTGCAGCAGGCCGTAGTAGCCGACGCGATTCGGGCCAATGCGGATCTGCATGTAGCCGATGACCTTGCGTTCCGCCAGTGTCAAATAGGCAACGCCGCCCATGACCGGCAAGATGATGGCCATGATTTTTACCACCGTCCAGAACGGCAGCCAGACCGGGCCGAGCAGGTCTTGCCCGGCCTGTTGCAGCATTTGCAGCAGCTCCATCATGCGCGCTCCACAGTAATCGTTCCAAACATCGCGCCCAGTTCCGCCGTAGCCGGATGACCCGCCGCCACGCGCGCGGTACCGGCGGGCAAGTTGTCATCCGCCTGCACGACCAGACGCACCGCTGCCTTGCCCTGCGTCACTTTCACGGTATCGCCGGATTGCACCCCCAGCTTCTGCAGCTCGCTGCCATGCATCTTCACGCATGGAGTTGCGGCATCGCGAGTCTTTTGCAGCGAGGCAGCACGGCGCACCAGCGCATCGGCCGAGTAGATAGGCACATCCGCGACGCGCTGAAGTCCCTGCGCCTTGGTAGGGTGGGCTCCGCCCACCATGTCGGGCGAAGCCCGACCTACGCTTGCGTCCATGGTGTTGTTCAATTTTTCTGCAATATTCACACCGGCCAGCACTTCGTCGCGCACCGCTTCGCTGGAGTCGTAGTCAAAGCCCGGCACATCGAGCAGATTACCCAGCACGCGCAGCACCTTCCAGGCCGGACGCGCTTCGCCGAGCGGCTTGACCGCGCCATTAAAACTTTGCACGCGCCCTTCGGTATTCACAAATGTACCCGAGGTTTCGGTAAACGGCGCGATGGGCAACAGCACATCGGCGTAATCGGTCGCATGGTGTTTCCAGGCGGACATCGCCACCACCATATCGGCGGCGCGCATCGCGGCCATCGCCTGTTGCGGGTCGTGCATATCCAGCTCCGGCTCGACATTCAACAGGAGGTACGCCTTGCGCGGCGCTGCCAGCATCGCGGTAGCGTTCATGCCCTGCACGCTGCCACCGGACGGCACTGCTCCGGCGAGATAGGCACCGACGCTGTTGGCCGCCTCGCCGAGGAAGCCGAAGCTTGCGCCGCACAATGCGGCGATTTTTTCCGCCAGTACATTGAGTTGCGCCGCCTGCGGGTGCTGCTGCGCGAAGTTGCCGAGCAATACCGCAACACGTTCGCCGCCTGCCAGGCTTCTGGCAATGGCGGCGGCAGCGCCGCCCACTTCGACATCCTGCACGGATGCGTCCGGCGCAACTTGTTTTTCCGCAGCCAGCGCCTTCAGGATTTGCGCCAGCACGTTCGCCAATTCGTTCGGCGCAACGATGGATCTGTTGGCGACCGGCATCAGCAGGTCATCGTCGCTTGAGTGAATAATATTGGCCTGCGCACCTTTCTTCACCGCCTGGCGCACACGCTGCGCCAGCAGGGGATGATCCTTGCGCAAAAAGCTGCCAACAATCAGCAAGCGGTCGCGGGTGTTGATGTCGGCGACCGGCATGCCCAACCACGGTGCGCCCGCTTGCTTGCCATCGGAAGAAAAATCAGACTGGCGCAAACGGAAATCAATGTTGCCGCTACCCAGGCCGCGCAGCAGTTTTTGCAGCAGGTAGAGTTCTTCCAGCGTGCTGTGCGGCGTCGCCAGCGCAGCAATCTGCTCTGCCCCGGCA
>Ga0209212_1007196_pt1 | contig 12412 bp, 5 predicted proteins | sample RifGroC2_FD_183996 | JGI IMG/M metagenome (GOLD analysis project Ga0209212, IMG submission 183996) | Groundwater microbial communities from Rifle, Colorado, USA - Groundwater C2 (SPAdes) (version 2) | ecosystem: Environmental > Aquatic > Deep subsurface > Groundwater | place: Rifle, Colorado...
TGCGTGAAGTCCATGTGTGGACCGACAGACCAAATAACGGATTACTGAAGACATACTGGCCACAGGGTGTCAAAAGGCCGTTGGATACACCTCCCGTACCGGCAGATCTCGACTGGGATCTCTTCCTGGGACCTGCACCCGTCAGGCCCTATCATCCTGCATACCATCCATTTGTCTGGAGAGGCTGGTGGGATTATGGTACAGGTTCACTTGGAGATATAGGTTGTCATTCACTAGATCCGATATTCAGGGCTCTTAAGCTGAAATACCCGACAACTGTTCAGGCAGTCTCAACTCTTGTTAATGAGGATACTTATCCTTCAGGTTCTATTGTAAAATATGAGTTTGCAGCAAGGGAGAATATGCCGGCTCTGACTCTGACATGGTATGACGGAGGTTTAAGGCCTATGATGCTGAAGGAGATGGAAGAAGGGATGAAGATGGGTTCCGGTGGTACTCTCTATGTTGGAGACAAGGGAGTTATACTTGATGACAGGATACTTCCCAGGTCGCTTCGTGAATCTTATCGGGCGCCTGCACCATCTATACCATCTTCCCCCGGACATGAGGAAGAATGGATAAATGCATGCAAGGGAGGACCTGCTGCAGGTTCCGACTTTGAATGGGCCGGCCCTCTTACAGAAACTGTGCTTCTGGGCAACGTCTGTCTGCGTCCTGAACTAAAAGAGAAACTTAGTGGTATCGTTCTTAAATATGACCCTGTGAAACCCGGATTCAGCAATCTTTCTGAAGCAGACAGATTTCTGCATCATGACTACAGAAAGGGATGGACTCTTTAGAACAGACTGTGTGATCAAATCTCAATTATGATTACTTTTTTTATATGTATTCTTGTATTGATCCTGGGATATCTGTTCTATTCAAAGCTTATTGAACGGATAGAAAAGATCGATCCTGATCAGCAAACCCCCGCATATAAACTGAATGATGGCGTGGATTACGTACCTATGCCATGGTGGAAGGTTTTCCTTATCCAGTTCCTGAATATCGCAGGGCTCGGACCTATATTCGGGGCTGTGGCGGGAGCAATGTGGGGGCCCATTGCTTTTTTGTGGATTGTGCTGGGCTCGGTATTTGCCGGGGCAGTACATGACTATTTCTCCGGAATGTTATCCATAAGGCATAATGGATTGAGTATCACTGAAATTGTTGGTATTTACCTTGGTAAGGGTGCAAAGCAATTCATGAGAGCTTTCACGGTTTTGCTTATGGTAATTGTGGGTGCTGTTTTTATAATGGGCCCGGCAAAGATACTGAGCGGCCTCACGCCGGAATCGCTCACAATGACATTCTGGGTATGGATAGTCTTTTTATACTATGTGCTTGCCACAATGCTGCCTATTGATAAGATCATCGGAAGGATATATCCGGTTTTTGGCCTGGCACTAGTCTTTATGGCTGTTGGTCTTATTACGGCACTGATATTCAAGGGCTATCATATCCCGGAGCTTACTCTTTCCAATTTTAGCAATCTTCACAATGAGGCTGAAAAATTCCCTGTTTTCCCAATGATGTTCATTACTATTGCCTGTGGAGCAATTTCAGGGTTCCATGCCACACAATCGCCCATGATGGCACGTTGTATTACAAATGTAAAACTGGGGCGAAGGGTGTTTTACGGAGCAATGATCACAGAAGGTGTTGTTGCCCTTATCTGGGCTGCAATTGGCATGAGTTTCTACGGAGGTGTCAGGGAGCTTAATGAAGTGATGACAGCCCACCAGGGCAATGCCGCGTTTATTGTGAACGAAATATCAAACTCTCTTCTTGGTAAATTTGGCGGATTACTTGCACTCCTTGGCGTGGTAGCTGCTCCGATCACTTCAGGCGATACAGCCTTCAGAAGCGCCCGGCTGATTGTGGCAGATTTTCTGAAATTCAGACAAGGACCACTAATTAACAGATTGATGATCAGTGTACCATTATTTGCAGTTGGTTTCCTTCTCACCAGGATTGATTTCAGTATTATCTGGCGTTACTTTGCCTGGTCGAATCAGACACTGGCAATGATAGTGCTGTGGGCTATAACCGTTTACCTTTTCAAAGCTAAGAAGCTATATTGGGTTACACTGGTGCCAGCAGTGTTTATGACGGCAGTAATAACCACCTACCTGCTTTTCGCACCTGAAGGATTTTCCCTTTCAATGGATATATCCTATTCAATTGGTATAGCAGTATCAATAACATCACTTATCGGATTTCTCTTATACAGCAACAATTATAAAAGAAGTGGTATTTAGCTGACTGAACCGGCAAAGTAAGAAATCAGGGTTAGAATCGAAGGACAGATGCAACATGCAGAGATATGAATCGTCTTTGCTTAAAACATAATCTGGCCTGTCATGATAAAGAATTTCTTTCTAATAGCTCTCCGTAATAATTCAAAGAATTTTGGGTACGCACTGATCAATATGACAGGTCTGGCTGTCGGACTTGCTTCATCATTACTGCTTCTTTTGTGGGTAGTTGATGAGCTGAGTTATGAAAAGTTTAATACCAATGCGGACAATATTTACCGTGTTGAAGAGGACCAGTTCTATTCCGGACGGAGATATCATGTAACGGTAACTCCATATCCAAGTGGCCCGGTCTGGAAAGAGAAGATCCCTGAGATAAAGGAGCAGACACGTGTAAGCAGGCTCCCCCGCATACTGTTCAGAATGGATGACAAGGTATTCTTTGAGTCGGCAATTGTTGCTGCTGATTCAGGACTTCTTAAAATGTTCACTTTCCCCCTCATCAAGGGCGATCCGGAAACGGCACTCGATGCGCCCCACTCCATTATACTTACCGAAAAACTGGCAAAGAAATATTTTGGCAATACCGATCCGGTAGGACAATCGCTGACTCTTGAAAACAAATACCAGTTCATGGTAACAGGTGTTATGAAAGAACTTCCCAAAAACTCAATGTTTACATTTGAAGGGATCATCTCATTCTCATTTCTGCAAGAGATTGGGGCATACAGCGACCACTGGGGCAATAATTCGATCTTTACATACGTATTGCTGGAAAATGGTGTTGATATTGAAAGCATTAATAAAAAGCTGACCGACATAGTGCTGGAGCATCTCCCTGAAACAGAGACAAAATATCTTCTTTTCCCACTTATTGATATACATCTGCATGGACAGTTTGGCTTTACAGAAACTAAGGGACCTGTAATTGTGGTGTTCATTTTTTCGTTGATTGCTGTTTTCATCTTACTGATTGCCTGTATTAATTTTATAAACCTCTCCACTGCCAGAGCTGCATCAAGAGGAAAGGAGATTGGCATAAAGAAGGTATCAGGTGCTGATAAAATGTCGATGATCACGCAATTCATGCTTGAATCGCTTCTGCAGGTCAGTATTGCAATGTTGCTGGCTTTTATCCTGATAGGATTATCACTTGATCTGTTCAATAATATTTCGGGTAAATTCTTTTCTTTTTCCGACCTTCTGAATGCAAGATTCCTTATCAGCTTTTTATGCGTTGGACTCCTGGCAGGATTTATTTCAGGTATCTATCCTGCATTTTATCTGTCCTCAATCAATCCGGTTGCTGTACTTAAAGGTGAGTCCTTATCCGGCAAGGGAAATGGAAGACTAAGACAGGTACTTGTAGTGGTTCAGTTTACTCTTTCAGTACTTATAGCTGTTTCGGCCATTTTTATGTACAGACAGCTGAAATTCATGCAGGAGAAAGAGCTCGGTTTTAATAAGAATAACCTTATCGGTATCCAGATGGCCGATAATATGAAACCTGCATATTATTCTTTAAAAAAAGAACTGCAGAAAGAGGTTTTAGTGCAGGGAGTTACGGCTTCATTATGGAATCCTGTAATGATTGGGAGTAATTCCGGCGGGGCAAGCTGGCCCGGTAAAGATCCTGACAAACACGTACTTATTGGCACCAATGGTATTGATTACGATTATATCTCCACAATGAAGATGGAATTGGTCTCGGGCCGCGATTTTTCAAGAGATTTCCCATCCGATATGGCACATGATACTACAGGAAATTTTCTCGTAAATGAGGAGGTTGTAAAGCTCATGGATATTGGTGATCCTGTGGGTAAAAATTTCAGGTTCATGGGCCTGAACGGTACAATCGTGGGAGTGATGAAAAACTTTCACTTCAAGGGAGCGGATCAGCCTATTGAACCTGTTGCCTTTGCTCTTGCCGATACCAGTTTTTTAAGAATGATCCTGATAAGATTAACCCCGGGCAATATCCCTGGTTCCCTTAAAGCTGTTGAAAAGGTATGGAAGGATGTAATTCCTGAATATCCGCTCGAGTACACATTTATTGATCAGGATTACGAAAATCTCTTCAAGTCGGAGATACGCCTTTCAGAGTTATTAAAGTACTTTACAGTGCTGGCCCTTTTCATTGCCTGTATCGGATTGTTCGGACTGGCGTCCTATTCGGCTGAAAGGCGCACAAATGAGGTTGGTATCAGAAAAGTAATGGGTGCAGGTAACTTTTCGATTATGTATTCCGTCTCAAAAGAGTTTTTGGTCCTGATTATTATTTCCATTGCAATAGCATTTCCTGCAGGCTGGATTATTATGAAAAAACTACTGGCACAATTCCCTTACAGAATCGATCTTGACTTTATGATCTTCCTGTTTATTGCTGCAGCTTCTGTTGCAATTGCAATGCTTACAGTCAGTTTCCAGGCATTCAGGGCTGCAGGTATCAATCCTGCTGAGGCGCTCAAGATTGAAAAATAATTCTCCTGCAGCATTTTTATTTTTTTCCTGTCTTTAGAAAAAAAAGTGTAAAAGAATTTAACAATTTTTACTCTATATCAACCCTTTAATTAACCATTACAATGTTCAAAAATCTGATTACCCACAGTATAAGATCTTTTAAGAGACAACGCTCATATGTAATCATAAATATTATAGGCCTGTCGATAGGAATAGCCTGCAGTCTGCTAATAGCCCTGTTCGTTATAAATGAAGCCAGTTATGACAGGTACAATTCGAAAAAGGACAGAATCGTCAGAATTGTACTTACAGGTAAAATAGGTGGGCAGGAGATAGTCGGAGCCTATACCTGTTCACCGATTGGTCCAACCATGGCAAGAGAATTTCCGGAAGTTGAGGATTTCCTCAGAATGAATGGCTGGGGACCAACTGTTATTGAATACAACAAGCAGACGTTTACAGAGGAACATTTTATCGAAGTTGACTCATCATTTTTTGATTTTTTTTCCATTCCTGTTCTTAAAGGTGATAAGGAAAACCTCCTTAACTCTCCCAGAAAGGTTGTTCTGTCGGAATCAACTGCCAGGAAGATCTTCGGTGACGAAAATCCGATTGACAAATCAATAAAGGTCGGAAGTGACTCTGTCAGATACACTGTGAGCGGAGTTTTCGGTGATATACCTGCAAATACACATTTTGAAGCTAATATCCTGGGATCATTTATGACTAATCCCAGGTCTGCAAATCCTGTATGGATGAGCAACAGTTTCAGCACTTATCTTCTTCTTAAACCTAATACAAACTATCTGGATGTGGATGCAAAGATAACTGCTTTGCTTGAAAAATATGTCGGACCTGAAGTTCAGAGATTCATGGGGATAAGCCTGGCCGATTTTATTGCCCAGGGAAACAGGTACAGGTATTTTTTGCAGCCCCTGACCAAGGTTCACCTCGATACTTCAATCAGGCAGCAATTCAAGGATGCAAGCGATCCTAAATTCCTGTGGATATTCGGATGTATAGCATTGCTTATTGTGCTGATCGCTGCCATTAACTTCATGAACCTTTCAACCGCTCAATCAGCCAGGCGGGCAAAAGAGGTAGGGATCAAAAAGATTGGAGGCTCAACAAAAGGGATGCTTATTACCCAGTTCCTGACAGAATCTTTTATCCTCACTTTTATGTCGTTGATACTGGCGGTGATAATTGTGAAGGTTGCTCTTCCATACTTCAGTGACCTTCTGGGAATTGGTCTTGAACTTAAACTGCTAAACAGCATGTTCACCATTCCGGCTTTGTTCCTTTTCGCACTATTAGTTGGTCTGCTTGCCGGCAGTTACCCTGCATTTTTCCTTTCCTCGTTCAGTCCTTATGAAGTGCTCAAAGGAGAGGTAAAAAGCAGTATGAAGAACGGTCGGTTAAGAAAGGTGCTCGTTGTATTCCAGTTTACTGTCTCAATCCTACTGATTATCGGCACCATAATTATGTACAGACAGATAAGCTTCATGCTGAACAAGGATGTAGGCTTTGATAAGGAAAACCTGGTTGTAATAAACAGGGCAGGAGCATTAGGCAACAAGGTGAAGTCATTTAAAGAGAATGTTAAAAAGATCCCCGGAGTTTTAAATATAGCAAGTTCAACTGCGGTGCCCGGAAGAAATAATAATAATAACGGTTATGGTATTGAAGGGAGAAAGGATGAGAGCTTTCTTCTCATGACCAACTGGATCGACTATGATTATATTGACACCTATGGTATGACAATAACCGATGGAAGGAATTTCAATGAATCTTACACCACTGATCAGGAAGCATGCCTGGTAAATGAATCAACAATTAAAGACTTTAATATTACAGATATTTCCCAGACAAGGTTTCTGCAGCCCCGCGATTCCGGACGATATGATTACAGGCAGATAACAGGTGTTGTAAAAAACTTCAATTTTGAATCACTCAGGAATCCAATCCAGCCTTATATATTCCAGTTCAAGAGAGATGAAATTCTCTGGGGATATCTTACAGTAAAACTGAATGGACAAAATATCGCCCAGACAATAAATGAAATTGAAAAAGTATGGCAGGAGTACCTTACTGATGATCCGCTGCAGTATTATTTTCTTGAGGAGGATTTTGAACAGATGTATATCCAGGAGAAACAAAATGCACAGATGGCAGTGATATTTTCAATACTTGCAATGTTTATAGCAGGTTTGGGACTGTTTGGACTGACTTCATTTACTGTTGAACAGCGCACAAAAGAGATAGGAGTAAGGAAAGCCATGGGTTCTTCAATAGCCGGTATTTATTTCGAAATATCTAAAGAGATTATGATTCTTGTAACTATTTCCGCTATTATATCATGGCCCTTAATTTACTATATAGCAGGTAACTGGCTCGAAAATTTTCATTACAGGATAAGCCTGGGCTTTATGAGCTTTATTGCCGGTTTGGCTATTGCACTTTCAATAGCATTACTTACTATAAGTTACAGGGTGTTGCAGGCAGCAAGGGTAAATCCTGCACAATCTTTAAAGTACGAATAAAATAATCCGGAATCAGAATCCAATCAATAATCTGAATTGACGGAGTTACAATTCCCATAAACATTAAATAAAAATGATACAGAATATAATCAGACACAGTATCAGGTCTTTTAAAAGACAGCGTGCGTATGTAATAATAAATATACTCGGACTTTCAATTGGTATTGCCTGTAGTTTACTTATAGCTGTTTATGTAATTAATGAAGCAGGCTTCGACAAGTATAATGTAAAAAAGGATAGGATCTACCGGGCAATTCTTGATGGTAAAATAGGTGGGCAGGAAGTGATAACTACATCATCTCCGCCTGTTATGGGACCTACAATGCTGAAAGAATTTCCTGAGATTGAGGATTTTCTGAGAATGACCGGGAGCGGCCCTACTGTTATTGAGTACAATAACCTTACATTTACTGAGGAGCACCTGATTCAGGCTGATTCATCCTTTTTTAATTTTTTCTCAATACCTGTACTCAAGGGGGACATGGAAAATCTTCTCAATGCCCCAAGGAAAGCAGTTCTCTCGAAGTCAACAGCAATAAAGATTTTTGGGGATGAAAATCCAATTGACAAAACAATTAAAATCGGTACTGATTCGATAAGATATGCTGTGACGGGTGTGATGGGTGATATTCCGGGTAATACACATTTTGAAGCCAATATTATTACCTCATTCATGACAAATCGCAATTCAAAAAATCCTACCTGGATGAGCAATAACCTCAGTACATATTTTTTACTTAAACCAAATACCAGCCCTGAATCTGTTGATAATAAATTTCCTGGTTTGCTTGTTAAATATGTTGGGCCGGAACTTCAGCAGTATCTGGGAGTATCAATGGAAGATTTCGAAAAGCAGGGGAACAGGTACAGGTTTTTTCTTCAGAGCCTCAGTGACTTTCATCTTGATACCTCAGTTCAGCAGGAATTCAAAGCAGCCAGTGACCCGAAATATCTGATAATTTTTGCCAGTATCGCTGTGCTTATAGTTGTTATAGCTGCAATTAACTTTATGAATCTCTCAACAGCCCAGGCATCAAAAAGAGCAAAAGAGGTTGGTATAAAAAAGATAGGTGGTTCCACCCGTGGTATGCTCATCACTCAATTCCTTTCCGAGTCAATTATTCTTGCATTTATTGCACTTATGTTTGCAATAAATGCAAGAATAATTGAAGCCTCCCTGCCATATTTCAATAACCTCCTGAATTCTGATCTCGTATTGAATCTGTTTTCCCCATGGTTCACTATTCCGCTATTGTTGCTGTTCTCTGTTTTTGTGGGCTTACTTGCAGGAAGCTATCCTGCATTCTTCCTTTCATCGTTCAGCCCCTATGAAGTTCTTAAAGGAAATGTAAAAAACAGTATGAAGAACGGAAGACTGCGAAGAGTATTGGTGGTATTTCAGTTCGCCGTATCCATACTGTTAATTATCGGTATGATTATTATGTATAGTCAGATAAACTATATGCTTAATAAAGATGTGGGATTCAATAAAGAGCAGTTGCTTGTTATTAACAGGGCTGGAGCATTGGGTACCAGAATGAAAGCATTTAAAAATACAGTAAAAGAGATTCCTGGTGTTATAAATATTTCCAGTTCAACTGCTATACCTGGTCGGACTAATAATGTTAATGGTTACAGAATTGAAGGGAAAAATGATGAATCTCTCATATTGACAACTGCCTGGGTAGATTATGATTTTCTTGATACTTACGGCATGTCCCTGGTGTCAGGCCGTTTTTTTGATGAATCGTATACAAGCGATCAGAATGCATGTCTTGTAAATGAAGCAGCTATAAAGAATTTCGGTATTACCGATGTGGTAAATACCAGGTTCTTTCAGCCCGGCGATTCAGGAAAAAATGATTACTATCAGATTCTGGGTGTGGTAAAGAACTTTAATTTTGCATCGCTGCGGAATCCAATAGAGCCATATATACTTAAATTCCAGAATGATGGTATGTTATTTGGCTATATTACTGTGAAGATCTCAGCACTGAATTATACAAGTACAATAAGCCAGATCGAGAAAGTATGGAGAGAGTTTATGGCGAACGATCCGCTTCAGTATTATTTTCTCGACGAGGATTTTGAACAGATGTATTCCCAGGAGAAGCAAAATGCTCAGATGGCAGTTATATTCTCAATACTTGCAGTATTTATTGCAGCGCTCGGACTATTTGGACTTACATCTTTTACTGTTGAGCAGCGCACTAAAGAAATAGGAGTGAGAAAGGCTATGGGATCTTCGGTCGCCGGTATATATTTTCAGATGTCGAAGGAAGTGATTTTGCTGGTATCATTATCAGCATTAATATCCTGGCCGCTTATATATTATATTGCAGGTAAGTGGCTTGAGAACTTCTATTACAGGATCGATCTGGGTATGTTCAGTTTTATAGCAGGTTTGTCTATTGCCCTTGGAATAGCTTTGCTTACAATCAGCTTTAAGGTATTACAGGCCGCAAGAGTTAATCCTGCACAATCACTTAAGTATGAATAAGTAAAAGCAGAGTATGTTAAAAAATTATTTCCTTGTTGCTTTCCGTAACCTGCTTAAGAACAAGATTTTTACCCTGATCAATATTATGGGGCTGGGCATTGCACTTGCAGTATGCATAGTTGCTTTTTTTAACAATATGTTCAATTATGATTTTGACCGGACACATGAGAATTTTGAAAGTATTTACAGGGTAACAAGTTTCAGAGACATGAAAGGAAGAGAGCAGGAGTATGGAATATCTCCTGCCACCCTTGGTCTTGAATTAAAAAGGGATATCCCGGGGATTGAAAGGTCTGCCCGGCTGCTGAGATCAGAATCACCGGTAAAGGAGGGAGATGATATTTTCTCATCGAATATCTCTTATGTTGATCCGGAATTCCTCGATATATTCACTTTTCCAATAATCCTTGGAGATAAGAAATCAATAGAAAACCAGGGAAGTGTTTTGCTCAGCGAGAAGATGGCAAACTCTTTATTCGGAAAAGAATATCCGATCGGGAAAACCATTTCGGTTGTCAATGACAATGACAGGGAATTCACTTATAGTGTAGGTGCAGTTTACAGGGACCTGCCTGAAAACTCAAGCTTCAGAATAGATGTTCTTACCCATCTCGACAATTTTCTACTGATGTGGGATGTTACTGATGCTGACTGGAAATTATGGGCAAATGCTTTCTTTGTAATGATCCCTCAGAAATCACTCGTTCCGTCGGTTGCACAATCCCTTAAAACTTACATTCCCGTTCAGAATAAAGCACGGGAGGATTTTATAATCAACAGGTTTAATCTGGTAGCTTTAGATGATGTTGGGGAGAATACGAGGATCATTTGGTCCTCCGGGCTCTTTCCTTCGCTTCATCCGGCTGCACTTTATTCTCCTCCTGTAATGGCGCTTTTTATACTTCTGATAGCCTGTTTTAATTTCGCAAATACTTCTATTTCCGTCTTTGGTAAAAGGCTTAAAGAGATTGGATTGAGAAAAACATTCGGGGGACAAAAGCGGCAGATAGTTACTCAGTTCATGATAGAAACTATTGTCATTTGTTTCCTGGCTTTAATTGTCGGTCTTGCTTTTGCCTCCTTCCTTGTTCCTGCCTATAGTAGCCTGTGGGCTTATATGTCTATAAAACTTACATTTTCAGGTTATGGAATCTTCTGGATCTTCCTTGTTCTTCTTGTGTTGATAACAGGTTTTTTATCGGGTGTTTATCCCGCAATTTATGTGAGTTCGTTCAGCCCTGTAAATGTTCTTAAAGGATCTTATCTTTTCCGCGGAACCGGAATGCTTTCCTTGATACTTCTGACCCTTCAGTTTTCTATTTCAGCGGCAGCACTTGTGATGGGAATAGTTTTTGCACAGAATTCGAAATACCAGGATACTCTTGATCTGGGATTTGACAGGGATAAACTTATTGTAGTTCCTGTCACTACCGAGCTTTTCTTATCATTCCGGAATGAAGTACTTACCAATCCCAAAATAATTTCCGCTGAGGGAACAGTTAACCACATCGGGTGGGGAACTTACAGACGACCTCTTAAGGATGCTGAAAAACAGCTTGAGGTGGATGTGTTTGATGTTGGACCTGAGTATCTTAAAACAATGGGACTCAGGCTTGTTGAAGGTCGCCTCTTTGAGGAATTAAGGGCTGCGGCTGACAGGACAAATTCATCAATTGTTGTGAACCGGAAGTTTGTAAAAGACTTTGGTTGGGATGATGCTATCGGGAAAAGCGTTACTCTTTATGATACCACCCGGTTAACTGTTATAGGTGTTGTTGAAGACTTCTTCCATAATGGTGTCTGGAGAGCTATTGAGCCTTCGATGATGCGTCTGAGTACGGATGATAATTTTAATATCCTTGCTGTCAGGGCTGATAAACCAGATTTACCGGAAGTGCTGGAATATCTTAATCAGAAATGGAAAAAGCATGCACCAAACTCACTTTTTAATGGAATGTTGCAGGAAGATCTGATGAAGGAGGGAAAAGATATAAACGACAGTATTATGAAAGTGAATATTTTCCTGGCTGTCACTGCCGCCCTGCTATCGCTTATCGGGATGTATAACCTTGTGTCAATTGACATTATCAGGCGTACCAAGGAGATGGGGATCAGGAAAATACAGGGAGCCCCGCTTATCAATATCACATGGCTTGCCAGCCGTAAATTCATGTCTGTAGTCTTAATAGCATCATTGCTTGGGAGCACCGGTGGGTACTATCTTTCAAAATCCCTGCTTGACAGTATCTGGGATCATTTTGTGGACATAAGTGTAATAACACTGATTCTTTCATCATTTATCCTTATTTTTGCTACTACTATAACTTTATCATATAAGATAGTTACTGCGGCACTGAGAAATCCTGTTGAATCGCTGAGATACGAGTGATAATTATTTTGCTCTAATATATACTGCCATGCAAAAACACTTATGTCCTGTTTTTAGCACCCCACTCTCCTTATTTTTACTAATATCTCTTATTGCCGGATGTTCTTCACATGACGAAAAGGAACTTACAGGTGCCGGTAAAGACTGGCCGGTTTATCTTGGGGACAAATCCGGCAGTCACTATTCCAATCTTAAGGAAATCACAAGAACCAATGTAGATCAGCTGGTGCCTGCCTGGCAATATGCAACAGACGATAGTGTT
>Ga0209212_1007197_pt1 | contig 12412 bp, 12 predicted proteins | sample RifGroC2_FD_183996 | JGI IMG/M metagenome (GOLD analysis project Ga0209212, IMG submission 183996) | Groundwater microbial communities from Rifle, Colorado, USA - Groundwater C2 (SPAdes) (version 2) | ecosystem: Environmental > Aquatic > Deep subsurface > Groundwater | place: Rifle, Colorado...
ATAACGCAGTGGGGCATGTTCGCCGCCGGCTCCATGCTGGTCACCGTCCCCGTCCTGTGCGTTTTCCTGTATTCCTCCAAGTGGCTTATCTCCGGCCTCACCCTCGGCAGCGTGAAAGGATAACTTATGGCTACTGTCCAATTTAAGAAAATAGTCAAAAAATTCGGCGACAACCTCGTGCTGAACGGCGTGGACGTGGACATAAAAGACCACGAGTTCGTAGTCATCGTCGGGCCTTCGGGCTGCGGCAAGACCACCCTGCTCAGGATGCTGGCCGGCCTCGAGGAGATCAGCGACGGCGAGATATTCATAGATAACCTGCTGGTCAACGAGCTGCACCCCTCCAAGCGCGAGATAGCCATGGTTTTCCAGGACTACGCCCTGTACCCGCACATGACGGTGGAAGAGAACATGAACTTCGCGCTGCGCCTGCGCAAGATGGCCAAGGCGGAAATAGCCGCGCGCGTGACCGAGGCGGCGAACATACTCCAGCTCAATAAATTTTTAAAGCGCATGCCCAAGCAGCTCTCCGGCGGTCAGCGGCAGCGCGTGGCCATAGGCCGCGCCATTGTGCGCAAGCCCAAGGTGTTCCTGTTCGATGAGCCGCTCTCCAACCTGGACGCCAAGCTGCGCGAGGAAATGCGCGTCGAGATAGCCAAGCTTTACCAGCGCCTGAACGCCACCATCATCTATGTCACGCACGACCAGGTTGAGGCCATGACGCTGGCCGGCCGCATCGTCATCATGAACCACGGCATAGTGCAGCAGGTGGGCTCGCCCATAGAGGTTTACCGGAAGCCCGTCAATCTTTTCGTGGCCGGGTTCATCGGCAGCCCTACCATGAATTTCCTCTCCGGCAAACTTTCCATCGCCGACGGCGTCTCGGTGTTCTCCAACGAATCCATTACCATGCCGATCCCCGCTTTCGTGCTGCCGCAGAAAGAGGCGCGGGACGGCCGCGAAGTTGTACTGGGCATAAGGCCCGACGACGTCCTGGTGGAGCGCCCCGGCGGCGAGAAGTGCTCGGGGAAGATAGAGGGCGTGCTCGAGGTGTGCGAACTGCTGGGCCACCGCGAGAATCTTTATCTTAAAGTAGGCGGCCAGCGCCTCCTGGCGACGGTAGAGGCGTTCTTCAACCGCAGTCCGGGCAGCGCTGTGAGCCTGTGCTTCAATTACCAGAACATGCATGTGTTCGATAAGTCGACAGAGCAGCGCATAAGCGAATAGGGCGGCCGGGAGTGATTGTTGAGTGTTCCTGTCACTTTAAGTATAATTACTAGGTTGATTTCGCTGATTTTAACGGAGGTATTAACATGAAAGCTACCATAGATACTGATTCCTGCATTGGCTGCGGCCTCTGCGTCAATGACTGCCCCGAAGTTTTCGAGATGAACGCCGACAAAGCAGTGGCAAAAGGCCCCGTGCCCGCCGGCAAGGAAGAAGCCTGCAAAACCGCGGCGGCCAACTGCCCGGTACAGTGCATTAAAGTGGAATAGGCCGCTTACAAGCCGTCGTCCGTCGACGCACAGGCCCGCCTGGGTTCTTGAAAAGGAATACAGGCGGGCTTTTATTTATGCTTAAAAAGGATTTTAATTCCGCGAAGCTGAACGTGGTAAAGCTGTCGGTGGCGTCCAACAGCGCCCTGGTGGTCTTTAAACTTATCGTCGGGCTGGCGATAGGTTCTGTCTCCGTGCTTTCGGAGGCCATCCACTCCGGCATCGACCTTGTCGCCGCCATGATAGCCTGGTTCGCGGTCCGGTCCTCGGCCCAGCCTGCCGACAAGGACCACCACTACGGCCACGGCAAATTCGAGAACATATCCGGCTTCGTCGAAGCCATCCTCATTTTCCTCGCCGCTGCCTGGATAATCTACGAGGCGGTAAAGAAGATCATGCACCCGGAGCCCATAGAGATGATCGGCTGGGGCATCCTGGTCATGGGCCTGTCGTCCTTTGTGAACATGGCGGTTTCGCAGATGCTGTTCAAAGTAGGGAACGAAACCGACTCTATAGCCATTAAGGCCGACGCCTGGCATTTGCGCACCGACGTCTATACCTCTATGGGCGTGATGGGCGGCCTCGGCCTGATCTGGCTGATAGAGCTGGTCTGGGTAGGACACCACGTTCACTGGATAGACCCGCTGGCGGCCATGATAGTGGCCCTCATGATCATCAAAGCCGCCTATGACCTTACACTGCAGTCCCTGGGCGACCTGCTGGACGCCTCGCTGCCTGAGACCGACAACGTTAAAATAGCGGGTATCATAAAGAGGCAGAGCGGGGTTATCAGCTTCAAGAACCTTCGTACCCGCAAAGCGGGTCACACTAAATTCATAGAGTTCGACATCCTGGTCGACGGCAACCTCTCGGTCGAGAAGGCGCATAACCTTACCGACGATATCATTGCCGATATAGAAAAGGTGCTGGCGTTTTCCAAGGTTACCATACATATAGAACCCTGCGCCGGCAAATGCCATGAGGAATGTCTTCCCAATTGCGCCGCTCCCCGGAAAGTTTAAAGTCCAATAAATCAGAAGACGGGCAGCTTTAGAGGCCGCCCGTCTTTTTTGCGTCCTGACGGCAGGCGTCAGGGCGTCTTTTCCCCGTTCTTCAGTTTCAGGAAAGGTATCAGGATCATGCCCGGCAGGGTGGCCAGGCAGACCAGGATAAAGAACTTCGGATAGCCCGCTATCGCCTGCAGTTTGCCGCTGAGGAACCCGGGCAGCATCATCCCCAGGGCCATTATGCCGGTGGAGATGGCGAAATGCGCCGTTTTGTACTTTTCACCGGTCAGCTGTATCATGTAGAACATGAAGGCGGTGGTCCCTATGCCGTAGCCGAACTGCTCCACCCCCACCAGCCCGTAGATAAAGCTGATCGGCAGCCGGGTGTTGAACGACATGTAGACGTAAACAAGGTCGGGGGCGTTCAGGGCCAGGGCCATGGGCCAGATGCACTTCCTGAGGCCGTACCTGGAAATAAGCCAGCCGCCCAGCAGGCCGCCCACTATCAGCGAGGCCAGGCCGATAGTTCCGTAGGCTACGCCCACCTGCGTGGTCGTGAGCGCCATGCCGCCGGCTTCGGCGGCGTCCAGGAGGAACGGCGCGGTCAGCTTCAGCAGCATCGCCTCGCCGAAGCGGTAGGTAAGGATGAAGGCGAGGCCCAGCCAGACGTTCTCGAGTTTGAAGTAAGCGGCGAAGATCTGGCCGAATTCGGCCAGCTGGCCGGCCTTGGCCTCGTCGGGCTTGTCCACCGCGGGATAAGGCAGGAAAACCTTGTGGTAGACGAACAGCAGGCCCATTATGGCCGCGGCCAGCAGCAGCACCTGCGTCCAGCTGTCCTGTATATTCCCCGTGCGCGTCTCTATCCGGCCCGCCAGCATTACCAGCACGCCGGAGCTGAACAGCATGGCGACGCGGTAGAAGAAAGACCTGATACCTACGAAGAAGGCCTGTTTCTTGTCGTCCAGGGACAGCATGTAGAAGCCGTCCGTCGCTATGTCGTGGGTGGCGGACAGGAAGGCCACGCCCATGAAGCAGGCCATGGAAACGTACAGGAAATGCGGGGTCTTGAGCGAAAGCGCCGCGCAGGCGATGGCCGCGGCCATCAGCGCCTGCGTCCAGATTATCCAGCCGCGCTTGGTGGCGTACATATCTATCAGCGGGCCCCACAGCATCTTTATGACCCACGGCAGGTACAGCCAGCTGGTCCAGAAGGCTATCAGCGTGTTGGACACGCCCATCTTTTTGTAGATTATCACGGCCAGGGAGTTCACGATCATGTACGGCAGCCCTTCCGCGAAATAGGTGGTGGGCACGTAGGCCCAGGCGTTGCGTTTTTCAGCTTTAGCTGTCATGTGGTCTCCTGTCCGGTTCCTGATCAAAAATAAAGTGAAAGTGTAGTTTGCAGCGAGAAGGGCGACAGCGCCGCCTTCCATACCCGGATATTCCCGGCGGTGCCTGACCCTGTCCCGTCTTCAAGAACGGCCCTCTGTATAACGGTCTTGGGCAATAGGTTGCAGTTAGCGAATATTCCCCAGCCGAAGCGCTCCTGCGGCTTCCACTCAAGGCCTGCCCTTAACAGCGGAGTAAGGTAGTTGAGCGGTTTCGGAGCGTACAGGACGATAAGCATCGAGCTCCCGTTGTAGTAAACTATGTTTTTACTGGTACTGTTCGGCATTTTAGCGTTTATATAAAGGGCGCCAGCCCCCAGGTGCAGGCGGAACTTGTTTGATATCGCGTAAATGCGGTTAGCGGACAGGCGAATCTCGTCGCCTTCTAAGCTTACCGACGGAGGAGGTTTCGCGCTTATGGGGGTACACGGGGTTGTGTATGCCTGGCCCCCGTTGAGTCTGAAAGCGAAGTAGGAAGCCTCTATCATCCAGTTGCCGGCAGGCCAGTAGCGGAGACCCCCGCCAGGGGAAGCTATGGTCGCGTCAGGATTAGCGGGGATAAAAGTGCCATCCCCGCTCGGTCCGGAGTTGTGCGTTGTCAGGGCTGAGTAATTGCCCGCCAGGAATATGCCTATAGCCTGTTTCTGGGGAACCAGGGCCAGGTACGGGGCGGCGTCTTTTTCGAAAGCGTCTATCGGGACCTCTATTATTTCCGAGGCTGCCAGCTCGGCGGTCTTGGCGTCCACCAGCTTGGCCGTGACCTGGTAATAATCCCCCAGCTTAACGACGTTGCCGAGCGCCAGCAGCCTGGCGCCGAGCACCTGGCCTACGGCGGCGGCTGTCCTTGTATCTATGGCGCCGGAAAGGCCGAGCTTCTGCTCCTTCAGTACTTCGGAGAGCTGGGCCCGCTCCGTTATCTGCAGCGTTTTCAGCTTCAGTATGTGGTGGGTGAGCAGTTCGCTCACGGCGAAGTTGACTTTTTTCCTGGAAAGCCTCTCATCCGCTTCGAAAGGGAATACTGCGACAGTTGCGGTGCTCAGGCCCATGGCCGTGGAGGCGTCCGAGAACTTCCGGGCTATCTTTTCCATCTGCCCGTTCAGGGTGGATGCTGAAAAGGCCGGGGTGCCTGAGAAAAAACAAAGCAAGGCGAGCAAAACGGATTTTCTTGAGTAGTTCATTGTTGTCCGGCTTCTGGACCGGCAGCCATCCCGCAACCTCATTAATAATATATTTTGTCGTCCAGCTATATCAACACTTAATTGGCGGGCGGGGGCTCCGGCCGGCCGGAGCCCTGCCCGCTTTTTGCTAGAATTATAGCGTAGTCAGTTCTAACCCACGGAGAACCTATGGACCTACTCACCCTGCTTTTCTCCCCGCAATCCGTAGCCTGGTCAGTGTTCGTTATAATGCTGGTGGCGGCTGCGGGCCTGGCTCTGGGCAATATAAAGCTTTTCGGGATAAACCTCGGCATAGCCGGCGTGCTTTTTTCCGGCATCCTGTTCGGCCATTTCGGGCTGGACATAAATCACGAGACGCTGGAGTTCCTGCGCGATTTCGGCCTGATACTTTTCGTCTATTCCATCGGCACCCAGGTCGGACCCGGCTTTTTCTCGTCTTTCCGCAAGCAGGGCCTACAGCTTAACCTGCTGGCGGGCGCCGTGGTGCTGGGCGGCGTGGCCGTGACCCTGGCGGCCGCTAAGATCGCGGGCTTTGACATAGCTACCGCGATAGGCATGTACTCCGGCGCGGTTACCAATACCCCTTCCCTGGCCGCGGCACAGCAGACGCTGGGCGCTATAAGCCCCGAGGCGGTCAACAACGCCTCCGTAGGCTACGCCCTGGCCTACCCAGGAGCCATCCTCGGCATAATACTCACCATGATCGTGATACGCCGGATCTTCGCCGCCCAGGCCGCGCAGGACATGCTCCAGGTGCATTCCGATAAGGCCGCCTCGGACCTCATTAACGTCAGCATAGTTGTAGAGAACAAGAACCTTGACGGGCTTAAAATCAATGAGATTCCGGCCATAAATGAGCTCGGGGTGGTCGTGTCCCGTACTTACCATGACGGGAAGCTGGGCGTAGCCCACGACGACACCGTCATCCATACCGGGGACATACTGCTGGCGGTAGGGTTTCATGAAAATGTCCGCAAGTTCACGCTGGTGGTGGGCTCAAAGAGCGAGACGGACCTGAAAAAGCTCCCCAGCCGCATTATTCACTCCCGCGTCATAGTCACGCACAAGGAAGTGATAGGCAAGACCCTCGCCGAAATAAACCTGGAGTCCCTGTACGACGTGGCGGCTACGCGCGTGACCCGCGCCGACGTCGAATTCCTCGTGTCTGATTCCTATGTGCTGCAGTTCGCCGACAACCTGGTGATAGTTGGAGAAGAGTCGGCGGTGGCCAAGGCAGCCGCCCTGCTGGGCAATTCCCCCAAGGACCTGAACCATCCCCAGCTCATCCCCGCTTTTATCGGCATAGCGGCGGGAGTTTTCCTCGGTTCCATCCCCTTCTCCATCCCCGGCCTGAGCGCGCCCATAAAGCTCGGCCTGGCCGGCGGGCCGCTTATAATGGCCATAATCCTCAGCTATGTTCAGCATATTGGCCCGCTTAACTGGTACCTCCCCCCCGCCGGCAACCTCATGCTGCGCGAGCTGGGGATAGTGCTTTTCCTTTCCTGCGTCGGCCTGAAGGCCGGCGGACGGTTCTTCGAGACCCTGCTCAACGGCAACGGCATGTATATCGTGCTCTTCTCTTTCCTGATAACCGTGCTGCCGATAATGATCGTCGGGATCTTCGCGAAGGCGAAACTGAAGCTTAACTACATGTCCCTCTGCGGCGCGCTGGCCGGCTCCATGACGGATCCCCCCGCGCTGGCTTTCGCCAACGCCATGACCCCGTCCAACCTGTCGGCCATGTCGTACGCCACGGTTTACCCGCTCGTGATGATCATGCGCATTATCTCCGCGCAATTAACAGTGCTGCTTTTTATGAAGTAGCGTCCCGGCCCCCCGATGACCCCGATAATCGCCAACCTCCTGCTCGTACTTTCCGCCGGCTGGCTGTTCCGCAAGTACGGTATCGTTGAAGAAGGCTCTGAAAAGGCCTTCAACCAGTATCTTTATTACCTCGCTCTCCCGGCCCTCACCATAGTCAAGATCGCCGACATGCCGCTTTCGGGGCTGGGCTGGCAGTTCCTGGCGGGGAGCACCCTGCCGCTGCTTGGCGTGATGCTGGCGGCGTTTGTATTGTGGAAAGTGGGGGCGGTCGACTGGCGCTTCGCGCGACTGCTCGTGATCGTTCCCGCGCTGGGCAATACCGCCTACCTGGGTTTCCCCGTAGTCGGTATGCGGCTCGGCGAGGACGCTATCGGTTACGCCGCTATCGTGGGTTCGCTGCAGAGCATCTTTGTCTTTACTGTCGGCTATGTGGTTATGACGCTCGTCTGCGACAAGGTTTGCCCCCCGGCGCGTTTGCTCAGGATGATAGGGCGCAATGTCGTGCTTTGGGCCTCTGTGGCCGGGCTGCTGATGTCAGGTTTCGGCCTGCGCCTGCCGGGCCTGGCGCACCAGGTGCTTTCCGATATCGGTAAAACGACGCTGCCGCTCGCGCTTTTTACCATAGGAGTGAGCCTCTACGGCAAGAGCGTGGCGCAGAACCTGCCACGCATAGCGCTCGTGAGCGGTTTAAAGCTCCTGCTGATGCCGGCGGTTTTCCTGGGGGTAGCGGCGGTTACGGGGTTCGGCGGCGTACCCTCCAGGGTGGCTTTTCTGCAGGCCGCGATGCCGGTGGCGGTGCTGAATTTTATAGTAGCCAAAGAGTTCGATTTCGACGCCGATCTGGTGTCCCAGTCCATCGTTTTCTCTACGATGGCCTTCTTCCCACTCCTCTACCTCTACGACTGGGCGCTGAAAGCTTTTTTGTGAGTTCCGGATAATATTGTACACTGACGCTAATGGCCTCCGCACGTAAAACACGCAATAAACTGTTGAAGCCTTCCCAGGCCATCCACGCGCTGCACCCGCAGGTCCCGAAGAACGAAGTTATACACGCGTTGAGGGAACGCGTCAAGGAGTTGACGGCGCTGCATTCAACGGTCTGCGTGCTGCAGGACGACAGCCTTCCCACCAGAGAGGTGCTTGACCGCGTCGTCAGGCTTATTCCCCCGGCCTGGCAGTACCCTAAGATCACCTCGGGACGCATAATTATCGGAGACTGCGAAAGCTGCAATCCCGGCTTCACGCGCACACGCTGGCTGCAGGCATGTGATTTCCGCGTAAGCCCGGAACTGGCCGGGCGCATAGAAGTCTATTACCTTGAAAAAATGCCTAAAGAGGCGGAAGGCCCGTTCCTCGCCGAGGAGCGCAACCTGATCAATTCCCTGGCCGACATGCTCAGGGTTTATTTCGAGCGTAAACTCGCGTCGAAGGCGCTGTTGGCCGCCCACAATGACCTGGAGCGGCGCGTGAAAGAGCGCACGGCGGAGCTGGAAAAACTCAACTTCGCGCTGAAGGCCGAGGTCAAAGAACGCGAGCTGCGGCAAAAGGAAATACTTTCTTACCAGGAAAAACTCCGGGGCCTCTCTTCCGAGCTGATACTGACCGAGGAGCGCGAACGCAGGGAAATCGCCACGGACCTGCATGATATAATCGGCCAGACGCTGGCAATGGCGAAAATGAAGGCCGGGGCGCTGCGCGGGCTTTGTTCCGAGCGGGAAGCGTCCTCGGAACTTAAGGATCTCTCAGGTTTTATCGACGAGGCGATACTGGCTACCCGCAACCTCACCTTCCAGCTGGCTTCCCCCATCCTTTATGAGCTGGGGCTAGAGAGCGCGCTTGAACGCCTGGCCGAAGATACGCGCAAAAGGCACGGCCTGGCCGTGGATTTCCTCGGAGGGGACGGACACATGCCGCTGTCCACGGAGACCAGCGTGCTGATCTTCAAGGCCGTGCGGGAGCTGATGATAAACGCCGTAAAACACTCGAAAGCCTCCGAAATAAAGGTGCGCGTGCGCCGTGCCGGCGGCAAGATCGCTGTCACGGTGCGGGACAATGGCCGCGGGTTCAATGCCGCGGCGGCCTCGGTTTACGACGGAAAAACGGGCGGATTCGGCCTTTTCTCCATACGTGAAAAGGTTTCTCACCTGGGCGGGGCTTTCCGGCTTAGTTCCCGCACGGGTTCCGGTACGCTGGCCGTTATAACGGCCCCGCTGGGAAAGGACAAAGCAAATGGAAAAAAAGATACTTATCTGCGACGACCATAAGATATTTCGCGAAGGCCTGAGGGCTTTGCTTGAAAAGCAGCCGGGGATAAAGGTCGTGGGCGAGGCCAGGGACGGCATAGAGGCCGTGCGCCTGGCGAAAGAGCTTTCACCGGATATAGTGATAATGGATATTTCAATGCCGGGCCTGAACGGCATAGAGGCTTCGCGCAAACTCGCCAAGGCGGGCAAAGCGGCGCGCGTTATAGCGCTTTCAATGCATAATGACCGGAAGTACGTGACCGAGATCTTCAAGGCGGGGGCGCGCGCCTACCTGCTTAAAGATTCGGCTTTTGAAGAGTTAATGGATGCCATAAAAGCCGTGAACTGCGGACGCTTCTTCCTGAGCGCCGGGATTACAAGCCTGGTTCTTGGCGATTATATAAACGGCCCCGCCGGTGACCCCCGCAGCCCGTTCACGATCCTTTCCGCCCGCGAAAGGGAAGTGCTGCAACTGCTGGCCGAGGGGCTGCGCACCAAGGAAATTTCCCACAAGCTGGGTTTGAGCATCAAGACGATAGAGACCCACCGCAAGAAAATAATGGAAAAAATAGGAATACAGACCATAGCCGGACTTACCCGCTACGCCGTCAAGGAAGGCCTGATTGCGCTGTAGGGTTTTTCCCCCATGCGATTCAGGGAATCCCTGATACCCCCCTTTCTCCGCAATCCTTATAATTACACTGTGCGTTTGAAACGCACGAATATCGCTACGGAGGAAATCATATATGTTCGATACCGGAAATACCGGGTTCATGCTCGTGTCGACCAGCCTCGTCATGCTCATGACGCCGGGACTTGCCTTTTTCTATGGCGGCTGTGGTACGCTTTCGGCTATTCGCTGTGCTTCAGCGGCGGCCAGGGCCAGATCATCGGCAACCTGGACATGGCCTTCATGCACGGCATTACGCCGACTACGCCGTTTGCCGGCTCCACCAGCATCCCGCTGCTGGTGTTCTTCGGCTACCAGATGATGTTCGCCCAGATAACCCCGGCGCTCATCACCGGGGCGTTCACCAACCGCATCAACTTTAAGGCCTACCTTATCTTCCTCGTGGCCTGGCTGATCTTCGTGTATTTCCCCCTCTGCCACATGGTCTGGGGCGGCGGTCTTATGGCCGCGCACGGAGTTCTTGACTTCGCCGGCGGCATCGTGGTACACGCGACCGCGGGCTTCGCGGCCCTGGCCTCGGTGTTCTACGTGGGCAAGCGCAAGGTCAAAGACCCGGGCGCGCACAGCATACCTCTGGTGGCGCTCGGCACCGGCCTGCTCTGGTTCGGGTGGTACGGCTTCAATGCCGGCAGCGAGCTGAAGGTGGACTCCGTAACGGCGCTCGCGTTCATCAATACCGACGTCGCGGCCTCCTTCGCCGCCATCACCTGGCTGGCCATTGCCTGGGTGCTTGAGAAAAAGCCCAAGTTCGTCGGCCTGCTGACCGGTTCGATAGCCGGCCTTGCGACCATTACCCCCGCGGCCGGCTATGTCACCACCAAGTCCGCGGTGTTCATCGGCATTCTCTCCAGCGTGGTCTGCTATATGGCGGTCAACATGAAGAACAAGATGGGCTGGGACGACGCGCTTGACGTCTGGGGCGTGCACGGCGTGGGCGGAGTGCTGGGCGTTATAATGCTCGGCGTTCTCGGCACCACGGCTGTCAACGCCGCCGGCGCCAACGGCCTGTACCACGGCGGCGCCGCATTCTTCGGAAAGCAGGTGGCGGCGGTGTTCTGCACCGCGCTCTACGCCTTCCTGTTCTCCTATGCCGCCCTCTACGTCATTAACCTGTTTACTCCGGTTAAGACCGCGGAAGGTGAAGAGGAGTCGGGCCTCGACGAAGCGCAGCACGGCGAAACCGCCTACCTGCACGACTAAGAACCTGTCCGGGGAACCCGTCCGTCCGTATGGGCGGACGGGCTTTTTTACATAGTTAAGGAGAATATAATGAAAAATATAAACACACTTGTGCTCGCGGCCTTGTTCCTTGTTCCGCAGGCGGTGAACGCCACCCCCTCCACGCAAATATGGATACCTTCCACCGATATACAAAAGTATAAAAGCGTTCATTTGAACGTGGATAACTATGTGGCCGTAGAGAGCGCGCCCGACGGTTCCGTGAAATCCCCTGTTTTCATGGCCGGTCCCACCATAGGTGTGCTGCCTTTTGAAAAAATACAGGCCGAAGTCGGCTTCGACCTGATGAAAACGGGGTCCAAATACTACGATAACAGCCCTGTGTATCTGAATGCGAAAATCGGAACCCCGGAGGGGACACTTTTCGTCGGCAGCCCGGCGTTCGCCATCGGCGGCTATAACTTCGGTACGAAGAAAGACCTGACGGACCAGGATGTGATCTACGGCCTGGCAGCTAAAAATCTTCCGAAACTGGGCAGATTCTCGGCCGGCTATTACACAGGCAACGATAAGGTGCTGCTGGACGATAAATCTAAAAAGGCCAACAACGGCGTACTGCTTTCCTGGGACCGCACCATGACCGAAATATCCGACAAGCTCTGGGCGGCTGTGGATTATCAGGGCGGCAACTCTTCGCTCGGGGCGCTCAGTTTCGGCGTTGCCTGGGCTTTCGCCGCCAATACCAGCGTAATATTCGGCTACGACATATACAATAACAACAAAGTGGCCCTGGGCAATACTTGCACTGTCCAGTTGGATATTAACCTCTGGTAACTGACGAGCGGCCCTTATATAGTCTTTTTAGTTAAAGCATGGAGTTTCTGTTCGAATGTTAGGGACAAATAAGGAGAATGCAATGAAAAATAATACGGAAAACAATAATATCAATAAGCAGAATAAGCAGCAGAACCAGCAGAACCAGCAGAACCAGCAGAACCAGCAGAACCAGCAGAACCAGCAGAATCAGCAGAACCAGCAGAGCCAGAAGAACCAGCAGCAGAAAAAAAAGCCCTGCTGCTGTTAAATCGTTATGAGTTTGCAATCAAATAGCCCCGCATATAAAGCGGGGCTTTTTGAGTATATATAAATTAAAAAAGCTATTGAGCGTAAGCCGCTAACAGGACGGGTTCTAATTTTACTTCCCTACTTCCTGTATTACCGAGAACAGGAATCGCAGGCCGAAGTTTATATTCTCTATGGATATTCTCTCGTCGTTGGCATGGGAACGCTCATCGCCCTCGGTCAGGCGGTAAGGCTCGAAGCCGTAGGCCGCTATGCCGAGGTCCCTTAGGTAATGGCTGTCCGTAGAGCTCGTCAGTATCGCGGGCGCTACGATCGCGTTATGG
>Ga0209212_1007198_pt1 | contig 12409 bp, 10 predicted proteins | sample RifGroC2_FD_183996 | JGI IMG/M metagenome (GOLD analysis project Ga0209212, IMG submission 183996) | Groundwater microbial communities from Rifle, Colorado, USA - Groundwater C2 (SPAdes) (version 2) | ecosystem: Environmental > Aquatic > Deep subsurface > Groundwater | place: Rifle, Colorado...
ATCTTCAGGGCACCCTGAAGATCACCGGCGACACCGTAACCATCACCCAGGACCAGAACGGCGACATCGAGGTATTCACCTCGGTCGGCAAACCGGCCTACTACGAGCAGCAGCCGGCCGTCGACAAGGCGCTGGTCAAGGCTTACGGCCTGACCATCCAGTACTTCGCCGACAAGGAGCGCATCGTCCTGATCGATCAGGCCAAGGTGATCCAGGAAGGCAACACCTTCGAAGGCGAGAAGATCGTCTACGACACCCAGCGCCAGATCGTCAACGCCGGCCGCGCCACCGGCAGCAAGCTGAGCGTCCCGCGCCCGCGCATCGACATGGTGATCCAGCCGCGCAAGAAGGCCCAGGAGCAGAGCGCCCAATGAGCACCCTGATCGCCCAGCACCTGGCCAAAAGCTACAAGGGGCGCGCCGTTGTGCGCGACGTCAGCCTGTCGATCGACAGCGGCCAGATCGTCGGCCTGCTCGGCCCCAACGGCGCCGGCAAGACCACCTGCTTCTACATGATCGTCGGCCTGGCGCATGCAGACCAGGGCCGGGTGCTGATCGACGAGCAGGACGTAACCCACCTGCCGATGCACGGCCGCGCCCGCGCCGGCATCGGCTACCTGCCGCAAGAGGCCTCGATCTTCCGCAAGCTGACGGTGGCCGACAACATCATGGCCATCCTCGAGACGCGCAAGGATCTCGACCGCGCCGCGCGCCGCGAAGCCCTGGAAAGCCTGCTGCAGGAATTCCACATCAGCCACATCCGCGAAAACCTCGGCATGAGCCTGTCCGGCGGCGAGCGCCGCCGAGTCGAGATCGCCCGCGCCCTGGCCAGCGACCCGAAGTTCATCCTGCTCGACGAACCCTTTGCCGGCGTCGACCCGATCTCGGTCGGCGACATCAAGCAGATCATCCATCACCTCAAGAATCGCGGCATCGGCGTGCTGATCACCGACCACAACGTGCGCGAGACCCTGGACATCTGCGAAACCGCCTACATTGTCAATGCCGGCCAGTTGATCGCCGAGGGCGACGCCGAGAGCATCCTCGCCAACCAAGTGGTCAAGGATGTCTACCTCGGCCATGAGTTCCGCCTCTGAGCCGTCCGGCCGAGGCCCGTGCCGTAACGGGCGACACCAGCCAGCGCCACGATGACGCGATACGCGACAGCCCTAGGCAAACCCGAGCGTCTCAGGCATATAATTTGCTAAACGATGCGCTTCGGCGCCCAGCAGTGGACAGCGCTACCGCGCTGGCAGACCCAAGGCCCGACTTCCAGCCATGAAACACTCGCTAGTCCTCAAGATGGGTCAGCAGCTGACGATGACCCCGCAGCTGCAGCAAGCCATTCGCCTGCTCCAGCTGTCGACCCTCGACCTGCAGCAGGAAATCCAGGAAGCCCTGGACTCGAACCCCATGCTCGAACGTCAGGAGGACGGCGACGACTTCGACAGCGGCGACCCGCTGGCGGAAAGCGAAGCCTCCCCCGGCAGCGGCAGCCACGACAGCACGGTGAGCACCACCGAGCGCGACCCGGACAGTCTCGACGAAGGCCAGTGGGAAGAGCGCATCCCCAGCGAACTGCCGGTGGACACCGCCTGGGAAGACATCTACCAGACCAGCGCCAGCAGCCTGCCGAGCAGCGATGACGACGAGTGGGACTTCACCGCCCGCACCTCCTCCGGAGAAAGCCTGCACAGCCATCTGCTGTGGCAACTCAACCTGGCACCGATGAGCGACAACGATCGCCTGATCGCCATGTCGATCGTCGATGCGATCAACGACGACGGCTATCTGGAGGAAAGCCTCGAGGACATCCTCGCCTCCCTCGATCCCGAGCTGGGCCTCGAGCTGGACGAGGTGGAGATGGTCCTGCACCGCGTGCAACAGTTCGAACCGCTGGGCATCGGTGCCCGCGACCTCAGCGAGTGCCTGCTGCTGCAGCTGAACCAGCTCCCCGCCAGCACGCCCTGGCTGGCGGAGGCGCAGCGCGTAGCCCGCGACCATCTCGACCTTCTCGGCAGCCGCGACTACAGCCAGTTGATGCGTCGCCTGCGACTCAAGGAAGACGAGCTGCGCCAGGTGGTCGAGCTGATCCAGACCCTCAATCCGCGCCCCGGCTCGCAGATCGAGGCCAGCGAGGCCGAATACATCGTTCCCGACGTGATCGTGCGCAAGGACAACGACCGCTGGCTGGTCGAGCTCAACCCCGACGCCATGCCGCGCCTGCGGGTCAACCCGCACTACGCCGGGCTGGTGCGCCGCGCCGACTCCAGCGCCGACAACACCTACCTGCGCAACCAGCTGCAGGAAGCGCGCTGGTTCATCAAGAGCCTGCTCAGCCGCAACGAGACGCTGATGAAGGTCGCCACCCAGATCGTCGAACTGCAGCGCGGCTTCCTCGAGTATGGCGAAGAGGCGATGAAGCCCCTGGTGCTGCACGATATCGCCGAGGCGGTGGGCATGCACGAGTCGACCATCTCGCGGGTCACCACGCAGAAATACATGCATACCCCGCGCGGCATCTTCGAGCTCAAGTACTTTTTCTCCAGCCACGTCAGCACCGCCGAAGGCGGCGAGTGCTCGTCCACGGCGATCCGCGCCATCATTAAAAAACTGGTGGCGGCGGAAAACCCGAAAAAGCCATTGAGCGACAGCAAGATCGCTGGTTTACTGGAAGCGCAAGGGATTCAGGTGGCCCGCCGGACTATCGCCAAGTACCGGGAATCCTTGGGTATTGCACCCTCGAGCGAACGCAAGCGGTTGGTGTGACATCCGCTCGACGACAGAGCATTTCGATGACAGGCTAGACCCTGTCAGCAACGTGGGTAATAAGGAGAAGCGGTATGCAAGTCAACATCAGTGGCCAACACCTGGAAGTTACCGACACTCTGCGCGACTACATCAGCGAGAAGTTCGAACGACTGGCACGGCACTTCGACAAGATCACCAACGTTCAGGTGATCATGCAGGTGGAAAAACTGCAGCAGAAGATCGAAGCGACTCTGCATGTGGCTGGCGGCGAAGTGGTCGCCAATGCCGAGCACGAAGACATGTACGCCGCCATCGACCTGCTGGCCGACAAACTGGATCGCCAGCTGATCAAGCACAAGGAAAAACAGATCGATCGCGAACAGGGCGCAGCTGCCCGCTGATCATTCCCCAATGATTCGACTAGAGCATATCCTGACCCCCGGCCGTTCCCAGGTGAACGTGCCGGGAGGCAGCAAGAAACGCGTTCTCGAGCAGATCGCCAACCTCGTAGCCCGGGATATTCCCGGGCTCGACGCACATGACATCTTCGAAAGTCTGGTCGCCCGGGAAAAACTGGGCTCCACCGGCTTCGGCAACGGCATCGCCATCCCCCACTGCCGGCTGGCCGCCTGCTCGGTGCCGCTCAGCGCCCTGCTGCGCCTGGACACCCCGGTAGACTTCGATGCCCTCGACGGCGCGCCGGTGGATCTGCTGTTCGTCCTGCTGGTGCCCGAAGCCGCCACTGAGGAACACCTCGAACTGCTGCGCCAGATTGCCGGCCTGCTCGACCGCGCCGACGTACGCGAACGCCTGCGCCGGGCGAAGGACGGCTTCGACCTGTACCAGGTGGTACTCGACAGCGTGGACGGCCCCTGAGCCATGCGCCTGGTCATCGTCAGCGGGCGCTCGGGATCGGGTAAAAGCACGGCCCTGGCCGTGCTTGAGGACAACGGCTTTTACTGCATCGACAACCTGCCGGCCAGCCTGCTGCCGGATCTGAGCGAGCGCGCCCTGCTGCATACCGAACTGCCGCAACCGCAGATCGCCGTGTCCATCGATGCACGCAATCTGCCCAGCCAGCTCAAGCGCTTCCCCGAGCTGCTGGAACAGCTGCGCCAGCATAATATCCAGTGCGACGTGATCTACCTGGACGCCGACAACGCCACCCTGCTCAAGCGCTTCTCGGAAACCCGCCGCCGTCACCCGCTGACCAGCGAATCTCGCTCGCTGAGCGAGGCGATCGACGATGAGGCGCAGTTGCTCGGCCCGATTGCCGACCTGGCCGACCTGAAGATCGACACCGCCAACCTCAACCTGTACCAGCTGCGCGATACCATCAAGTTGCGCCTGCTGGACAAGCCGCAGGCCGGCACCGCCTACCTGATCGAATCGTTCGGCTTCAAGCGCGGCATGCCGGTGGACGCCGATCTGGTGTTCGACGTGCGCTGCCTGCCCAACCCCTACTGGAAGCCGGATCTGCGCGACCACAGCGGACTGGAGCAGGTCGTGCGCGACTATCTGGACGGCCAGGCGGACGTCGAGGAAATGTACCAGGACCTCTTCGCCTACCTGAACAAGTGGCTGCCGCGCTTTGCCGCGAGCAACCGCGCCTACGTCACGGTCGCCATCGGCTGTACCGGCGGCCACCACCGCTCGGTGTACCTCGCCGAACGGCTCGGCGCGGCGCTGCGCGTGACTCTCGGCAACCTGCAGATCCGTCACCGCGACCTAAAATAACGCCCAGAAAAGGATACCTCCAGCCGCGATGCCAGCCTGCGACATCACCATCATCAACAAACTCGGCCTGCACGCCCGCGCGGCCGCCAAGTTCGTCGGCGTGGCCGGACGCTTCCCCTGCCAGGTCCGTGTCGGCCGCTCGGCGGACAGCCTGGTGGACGGCAAGAGCATCATGGCGGTGATGATGCTCGCCGCCGGCAAGGGCACTCCGCTCCACCTGCATACCGAGGGTGAGCTGGAGCAGGAGGCGCTGCAGGCGCTGACCGAGCTGATCGGCAACTACTTCGACGAAGGCGAGTAACCGTAGCGGGCGGAAGATGCCCTTAGGGATGATCGCCCAAATTGGCTCCGTAGGCCCTAGGCTCTGTACGAAAAGTACCTGCGCTCGGCCATGTTCCGTTGAAAAACGGCTCGGAATGCTCATTTACGACCAGTAAACTCCGCTTACTCGCCGCTTTTCGCCTTGCCTGAGCTTCGCTCGGCTGACTTTTCGTACAGTCAGTACGCCAGCGCCGGTGACGGCGAACGGCCCAAACGGCACCGCGCCGCCTCCCCGCTCGCCGCTTGCGCTGCTCAGCTGCCGCCCACCGTCATCTTCTCGATCAGCACCGAGCCGCTGCGCACGTTACCGCGGGTTTCCACATCGCTGCCGACTGCGACTATGCCCTTGAACATCTCGCGCAGGTTGCCGGCGATGGTGACTTCCTGCACCGGGAACTGGATCACCCCGTTCTCCACCCAGAAGCCCGCCGCACCGCGCGAGTAGTCGCCGGTGACCAGGTTCAAGCCCTGCCCCATCAGCTCGGTCACCAGCAGGCCACGGTCCATACGGCGGATCAGCGCCGCCTGATCCTCGGCCCCGTGGCTGACGAACAGGTTGTGCACGCCGCCGGCGTTGGCCGTGCTCGGCAAGCCCAGCTTGCGCCCGGAATAGGTGCCCAGCGCGTAGGACACCAGCTTGCCGTCCTCGACGAACGGCTTGGCGTAGGTCGCCAGGCCGTCGCCGTCGAAGCTGGCGCTGCCCATGCCGCGCGGCAGGTGCGGCCGCTCGTCGAGGCTCAGCCAGTCGGGGAACAGCTGCTGGCCCAGCGCGCCCTCGAGGAAGGAGGACTTGCGGTACAGGTTGCCACCGGAGATCGCCGCCAGCAGATGGCCGAACAGGCCAGTGGCCAGCTCGGCGGCGAACAGCACCGGCACCTCGCAGGTCGGCACCGGCCGCGCGCCCAAACGACCGATCGCACGTTCGGCGGCGCGCCGGCCGATCGACTCGGCGCTGGCCAGTTCGCTGCCGATCCGGCTGACGTCGTACCAGTAGTCGCGCTGCATCTGCCCCTCGCCCTCGGCGATCATCACACAGCTCAGGCTGTGCCGGCTGGAAGCATAGCCACCGACGAAGCCGTGACTGTTGCCGTAGACCCGGCAGCCCAGATGGGTATTCAAGGTGGTGCCATCGGCCTTGGTGATGCGCGGATCGCGGGCGAAGGCCGCCGCCTCGCAGGCCAGCGCCTGCTCGATGGCCTGCTCCGGGGTGATCGCCCACGGATGGTAGAGGTCCAGATCCGGCAACTCGCGCGCCATCAGCGCCGCATCGGCCAAGCCGGCGCAGTCGTCCGCGGACGCATGCTGGGCGATTGCCAGCGCTGCCGCCACCGTCTCGCGGATCGCCGCCGCGCCCTGCGCCGAGGTGCTCGCCGAGCCCTTGCACTGGCCGAGATAGAGGGTGATGCCGAAGCCGCGGTCGCGGTTGAACTCCACCGTCTCCACCTCGCCCTGGCGCACGCTGGTGGACAGTCCCTGCTCCAGCGACACCGCCACCTCGCAATCGGTCGCGCCCTGCCGCCGCGCCTCGGCGATAATCGCCGCGACCTGCTCCTGCAACCCCGGCAGGGCCTGCGGCCCCACGCTTTCCACGGCTGAATTCATGTCCTGCTCCTGTTTTCCCGCCGGCTCGCCGGCCGGGCCGGACAAGCGGCCCCTGACTGGTTATCATGGCGGCGTTTCCCAGCGGACCCGCCCCATGTCTGAACAATTCGACGACAGCTTCTCCGAGGAGAAGAGCAAATCCCAGGTCAAGCGCGAGCTGCATGCGCTGCAGGACCTCGGCGAGCGCCTGACCACCTTCAAGCCCGACCAGCTCGCGCGTCTGCCACTGAGCGATGCCCTGCTCAAGGCGCTGCTCGAAGCGCCCAAGCACAAGGCCCACGCCGCACGCAAACGCCACATCCAGTACATCGGCAAGCTGATGCGCGACCAGGATCTGGAAGCCATCCTCGCCCTGCTGGACCAGATGGACTCTTCCACCCGCCAATACAACGAACGCTTCCACGCCCTCGAGCGTTGGCGCGACCGCCTGGTCGGCGGCACCGACGCCGACCTCGAGGCGCTGCTCGGCGAGTACCCCGAGGCCGACATCCAGCACCTGCGCCAGCTGATCCGCCATGCCCAGCACGAAGCCGCGCACGACAAACCGCCAGCCGCCGCGCGCAAGGTGTTCAAGTACCTGCGCGACATGGACGAGGTCCGGCGCGGCTTGCGCTGACCCCCCGTCGCCCTAGGAGCGGATTCATTCGCGACCTTCTGCCGGTCGCCGATGAATCTGCTCCTACAGACCCGCCCTTACCCGCCGGTACCACCGACGGTGATTGCCTCGATCTTCAGGGTCGGCTGACCGACGCCCACCGGCACAGACTGGCCGTCCTTGCCGCAGCTGCCGACGCCGCTGTCCAGCGCCAGGTCGTTGCCGACCATCGACACCCGGCTCATCGCCTCCGGCCCGTTGCCGATCAGCGTGGCGCCCTTCACCGGCGCGGTGATCCGGCCGTCCTCGATCAGGTAGGCCTCGCTGGTGGAGAACACGAACTTGCCGCTGGTAATGTCGACCTGGCCGCCGCCGAGGCTGGCGCAGTACAGGCCGCGCTTCACCGAACGGATGATCTCCTCCGGCTCGCTCTGCCCGGCCAGCATGTAGGTATTGGTCATCCGCGGCATCGGCAGGTGCGCGTAGGATTCGCGACGGCCGTTGCCGGTCGGCTGCACACCCATCAGCCGGGCGTTGAGCTTGTCCTGCATGTAGCCCTTGAGCACGCCGTTCTCGATCAGCGTGGTGCACTGGGTCGGCGTGCCCTCGTCGTCCAGGCTCAGCGAGCCGCGACGCCCCGGCAGGGTGCCGTCGTCGACGATGGTGCACAGGCTCGAGGCCACCTGCTGGCCGACCCGGCCGCTGTAGGCCGAGCTGCCCTTGCGGTTGAAATCGCCCTCCAGGCCGTGGCCGACCGCCTCGTGCAGCAGCACGCCACTCCAGCCGTTGCCGAGCACCACCGGCATGCTGCCGGCCGGCGCCGGGATCGCCTCCAGGTTGAGCAGCGCCTGGCGCACCGCCTCGCGGGCGTAGTCCATGGCGCGGTCGTTCTCCAGGAAATAGCGGTAGTCGGTACGCCCGCCACCGCCGTGGGCGCCGCGTTCGCGGCGACCGTTGTGCTCGACGATCACGCTGACGTTGAAGCGCACCAGCGGACGAACGTCGGCGCCCAGGCTGCCGTCGGTGGCCGCCACCAGCACCTGCTCCCAGACCCCGGCGAGGCTCACCGTGACCCGCGCGATGCGCGGGTCCAGCGCGCGGGTGGCCCGGTCGATGCGCTTGAGCAGCTCGACCTTCTCCGCCCGGCTGAGCACCTCCAGCGGATTGTCGGCGCCGTACAGGCGCGGTGGCACCTGCACCGAAGGGGTGTGCACGCGGCCCTGCTGGCCGGCGCGGGCGATCGAGCGCGCCGCACCCACCGCCTGGCGCAGGGCGTGCTCCTCGATGCTGTTGCTGTAGGCGAAGCCGGTCTTCTCGCCGGACTGGGCGCGCACGCCGACGCCCTGGTCGAGGTGGAAGCTGCCTTCCTTGACGATGCCGTCCTCGAGCATCCACGACTCGGACACCTGGCTCTGGAAGTACAGGTCGGCGGCATCGATGCCGGGCCCGACCAGCTCGCCGAGCAGCGCCGGCAGGCGTTCCAAGCCGAGGCCGCCGGGGGTCAGCAGCTGGGCGCTGACGGATGACAGGGTGTTCATGAGTGCTCCTTGTGCAGGGGTTGCAACGCCCCAGGCCGCAGGCGGCGATGGGCGTTGACCGGCATGCGTTGACGAATGGCGGCCAGCGCCGGACGGTCGATATCCGCCAGCAGCACGGCCTCGCCCCGCGGCTCGCGGGCCAGCGGCTCGCCCCAGGGATCGACGATCAGCGAATGGCCGAAGGTTTCCCGCGGCCCCGGGTGCTGCCCGCCCTGGTTGGCGGCCAGCAGATAGCATTGGGTTTCGATGGCCCGCGCGCGCACCAGCACCTCCCAGTGCGCCGCGCCGGTCACCGCGGTGAACGCCGATGGCGCGCTGATCAGCTCGGCGCCGGCCTCGCGCAGGGCGCTGTACAGCTCGGCAAAGCGCAGATCGTAGCAGACCGTCAGACCGAGGCGGCCGACCGGCGTGTCGGCCAGCACCAGACGCTCGCCGTGGGCGAAGTCGTCGGACTCGCGGTAGCTGCCGCGGCTGTCGGCCACCTCGACGTCGAACAGGTGCAGCTTGTCGTAGCGCGCGGCGATCCGCCCGTCGCTGTCGATCAGCAACGAGCAGGCGCAGGGCTTGCCGTCCTGCCGGCCAGCCGGCGGCAACGGCAGGGTGCCGGCGACGATCCACAGGCCGAGCTCGCGTGCCGCCGCCATCAGCCAGGGCAGCAGCGGCCCCGCGCCGGCCGCCTCGGCGTGGCCGAGCGCGGCCAAGTCGCGACGGCCCATGGCGGCGAAATTCTCCGGCAGCACCGCCAGTCGTGCACCACCCGCGGCGGCCTGTTCGAGCAGTGCCCGCGCGCGTGCCAGATTGGCGGCCACGTCGGTCTGACTGACCATCTGGATGACTGCCACCCTGCCCATCGTCATCTCCTGTAGCGGAATGTTTTCATCCTAACGCGGATGGGCTCAACGTGCGCTGCCGGACGCTTTGCCGAACAGGCTGATCTGCGGGTCCTGCCAGGGGCCGTCGACCCGGTACTCGACACTGGCGACCCGCGACAGCCGCTCGCCAATCAGCCGATCGACGATGAACAGCGCGCCGGCCACCGGCGCCGCACCGGCCAGCAGCGCCGCCAGCGGCAGGTTGTTGGACAGCGGCAGGGTCACCCGCAGCTTGGCGGCGATGCGGTCCTGCGCCATGTCCAGCTGGCCATCCAGCTCCAGGCGGGTGGAGGGGCCGTCCAGCACCAGCGGCGTGCGGGTCAGCAGCACACCGTCGATGCCGGCCAGCTTGCCGTCGATGCTGTCGTAACTCAGGCCCTTGCCGAACAGGTCGGAGAAGTCCAGACGCAAGCGCCGCCCGATGGAATTGAAGTTGAGCAGGCCGAACACCCGCAGCGCCGAGGCACCGCCCTCGACCTCGAGCAGCTGGCCCTGGCGCACCTGACCGTCCAGGCTGCCGCTGAAGTGCTGCAGCCCGGCCTGGGCTGGCGAGCCGGGCCAGCTGCCGTCGACGTCGACCTGGAAGCTCTGGCTGGTGATGCTCGGCGCATAGCCCCAGGCCAGCAGGACGCTTTCCAGCTTGCTGCCGTACAACCGGCCCCGATAGAGGCTGCGGCTGCTCGCCCCGCTGCCCTGCCAATCCAGGGTGCCGTTCAGCCGCAGGCCGCCGAGGTCTAGATCGAGCTGGTCGAAGTGCGCGCCGGCGACGCTCGGCCGGCTGCGGAAACGGGCGCGACCCAAGCGCTCTTCGCCCTGGTAGAGGGCGTGGATGACCACATCCATCGCCGGCAGGCTGCGCGGATCGACTTCGGCCAGTGGATCCGGCCGCTCGGCGTCGGCCTCGGCTTCGGTCGCCAGCTCGCGCGCCGGCAGGCGCAGGCGTTCCAGCTCGAACTGCAGCGGCGCATCCTTGGCCTGCGGTATCAGCACGGCACCGAGCAGCTGAGGATTGTCCAGCCACAGCCGCCAGTTCCGGCCACGGCGCTGCAGGCTGACCTGCAGCTGCTCCAGGCGCAGGTTCCTGCTGCTGAACCGGCCGATGTTCAAGTCGACCGACTGCAGCAGGCCGCCGGCGACCTGGCCCTGCTGTTCGCCGATATAACGCGCCTGCAGCGCCTGCCAGGCCTGCCAGTCGAACTCGGACAGCGTGCCGCGCAGGCGCAACCCCGGCGTGGTCGGCAAGCGCGCCTCGCCGCCCAGCCGCAGTTCGCCGCGGCCCTCGCCCAGCCCTTCGGGCGGCGCGGCGAAACGCAGGCTGGCCAGCCCGGCGTAGTCCAGCTGGTAGAGCCGCTCGCGCCCGCCCAGGGTCATGCGCCAATCGGCCTCTCGCGTTTCGTCGGCCACCTTGCCCAGCGGCGCCGGCAGGTCGATGATCGTACCCTGCAGGTTCGAATTGATGTGCAGGCGGCTGTCGGCGCCGTCCAGATCGAGCCACAGCCGGTAGGGCAGCTCGCCGCTGGCCGGAATCTGCGCCGGCTGGCCGCCCAGCCAGCCGACCAGGCGCTCCACGGCGATGCTGCCGCGCGCCTCCAGCTGGGTCAGCGGCTCGCCCCCCTGGCCCAGGGCTCGCGCCACGCCCTGCAGCGGGCGGTCGAAGACGCGCGCGCGGATGTCCGGGGCGCTCAGCCCACGTGCGCTGTCGTAACGGAACGCCGCCTTGATCGCCTGCAACTCCAGCGCCGGCTGCGCCAGCTGCAGACGGGCATTGTCGGTGGCGAAGTCGACCACCGCCTGGACCTCGCCGCCGCCGCGCGCCAGCGGGATATCCAGCTGCAGACGGCCGTCCAGCGGGCCTTCGCCCTGCCAGCCGGCGAAGGTCTGGCTACGCCCCAGCGGGGTATCCTGGAGAATCTTCAGACCGTCGCCGACGCTGCTCTGCAGCGCACCCGTGACCTTCAGCCGCGGCACCCGGCCGCCCTCGTTCAAGGCCACCTGCGCCTGCACGTCGCGCAAGCGGCTGTCGAGCACCCGCGCGAAGGGCGCACGGATGCGCACGCCGCTGTCCTCGACGAACACTTCGCCACGCAGGCGGGTCAGTGCCGGCCAGTCGGGCTGGTAGGCCAGCTCGGCGTCGCGCACCTTGAAATACAGCCCGAGCGCGCGCGCCGCGGCGGGGGCGCCCTTGTTCAGCGAGCCCTGGTAGAGAAACATGCCCTGCTCGATCTGGCCGCCCTGGATCGCCGTCTTCAGCCAGTCGGCCAGCGCCGGACTGAGACCCGGCGAACGGGTCGGCAGGTAGCGCTCGGTGTAGCGCGCCAGCCCGTGGTGCAGACCGACCTGCAGGTCCATGTAGTCCTCGGCCGCCGGGTCGCGGCGCAGGCGGATCAGCATGTTGCCGGCCAGCTCGCCCTCCTCGCCGGACAGGCGCATCAGCGCGCTGGAGAGGGTGAACGCCTCGGCGTCCAGACGCCAGTTCAGCCGCGCCCGCGCGGTGCGGTAGCGCCACGGTTCGGGGAACAGGGTGGTCAGGTGCAGCAGGAAGTCGTTGGCATCCAGACGCAGCTCGCCGCCCTCGAGGCTGCCGCTGAGGCTGCCGCTGACGTTCTCCAGCGCCGGCACCGCATGCCAGGCGCTGACCCCGACCCGGTCCAGGCGCAGGTCGTACTCCACCTCCGGCAGTCCCTCGCGGCGCGGGCGGATTTCGGCGTTGAGGTCGCGCAGCTGGCCGTGCGGCGCCAGCGTGGCGAGGATCTCCGCGGCCGGCGGCGGCAATGGCGCCAGGACGCGGGTCAGCGCGGCCAACGGCGCCAGATTGAGGCGCTCGGCCTGCACACTCCAGTAAGGCTGGTCGCCGGCGTGCTGGCGCAGCTGCAGCTGGCCGGGATTGAGGCGCTCGCCGCCGAAACTGCCGGCCAGCTCCTCCACCAGCAGGCGCCAGCCCTGTTCCTCACGCTCGAAATAGGTGGTCAGCGCCAGATCGGCGAACTCGGCGGG
>Ga0209212_1007207_pt1 | contig 12399 bp, 10 predicted proteins | sample RifGroC2_FD_183996 | JGI IMG/M metagenome (GOLD analysis project Ga0209212, IMG submission 183996) | Groundwater microbial communities from Rifle, Colorado, USA - Groundwater C2 (SPAdes) (version 2) | ecosystem: Environmental > Aquatic > Deep subsurface > Groundwater | place: Rifle, Colorado...
CGACAGATCCTGAAGACGCCTCACCTTCCAAACCACAAAATGTTCAGTCAACTCTTAGTACTTACTCACAAGCGATAACAACCTGGGACGCAAACCAGGAACCGGACATGATTTTATATGGTAATTATAACATTTATCGCCAATTTTATTACTATGAATCAGATGGAGTAACGGAACACAGTGTCTCTGAGGTAAAGATTAATAGTTCAACTATTTGGGGAACGTCATATACAGATAATTTTTCTGTTTCCTGGACTGGCGTACCAGCCGGAAAGCTACAATACTTACGCTATAAAGTGGAAGCCAAAGACAACACTGGGAAAATTTCAACAAAAGCATTTGGAAATTCTATTGGAATTCTACCTTCCACTATTTCAAGTAACGCGACAATTCAGAGTATAAATATTTGCCCGCAAAATTCAACTGTAAACTCCGGCGTTACTCTCACTGTTCAACCAGGAACAATCCTTAATTTTTATGACGCAACCAAGCTCACAGTTAATGGCATTCTAATAGTTAATGGTAATTCAACTAGCGGAGTTACCTTTACCGGTTCAAGTATGGGATCTTGGAATGGGATTAAATTTGTTTCTGCCGTTGGAGCAATTTCATACTGCGACATTATAAATGCTAATACTGCATTATTCATCGAAAACTCAAGTCCAAGTATACTTTACTGTCATATAGATGCCTCTCAGACCGGTGTATATGTAAAGGGAAGTACTTCATGGCCAACAATTTCCTATAGCTATATTGAAGGTGACGGATATTGTGTGGCACATTATTTTAACGGAAACGGAAATTTTTTCAATAACAGTTTTCGGAATTCACTATACGGAGCGTATGTAAGCAGTGGCTCTCCACATTACGATTATTATGGAGCAGGTAGAAACATATTTGAAACATCAATAACTGGGGATAAAGTGTATGCCAATGGTTTACCAGCAATGGGTAGTAATAATTATTTCACTGTTCCAGGTACTGGTAAAAAATATATAAAGAAGGTGGGAACAGGCACTATCTATGCAAATAATGATTACTGGTCTGCATATCCTCCGTCTGATACTTACTTCTATGGTAGTGTAATCAGAAGTAATCCGTTACAAGATCCTCCTTCAAATCCGCCTGCTGGTCCAGGCTGGGCCCTCTCCAAAGGTGCTGCAGAAGATTTCTTCTCGGAATATAATGAAGCTACGATGCTTTTTTATGATGGGAAATATGAAGCAGCGAAGGAGAGATTCAAAGCACTTACAGAGAAATATATTGATTCAGAATATTCCTGCCATTCCTTGAACCATTATATGCTTTCTGCAGAACTGGCTGGGGGTATTGGAAAAGAAGTCGAATATCTAAAGTCAATCAGGCAGTATAAATCTGCCCACAAAAACACTCAATTCTATGCACTTAAATGGCTATTGCAATTGGAAATGAGAAACGGTACAACTGAAAAAGCAAAGAATCTTGCTTCGGAAGTAGAAACAGCTTCAGTCTATGATTGGGAACTATCCTTAGACCTAGCTGTAGGACTATTCGAATTCAAGGGAGACAAACTGGAGGCTGAAGAAATCCTTGATAGGCTGTCGACTAAATTCACAGACAATGACACCGAAGAGGCAATAACGTTTATCAGAAATCAAATGAGTAATGGAAGTAACGAGGGCAAAGAATTTAGTAAGAGAGCGGAAGAAACTGGAGTACCTGACAAATATGAGTTACTGGGAAACTACCCAAACCCATTCAACCCAACTACAACAATAAAGTATGCATTGCCCAATCAATCATCAGTAGAGTTAATAATATATGATATAATGGGAAGAGAGGTAAAGACATTTAATATTTCTTCGCAACCTTCAGGATATCAAAATATAGTTTGGGATGGGAAGAATGAAAATGGCAGTTCTGTTGCAAGTGGGGTTTATATATATAAGTTACAGATAAAGTCTCTTGAGAACCTGCCTGACGGCAAGGCAGGCAATGAAATATTTGTTAAGGCTGCTAAATTAATGATGCTGAAATAATTTCTAAAATAAAGTGAGATTAAGCCGGAATTTCTTACGAAAGGACTCCGGCTTTTTAATTTTATCGAAATTAATTACAGCAAAATTAACTGAAATCAATAGTTTTATTTTGTTAATTTTACATCACCGATGAAAAAATTTGAAGTCCCAGATTTCTACAGAAGTCCTATAATTTCGCGGATTAAAGATTACAGAAAGAATGAAGATCCCCGGAAAAAGAACTTCATTCCAACAATTCTCGATTTTGGTTCTGTAAGGTTTTTTATTGCCAGGCATTTTGGATTTTGTTATGGAGTGGAGAATGCTATAGAAATTGCTTATAAAGCCATCGAGGAAAATTCCGGTAAAAGAATTTTTCTTTTAAGCGAGATGATTCACAATCCCGAGGTAAACAATAACCTTTTGAAAAGTGGAGTAAAATTTCTTATGGATACTTCCGGGAATCATCTTGTAAACTGGAATGAATTAAAGTCTGATGATATCGTAATTATACCAGCATTCGGAACCACGCTTGAGATAGAAAAGAAAATGAATGAGATTGGAATTGATCCTTACCGTTACAATACTACCTGTCCTTTTGTTGAAAAAGTCTGGAACAGATCCTCACAAATTGGTGAGAAAAATTATACAGTTATCATTCATGGCAAACATCATCACGAAGAAACGAGGGCAACGTTTTCTCATAGTCTTAGATCATCGCCGGCTATTATTGTAAGAGATTTGAATGAGGCAAAAGTTCTTGCCGGAACAATACTAGGAGAAAAAAATAAAGAAGAATTCTACAAATTTTTTGAAGGAAAATATTCTCCCGGATTTGATCCCGGAAAAGATTTGCAAAAAATCGGGGTTGTTAATCAAACAACTATGCTGGCAACAGAGACACAGGCTATTGCTGATTACTTAAAACAAACAATGATCAGGAAATATGATAAAGAAAATATCAACATGCATTTTGCAGATACAAGGGACACCCTTTGTTATGCCACTTATGATAATCAACAGGCGACGATTGAGTTATTAAAGCAAGACGCTGATTTTGCTGTAGTTGTTGGAGGTTACAACAGTTCAAACACAGGACATCTTGTTGAATTATGCGAAGAGAAGCTCACAACATATTTTATTTCTGACGATGAAAAGATCGTTTCGCCATCCGAAATAAGACATTATGATATTCATTTTAAAAAAGAAATTTTAACTAATAATTTTATTCCCGGAAAAGACGTAGTTGATATTATACTTACGAGCGGGGCTTCCTGTCCTGATGCAGTTCTCGACAGAGTATTGCAAAAACTTCTTTCCTGTTTTGAAAATACTGCCGCAATTGAAACTGTTTTATCAAAATTTATGGCTGAAGCATAGTATTTACTTTAATTCTCTCTTGGCTTCTTATTTGTTATTAGCAGAGTGAATGAATAATTTAATTTCAATAAAATTAAGGATTTATGAGAGCGATAATACCGGTTGCAGGAATAGGCACCAGGCTTAAACCACATACACATTCTACCCCAAAAGCCCTTTTAAACGTTGGCGGAAAACCGATAATTGCTCACATTCTCGACAAGCTTTTGGAAGAAGGAATTAATAAAGCCACGTTTGTTATCGGTTACCTGGGGGATATGATAAAAGAATATGTTGAAAAAAAATATCCTTCTGTTAAGACTTCCTTTGTAGAGCAGGAAAAGATGGAAGGTTTGGGACATGCAATTTATACAGCCATTCCTACTTTTGACGATGACGAAATATTTATCATTCTTGGCGATACGATATTTGATGTTAATCTAAAAGAAGTTTTTAAAAATAAAATTTCTTCTCTTGGCGTAAAGGAAGTTGAAGATTCGAGAAGATTTGGTGTTGCAGTAGTAAAAAACGGCTTTATAGAAAAGCTTGTTGAAAAGCCGCAAACGCCTATATCGAATCTTGCTTTGGTCGGTCTCTACTACGTTTCCAACAGAAGGGTTTTGGTTGATAGTCTGAATGAATTAGTTAAAAAAGATATTCGCACAAAAGGAGAATTACAGCTTACCGATGCTCTGCAGATAATGATAGATAAAGGTGAAAAAGTAACAACATTTCCTGTAGACGGTTGGTACGATTGCGGTAAACCGGAAACACTTTTGTTAACCAATCAATATTTATTAAGCAGGAAAAGCTTCTTTAAACCGAGAGAAAATGTCGTTATAAATCAGCCTGTATTTATTGCAGAGGATGCGGACGTAACGAATTCGATTATAGGTCCTTACGCAACTATTTCAAGCGGCTGTAAAATAAAGGAGTGCATAATTAAAAATTCTATTATAGATTCAAATTCATATGTTGAAAAAGCTTTACTGGATAATTCAATAATTGGAAGTAATTCTTTTGTCAGGGGAGCCTATAAAAGACTTAATTCCGGGGATTCTTCCGAGGTAGATTTTTATTAGTTTTAAATGAGATAGTAATTAGAAATCTTTTTAGAAAGATTGCTTGTTTTACTCTACCAAAAAACGTTTAATTCTTAAAAAGAATTAGTATCTTTATACCCTGAATTATTAAAACTTTTAACAAATTTTTTCTTTTAATTATTAAAGGCTGATTAATACAATGTCATATTTTTTTACATCGGAATCAGTTTCCGAAGGTCATCCGGATAAAGTAAGCGATGCAATATCAGATAGTGTACTCGATGCAATTTATAAACAGGATCCTTATGCAAGAGTAGCCTGCGAAACTTTTGTTACAACGGGTCTCGTTCTTGTGGGAGGGGAGATTACAACCAAGGCATATATTGAAGTCCCTGATATCGTAAGAGAAACGGTTAAAGAAATCGGATATACGAGTGCAGATTATAAATTTGATTCCGAATCATGTTCTGTGCTTAATGCTATTCATTCACAGTCGCCGGATATTGCAATGGGAGTTGATAAAGGAGGAGCCGGGGACCAGGGATTAATGTTTGGCTATGCCTGCACTCAAACACCGGAATTAATGCCTATGCCTATAATGTATGCCCACAAGCTTGTTAAGAAAATCGCAGATATAAGAAAAAAACAAAATGGATTGATGCCATATCTTCGTCCTGATACGAAATCCCAGGTAACAATTGAATTTGATGATAACAATAAACCGATCAGGGTTGATACAGTTGTTATTTCAACGCAGCACGATGCAGATGTGAGCCAGAAGAAAATAAAAGAAGATGTAATTGAAAATGTTATAAAAGAAATAATTCCTGAAAAGTATATTGATAAGAAAACGAAATATTTTGTAAACCCGACCGGTAGATTTGAAATTGGTGGACCACACGGTGACAGCGGATTAACAGGAAGAAAAATTATTGTTGATACATATGGCGGGTGGGCTCCTCATGGCGGCGGCGCTTTTTCCGGTAAAGATCCTTCCAAGGTTGACAGAAGCGCAGCTTATGCAGCAAGGCATATTGCCAAAAATGTTGTCGCTGCAAAACTTGCTACTGAATGTCTTGTTCAGGTTGCCTATGCAATCGGGATTGCAAAACCTGTATCTGTTTACGTTTTTACAAATGGAACAGGCGTTATTTCCGATAAAGAAATTTCAAAGATGATTATGAAAGAAGTTGATTTAACACCTAAAGAAATAATAAGCAGATTAAAATTAAGACGCCCAATCTATAAGAAAACTGCAGCTTATGGGCATTTCGGAAGGAATGAAAAAGAGTTCACCTGGGAATACCTTGACCTTGTTCCTGTTTTTAAGAAATATGCATAAAGATTTTTTTATAAAGAAAAAAAGGAAATATAAATGAGTCAGGTTGAAATAAAGAATGATGTAGCTAAGTTACCTTATAAAGTGAAAGACATCTCTCTTGCCGAATGGGGAAGAAAAGAAATTAAACTTGCGGAAGCCGAGATGCCCGGTTTAATGGCAATCCGTGAAGAGTACCCGGATTGCAGGCTGCTTACACATGACAATACAAACAGCCGTTCTTATAGAAACACTTAAAGAATTAGGTGCCGAAGTTCAATGGTCTTCATGTAATATTTTTTCAACCCAGGATCATGCGGCGGCTGCCATTGCTGCTGGGGGAATTCCTGTTTACGCATGGAAAGGGGAAACTCTTGAAGAATATGATTGGTGTGTTGAACAGACATTATTTTTTGGAAAAGATAAAAAGCCTCTCAATATGATTCTTGATGACGGAGGCGACCTGACCAACATGGTTCTCGATAAATATCCTGAGCTGATTCAGAATCTTGTAGGAATAAGTGAAGAAACAACAACAGGTGTTCACCGCCTTTATGAAAGAATGAAAAAAGGAACCTTACCTGTTCCTGCAATTAATGTTAATGATTCGGTAACCAAGTCCAAGTTTGATAATAAATATGGTTGCCGCGAATCATTGGTCGATGCAATCAGAAGGGCTACCGATTTAATGCTTGCCGGTAAAGTTGCAGTTGTCTGCGGTTACGGCGATGTAGGAAAAGGTTCGGCTGAATCTCTTGCCAGCGCAGGAGTCAGAGTTATAGTTACTGAGATAGATCCTATTTGTGCTCTCCAGGCTTCGATGAACGGTTTCGAAGTTAAGAAACTAGAAAATGCTGTTAAAGAAGCAGATATAGTTGTTACTGCAACCGGCAATAGTAATGTAGTAAATGAAAAACATTTTAGAAAAATGAAAGATAAAACAATTGTTTGTAATATCGGTCACTTTGATAATGAAATAGATATGTCTTGGCTGAATAACAATTATGGAAATACGAAGGACGTTATTAAACCTCAGGTTGATAAGTATACAGTAGAAGGTAAAGACATTATTGTTCTTGCCGAAGGGCGTTTGGTAAATCTTGGATGCGCTATGGGGCATCCGTCTTTTGTAATGTCAAATTCATTTTCGAACCAGGTACTTGCCCAGATCGAGTTGTGGACAAATAAAGAAAATTATGAGAACAAAGTTTATGTTCTGCCGAAGTATCTTGATGAAAAAGTAGCAATGCTGCATCTTGGTAAACTGGGTGTTGAACTCGAGACCTTAACACCAGAGCAGGCGGAATATATTGGAGTTCCGGTAAAAGGTCCATTTAAACCTGATTATTACAGGTATTAAATTTAGTTGTGATAAGAATAAAATTAAAGGACTTGAAATCTCAGGTCCTTTTTTATTTTACAATTGCACTATTGATTTTTAACACAGTATCTTTTTACTTACCTGTCCGGCGAAGATGGATTAAAGAGGTTATATGTGACTAATTGCTATATGGCTCTAGGCTTAATTTTAAAATAAATTTCGCCAGTTTTGTAATTATATATCCAAAATTGAACAATATTTGCATATATTGTTTTGTAATAGCTATTCTTTGAATAAGGATTAATTGAAAATGTATACCACGGTTTAATTATTTTAATAGTAGCAATTAAACGTAAGTTTTCTTTTTCTTTTTGTGCATAATCTCTTTTCATAGGTATTTTGACTTGTAGGCTTTTATCATCAGAAAGCGATGGATAAAAATATTTTTCAAATTCACTATAATTTGCGAATTCTAATTCATACCAATAGTTATATGTAGTCCCTTTTATAATATCTACATGGAATACTGCTGAGTTTTCAAAATTTTTATATATGTTTTTTAAATCCTTTTCAAATATATTACTTCCAAATCTTGAATTGCTTATTACTGAAGAAGACATATAAATTCCTACTTCCATAATTTCTTTATCCGCATCATATGAAAAATTATTTTCTAACTGAATTGTAAAGAGACTATCTAATGTTAGGTTATTATATATTGGAGTTTGATAGTGCTTATTCATAAGATTTTGAAGACGTATTTTATATTCTTCAGTAGTTTCAAATTCTCCTTTATCCTGATAATGAACATCGAGATTGGTTAACCTTTCATAAAGATCAATTGGATTTATAGCAGTAAATTCTTGTGGTAGTCTTAAGCTTGAAGTATCTGTTGAATATATGACTTCCTTTTTGAACTCACGATTTTTAATATCTTCTTTTTCTTTTTTCTGACAGTTTAAAGACATTATAATAATTATCAAAAATAAAGAGTATAATATTAATCTCATTCATTTGCCCTAAATATTATGAAGCAAAGTTAAGTTAATTCTATAAACTTTTTATAATAATTCCCGATGCAAGGAGAATAGATAATACAGGAGTTTTATGTATTGGTTTCCTCAACTGATCTTTGTAGTCTTTTGATGAAGTATTGTATAGATTTTCACTTTTAAATAATGTTATAACATCCATAAATTCATCAAAAGAGATTTTTGGTTTATCACTAGCATTTAATCTTTCAATAGTAATTTCACCTTCTATTTTAATAATTTTATGGCTTTCGCGCCCAGATAAGGTTTCATAAGATTTATCAATTTTGATAGAGTTTAATAATAAATTAAATATTTCTTTAGACGAAAGTTTTTCAAGTTTGGGATTTAATTTGTATTTACTCATTGCTTCTACCTATATAAATATTTGAGCATTTAACGGGGAGCACCGGCTTTAAAATCTCAAAAAACCCGACTGAATAAGAAATTGTCTTTTTACGATCTCAATTAATTTTAAATAAAATTATTAATAATTTTCTGCAAAATATTTTGAGTTGGTTTTATAAATTCTAATTAGTTCAATTCCAGTATCTACTGTGTTACGTTCTTGTATAATCATCTCAATTTTGTCTTCAAAATAGTTTACTCCATCAAAAATCAATATATATCTGGGAACTTTAAGATTTAGATTTTTTATTTTTTTTATATCTTGAATTATTGTTTGATAACGTTTTTCTTTTTGTCTATCGTTAAAACCTAATTCAGGAATTGCTTTTACTTCAACAATTATTTCAGGTTCTATTTTAGGTCGTAATTTTTTAGGATTGATTATCTCACCAATCACAAAATCTATTTTTTCTCTATCTGATTTAGATTGACTTATCCTTGAATTAATATGAATTTTATTAGGTATATTTTCTTCTAGAAGTAAATATGAATGAAACATTAAACTAACTAAATCGGATTCGAGTAAAATTACATAACCTTCATTTATGTATTTAAGTATTAATTCGATTATTTTATTGAATTTTTTATTTATCATTTAATTATAGAATTAAATCTTATCTAAGCACATAACTATTACTTGTAAAGAATTGACAATCTACAATCCAGTTGATATTCCCCAATTATTTTTTAATATAAAAACCAAGTTAATTTCCATATTTTTTTCTAACTAACTTTATCTTAATAATTTCAGCATAATTCTCAGCGGCATCCACCAACTGTCATCGTAGTCTTTGATAGGAAATCGTGTCCCCTGAATATGTACAGGTAAAAAGTAAATTAAAATTCTTTCTATATCAAGTAAATTGCTTTTTTAACCTTCATTATCTTAGAGATAAGATTTTTTATTTTAAAAGATTTTTAAGACAAAGCGAGATGTTCTCAAACTGAAATTTGAAGTCTTGGTTATTTAATTTTTGGGGTATAACCCTTAAGCTTGATAAAGCTGCTTTTGCCTGTTCCCCCAGAACTACTTTTAAAAGAAATTCAGGGACTTTAAAGAATGATGGTTTATTCAGTGTCTTTCCTAATTCAAAAGCAAACTCTTTCATCCTTAGCGGATTTGTAGAGACAGCGTTTATCGCTCCATCAATTTTATTATAAAGTGAAAACAAATAAATGTTGACCAGATCATTAATGTGTATCCATGGGAACCATTGATTTCCGTTTCCGAGCTTACCGCCAACATATAAATTATATGGTAATAAAAACTTCTTCAAAATACCTTCTTCCTTGCTTAGCACAAGTCCGCTCCTGATACTTACTCTTCTTATGCCGAATGTTTCTATTTCCTCTGCAGCTTTTTCCCATTGAATACATAAATTAGCAAGGAAATCATTTCCCGGAGCTGAATCTTCCGTTAAGAGTGTATCTCCGGAATTTCCATAATAGCCTACTGCGGAAGAACAAATAAAAACTTCAGGTTTATTCTTTGCCTCAGAGACTGCTTTAATAAGATTCTGAGTGCTTTTTATTCTGCTCTCAGTAATTATTTTTTTGTACTTTTTACTCCATCTTTTACTAGCTAGATTAGCTCCTGCAAGATGAATTATCGCTTTAGAATTATTGATATGTTCTTTCCATTCCTCCGGTTTGTCGTAGTTCCATTTTAAATACATGCTGGCGTTGGGCACTTTATTTTTTCCGGCTTCAACATTTCTCGTAAAAACAATTACTTCTTCACTTTTCTTAATTAATTCTGAGGAAATGTTCTTTCCTACCAAACCGGTTGCCCCTGTTATAATAATTTTTTTTGCCATGTTTATAAAAAATCCGAATAATAGAGAAATAGTCGGAATTACAGCTTTTATAAAATATTAAATATGTCCCTAAAATTATTGTGAATAATACTAAGTAATTGGGTCATTATTATCAATATTTACTATTAGCGGAGGAGTTATGAAACTATTTAACTATCCTTTTTCAATTCTCACATCAGTTTTTGTCCTGTTTTTTTCACTCACGGTATTTTCACAAGTACATAATTACACAAACATTTTCATAAGCGGAGACCAGGAAAATCCATCCACAGGTTCTCCTGCAACAGGAACCTTAAACGGTACTTATGATGAAAGTACAATGGAACTAATTTTTTCAGTTACTTTTAGTGGTCTAACCGGAAACACAACCGCATCGCATTTTCATGGTCCTGCACTTCCTGATTCCAACGCCGGCGTACAGATTGGATTGAGCGGTTTTCCTACGGGAGTAATGAGCGGTTCACTCACAGATACAGTTACATTGAATGAAACACAGGAAGCCGACTTGCTTGCAGGGTTATGGTACATTAATATACATACAAGTACTTTTGGAGGAGGAGAAATCAGGGGTCAGTTACTTGAATCCGGCGGAGTGCATTATTTTACTCACTTGCCTGTAAGCGGTGACCAGGAAAATCCGTCAACCGGTTCTCCTGCAACCGGAACTTTTACAGGGCGCTATTCCGAAAATACGATGGAATTAATTTTTACAGTGGACTTTGACGGTTTAACCGGAACAACTACTGCATCGCACTTTCATGGTCCTGCTGTTCCTGATTCCAATGCCGGGGTACAGATAGGCTTAACCGGCTTTCCTACAGGTGTGACAAGCGGTTCGTTCGCCGATACTGTTACACTAAATGAAACTCAGGAAGCTGATTTACTTGCTGAGAAATGGTACATTAATATACACACCAGTACATTTGGAGGAGGAGAAATCAGAGGTCAATTATTTGAAACAAAGGCTATTCCTGTTGAATTAACTTCTTTTACTGCTTCGACAAATGATAATAATGTTTTATTGAAATGGACAACAGCGACCGAACTAAATAATTTGGGGTTTGAGATTCATCGTTCTAACAATAAAAGTGACTGGAATATACTTGGATTTATTCACGGAAAAGGGACTACAACAGAGTTTAACAATTATGCCTTTGAAGATAAAAGTATTTCTTCAGGCAGATATTTTTACAGGTTAAAGCAGGTAGATAATAACGGAACGTTCGAATATAGTAGTGCAATAGAAGTAGTAGTTGGAAGCATTCCAACCGGATTTGTCCTTGAACAAAATTATCCTAACCCGTTTAATCCGAGCACAAAGATAAAATTTGGTTTTGATAAAATGACCAAAACTTCGCTCAGGATTTATGATGTTCTCGGTAATGAAGTTGTAACTTTGTTTAACGGGACTGCGGAAGGTGGAAGGATATATGAATTAACTTTTAGTGCATCGAATCTTTCAAGTGGTGTTTATTATTATCAGCTAACGGGTAATGACAGAACAGAAATCAAAAAGATGATGCTCTTGAAATAGTTTTATATAAGCCAGCCGGCTATAAATATATTCCGGCTGGCTTGATTCTTATTTGAGAATTAACTTCCTTTAATAAATCCAAAAAACATTTTTTCAAGAGTTAAGAGAAAGTTCTTATGAAAAAAATCTATTTCATAGCCATTGTCATTATTATTTCTTTTACCATTCTTCTTGCAATAGAGCTTAACCAGTGGGATAATTTTCAGGATAATACTACCCAGGGATGGCTGACCGGGGGATCAAATCCAAATCCGCCGGAGGTAATTGCAGATGGAGGTCCTGAAGGGACCGGTGATGCATATCTTTTGCTTGTGTCTACCGGCAGTTCTTTTGCCGGGGGCAGGTTAGCGGTTTTCAATAATGATCAATGGACGGGAGATTATACAACTGCGGGTGTAAGTTTTATCAGCATGCACATGAACAATTTCTCGACAAGCGATTTAAGTATGCGAATTGCTCTTCGTGGTCCGGAAAACGATTACATCTGGTCTGTAGACCCTGTTTTAGTGCCCCAGGAAAGCGGGTGGATTACGGTTCAGTTTCCGGTTCAGGCTGCTGATCTCACAGGCGA
>Ga0209212_1007209_pt1 | contig 12392 bp, 17 predicted proteins | sample RifGroC2_FD_183996 | JGI IMG/M metagenome (GOLD analysis project Ga0209212, IMG submission 183996) | Groundwater microbial communities from Rifle, Colorado, USA - Groundwater C2 (SPAdes) (version 2) | ecosystem: Environmental > Aquatic > Deep subsurface > Groundwater | place: Rifle, Colorado...
TGAATCGATGTTTGTCATAATATCTCAATTGTACCACCAGAGCGCTTACGCGCGTAGGGGGATATCCCCCTACGACCCCCTTAAAAGGTAGACTGCGGCATAGACCGCAGTGTTAAATTTTTATTTAAATTGCCGTTGGGCTTTTCAACTATTTTGTAGCGGTTCGAGCCGCTGACATTAATTAAACCCTCCAGTTTGGTCTTAGCCGAACTCCCGTCCTCCAGCCACCAGCCGGTTAGATCAATTTCACGGCTGGTTTTATTATATAATTCAATCCATTCCACTTCATTATCCGCCGGGTCGGACACCAGTTCGTTAATTACCATATCGCCTAAGCTATTTTGCTGCTCTGCCTGCGAAGAGGAATTAGAAGTCGTTGAACTCGCCGCCGCCTCATCTTGAACTGGCTCTTCTACCGGTGGAATAATCGGCGGCTCTGCCGACGGCAGAACAACTGCGCCTGAGTTCTGCGGCGTAGGCATATCCTTAACTTCAAAATCGGCATAATTATTATCCGTGTCTTGCATAACATTAGCGCTAATTTTTCGCGATAGGCTTTTATCGCTGTCCGGTTCGCCGGCGGCCTGTGTTTCAAAATCGCTGGCCTCGCCATAACCGACTTTATCCAATAAATTGCCGCTCATGTCATATAATAAAATAGAGTTATCGGCTGAGATATAATAAGACGCGCCTGAATAGGCCAGATCGGCGTTAATGGCTGTTTTATAATTTGGGTGGGCGATCAGAAAAAAACCATAAGCCGGAATGACGCCGCTGAATCTTGCCGAACTGACCAAATTACTCTCCGCCCCAGTTTGCGTTTTCTTCTTTAAACTAAAACCAGCCAAATTTATATCCTGGCCGGTTGGGTTATATAATTCAATAAATTCATCATTGGCCGTAGCACCGCCAATCTGCACTTCACTAATAACTATATGCTCAACTGCCCAAGCTTTTTGAGTACAAAAAAATCCCGCGCCGGCTATGGCCAGGATTATTATAATTTTTACTAAACAAAAAACCCCTCCTGATTTCATAATTTTAAGATAATTTCTATTATTAAACAAAAAATGCTAAAGCCAATATTTTTGATTTTTCCGCTATTTTAACCTCCTCCTCCGTCAGGCCCATACTGGCCACATTATCTATAACCAAACTTTATCATTTTTGAACCAATCTTTCAATTTGGATAAGATACAAAAAACCGCCGTGAGGACGAGGTCTTTGTTCGGAGTAGGGGGGAGATGCCCCGAAGTTAATACTGCTTATTTTAAATCAGAAATAAGGCGCGTAAAACCGGCGGTATTTACCCAGTAGTTATTAGGATTATTATTAAGAAATTTTTTTATTTCTTTTCTTTGCGTAGTCATCCTATCCCCGCGTCCACAGTCACTTAACAAAATATTAGAATATTTACCGTCCAAAAAAGCGATGTAAGAAATATTTTTATCTTTTTCCGATAAACTTAATATTTCAATTAATTCGGATATTGATCCATCCTGAGCGCCGCCGCCAGTATTTAAATGTTTAGCTTCGCAAAGTAAAATTTTGCCTTTTGCTTTAATTATTAAATCAAGCGTTTTGTTTTGCTTTTTAGCTTTAATTTTTACGCCTAAATTTTTACGAACATTTTTTAAACTGAATTTTTTCGAAAATTTAACAACACAATAATCAGTTTTGAAAAAATTATCCCAATCAAAAACCTCTTTAAATCCTTGTTTTTTCAAAATAGAAATCAGCTTGTTTTCTCCGCATTTTCCTTTTTCCCGCGATGAGTTTGTGTCTAATATCGCCTGCACCCATTCCTCGGGAGCCATTTCATTAAGCACTCTTTTGGCAAAATATCTTTCGGCTATTTCTTTAAGTAATTCTATTTCACTTTTTGCTTTATCTATAAAATTATCGCAAGCATTTATAAAACAAGCGAATTCGGAACAGTTGGAATACTCGCCGATAATCTTTGATAATTCTAAAAAATATTTGTCTATCACCATCGCTTTTTCTTTTTTGTCTTGCAGGGTTTTTATGGTGATTAAAATATTTTTTATTTCTTTGGTGTTTTTGATGTATTTATTAAGATCGGGATGTTTTTCGTCGAATACATAAAAATCGTCAAGCAATTTTTCTTGATTATTTTTAGATATTTCAAAATAACGCAGGTTGTTTTGAATATTTTTCATAATAAATATAATTTAACAGTTTATAGGCCATATCAAACGATATTCGCTTGCGGTTGTTATCACGAAAATTGGTAAGAAAAAAAGAAAAATATTGACTCCTGTTTTTATTAAGTTCCTCATTAAATCTTTTCATTAAATCTTCCTGCTCTTTAAGGGAAACTTCTTTTTTAAAAATCAAATGGGCTAAATTTCTTGAAGTGCTTTTGCCGACCAATCCTTTAATATCGTATTTTCTTATGTCTTCCAATTGAATTTTTTTACCATTTTTACTATCTATGGCTCTTAAAAAAATAATATTATTTTCTAACGATTTTTTAAAATCTTTCGAAATTTTAAATAATCTTTTATCTTTTAGGTCCTGCAAAGCCAATTCTATTTCGTATTCACCGGATTTCAAATAATCTTCCGTAAGCCTAAAAATGCCTAGATTATTTTGCGTTCTTTTGATACGATTAATAAACTCTCCTCCAAATTGCCAGTTATGTTTTTTTTCAATCGTAAAAGACAATTTTTTTTCTTGCGGAAAAATAGTCGCTTCAATTTTGTTATTATCAGATTCTTTTTTCTTTTTTCTAAAATAAAAGGATATTACATTATAAGTAGTGTCTTCAAAAACTTGCTCCGAAAATATGTTTACTTTAACTATCTCAAATTTATTAAAAAATAAGTCCCTAATCTTTTTAGAATTTTCGGCGCAAAGAAAATTCAAGGGAATAACAATTATCCCCTCCTCGCAGTTTAAAAGAGAAAATATCGACACTTGATACAAATCTTCGAAAACGGAGAGCTTGCCTGGAAAAAATTGTTCTTTAATTTTTTTATTAGCTTTATTTTAAAAAAATTAAAGCGGATTGGTGCAGACAAATTTATATTCTTTTGGGTTATTTATAGAGTCGTTTAAAAAAACCTTCTTGTTGTCAACATATTTTTTATCGCAATCAAAACCAATAACTCTTTTACAGCCGTTTTGTATCGCCCATTTAATCAAATCCTGATTTCCGGCAAAAGGATCATAAACCGCTTTATTTTTAATATACTTATCAAGCCCTCGTAAAATGTAGGACGAGTTAGTAGTAAAAAATTGGCCTAATTGTTTTTTCATAATCACCTATATTATATGCTTTCTCGGCAAAAAAAACAACTTTATGTATTATTAAAACATCGCTTTAAATTGCGATGTTTTTTATATATTGCGGAATTAATTATTTTTTCAATTTTTTAATCGCCAAGTTTATCAGCCACGCAACGCCAAACCCAATAGCCGACAGGATAATATACCACAAATACATTTCCCACATTCCCCAGCTAATGATTAACAGCGGCGCAATTACAATCAGCCAGCTCCGCCATTGTTTCTGACCTATAAATATAAAAGAAAGTGTTGAGGCGAATAGAGAGTAAGAGAGTAAAAAGCCCTCTAGATAATAATTTAGTGGCAATAAAAGCAATGCGCCGGGGTTACGAATTGGTTTTATTATTGCAACATACAAGTCGCCAAAAATTTTTCTCATGAACCAAGCTATTATGGCTGATGCCATAAAAATTAAAATAATTTTTATAATCGTCTGGATATTTTTACTCATAAAAATTTTCTTAATATATTAATGCTTTTAATAAGCGAATTATAGCCCTCTATGGTTATTTTATTCTTTTTCTTTAAATTTTCCAAATTTTTATTGAATGAATCTAAATCGCGCTCAATGAATTTTGCTCGCCGGGCCGGCAGTTTGGCCAACCGCTTATTTAGCGCTTGTAAAATTTTTTCTTTGGCTTTCGGCTTTATTTTAACATTGGCGCTTATTTTATCAATCAATTTCTTTATTCGCGCGGTTTGCTTGTCAATTGAACTTAACTGCTTGTTTAATTGTTTTAACGGTTGAATCAACTCTTGCGCGCTCTGCTTGTTTTTTATCCAGCCTTTGGCCAGCATGGCTTCAATGTCGGCTATGACCAGATTTATCACCGCACTTTCTTCTTCTTTTTCCGGCGTTAGCTCGGGCAAAATATTATCGCCCTCGGCGCTGCTTTGCAAATTAACCGGATAGTTTATTACCTGCTTGTCCGCCACTTCGCCCGCGGTTTCTTTAACTAGGCTTTGGCTATCTGAAAAATAACCGCCGGCTAAATGATATTCTCCATCCGCGTTAGCAGTCAATTCCAAAGAATACTCTCCGTCTGCCGGATTGGGAATAATAATCAGCTTGGCTTCGCTGTCGCCGGCGCTAAAATAGCGCGCGCCGTCAATCGTGTTCACCAAGCTGCCGCTTTCAACATCATAGCCGATTTGTCCGGCGCCGTCAGGCGCAGTAAGGAGCGGCAAGACCGGAGACGCGACTAAAAACATTAACTCGCTTCTGGTATCAGGCGAACTAAACACCTGCTCGCTTTGTATCCCGAGCGCCTGTATTATTTTTAGCGCGGCTTGATCCGGCAAAGCGCTATGCTTAGCGCCGGATAATGCCTCGCCGGCCACCCCAGACAATAGCGCGCTCATATTCATAACCGTGCCATCGCCGTTTGGCTGATATTCTACTTGTTCAGTTATTGGTTTGCCGTCAATCCATCTGCCTAATTGAATATCCAGCGCGCTGCGTTCGCCTACCGGTATTTGGTTTAAAGTGTCTTGGCCGTCACCATAAATTATTTGTGCTCTAACTCGCGAGCGTAATTTAGCAATTTCTGCTTCGCCGTTTAAATCATTTAGCCAGTTATTCGCCTCTACTATGGCTGAATTGGGAATTAACTCCTGTTGCGCCGCATCAAAAAGATAATCGTAAGTTGGGAGAAGCTGCTTAATTGACGGAATAAATTCATGAATAGTTGCGACATTTGTAACATTTAAACCTTTGAATTTCAAAATGGTTAAATATAAAATAATCTTGTTTTTCCACTCTGCCCAACTATTTGGAATTTCTCCGCCTTCCCATGGATAATATGAATCAGAAGATCCATGATTTGGCGTGCCCAGCATAATCAACTGATCAATATCTCCTCCATAGCGATCACTTTAAATATACGAACGCGCCACTAACCCGCCCATGCTGTGCGCGATAACATCAACCTTTGGCGAACCGCTTTTTTCTTTGGCTTGATCAATCCAATGCCTTAAATACTCCTCGCCCGAATTAACCGCCGCGTCCGAATTAAAACCGTTGGTTTGCCTCCAGTCATAACAACCGATGAACAAATTTTCGCCCGGCGTAAATCCGGCCGCCTCCAAAGTTTTAATCAGCCCTTGATAATAGTCGCCGACCAAACCCCAATCCCAGGACGATTCTTCCAGCCCGGTCATGACTTTTAAATTTAAGCAAGCGCCAATTTCCGGCACCAGCACCACCGGCTCAAGCTCGGTTACCAGCGGTTCCAGGTCAAAATTCAAAGTCAGCTGCGAGTTAAACGGCACGGCCACCTCGGCTTGATTTTTTTCCTGGTAGCCGTCGGCTAAAATCTGAAAGTCATAATTAGTTTCTGCCCAGGTTAAAACTTCTAAAAAATAATAGCCATTTTCATCGGTAATAACGCTGGCTTGAATAAATCTCTCATTATTCTCGTCAACATAGAAAACATTAACCGTGGCGTTAGCCACGCCAGCGCTGTTAGAGCTAACCTGTCCGGAAACCGTGGTGAAATAGATCATAATCGCGCCTCGCGCCGCCCCGCCCAAAACAAAAAACCATGCCAGAAATAAAATCGGCATGACGAATAAAAAAGCCCTCCTCTTCATAAAATTATGTTTTAAAAATTATTATGTTTTAATTATAGCACAATAAATTATTCCTCCACAAGCAAATTGATTGAGCTGGGCAAGAATTTGGGGGTTGAACGCATACATAGTAATTTTTTCTAAACGAAAAACCCAAATTCTTGTCCAGCTCAATCTCGCGCCGCTTTCTTTGGCATCTCCCCGTCTAAGGCTTTGCGGACGATATCTTTCGTTTCTTGGGAAAAATCCGCGGACAGGATCCAATTTAAAAATCCCGGATCTTTTTCCGCCACTTCGGCCAGCAACCGGTCTTTATGCTTGGAAAAAGCCAAATGCGCTTGGCCCGAGCGCCAATAAAATTTGCGGTCATTATCGACAAAGCGATCGTCTGAAGGATGGTGAATTTTATAAATAAAATCCCAATCCCTGGCCTCGCTGTATTTTTCCAGCTGCTTGGCTAAAATTTTGGCCGCGGCCTCTACGTCGGCCAGGGCGTTATGCGCTTCAGCATGCTCTTTCTGACAATAGAATTTATAGGCCGCGGACAGGGTGCGCGGTTCCATGTGATGATAAATTATTTTAGCGTCAATAACTCTAGCGTCCGCGTAATTAAAATCCAAACCGACTCTTAAAAACTCGCGCTTTAAGATGGGTAAATCAAAACCAAAAACATTAAACCCGCTGTAATGGGCGTCTTTAAACACCTCCCAAAGCTCCTCGGCTTTATCTTTAAACGACGGCTGACCTTTTACTTTTTCGTCCGTAATGCCATGGATAGCCGAGGCCTCGGCCGGAATCGGCATTTCCGGATTTAGGAGCAGATCACCTTTAAAAGTCGCGCCATCCGGCCTGATTTTTAGATAAGCGATTTCCACGATCCGGTCCAAATTAACCGACAAGCCGGTAGTTTCCAAATCGAAAATCACCAACGGTTTATCCAACTTAATTAATTTGGGTATTTTATTAGACATATATTAATTTTACATTTATTCGGCAAATTGTTCAAGCAAAATAGGCCTGACGGGGATTTTGGTTTTGCGCACAAAATTCTGGAGGATTGGCGTTGGTTTATTAAATTTACGAACGAGGACTGTTTGAGCCCCCACCACTTTTTATACATATCCCAAACTTTGATAAACTCAATGTTGCACTATAATATTAATATCTTAAGATGAACAATAAAAAGTGGTGTGGGCGAGTTCCGCAGGAGTAAATTAAATAAACCAACGCCAAGCCATATAAAATAACCTCCGTAACAAAAACCCCGCCCCCTTACGGGGACGGGATTTTTTATTCATGAAGTAATCGTTTTACCAATTGCTTCCACCGCGGCTGCCGCCTTGGTTGCGGTCAAAACTTCTGCCGCCACCGAAGCTTCTCTTCGGTCTGTCTTCCTGAGGTCTGGCCTCATTGACAGTGATCGTGCGGCCATCAAGTTCTTTGCCGTTGAACATCTCAATAGCAGCTGTGGCTTCTTCCTCGGTCGTCATTTCGACGAAACCGAAACCTTTGGAGCGGCCAGTCATCTTATCCATGATAATGATGGCTGAAACCACGGTTCCGGCCTGGGAAAAAGCGTCTTTCAAACTGCCTTCGGTGCTTGAATAAGACAAGCCGCCGACGTATAATTTTTTGTTCATAACTTTCCTTAATGCTTTTAGGGATGATGCATCCCTTTAAATTAAATTGTAAGTCGACTTTCTTATTTTACCACTTAGGGTCTGTCGCCAGACCCTCCCATACGCTAAAAGCATAAGGAGAGGAAAATAACTCTTACAAAGAACAGTATAGCCCAGATTGGCTAATCTGTCAAGTAAAAAAATTCACATTAGCTTTTTTGCCCAATTACCAGAAAAAGTCTTCAATCATTACATTTTGCCTATTAACTTTCAGCTTCTTTAATATTTCTTTCAAACTGGTTTTCATGGGTTCCGGGCCGCAAATATAAAACAGCGAATTGCTTATATGCGGAACATATTTTTCAATAATCTCTTGATTAATATGCCCGGCTTCGCTCACGGCCAACTCGGCTGGATCATCGCTTAAAATATACGCTTTTTTAAACCAGCCTTTTTTAATGCTATCCAGCTCGCGCCGACAAATTATGTCCGCCTCGGTTTTTGACCCATAAAGTAAAACAACCTGCTGTTTTTTTTCTTCAGCCAATCTGTCTTTAACCAAACTGATAAAAGGGGCGATACCGACTCCGCCGGCGATAAAAACCAGATCTTTAGCGCGGTCCTCGGCCGTAAAAATGCCAAAAGGGCCGTCAACGATTACCTCGTCGCCCGATTTTAATTTTAATAACGCCTGGGTAAATCTGCCTTGAATTTTCACAATGAAACGCAGTTCGTTTTCCCCCGGAGAACTCGCTATGGTAAAGGGGTGCCTGGCGTACAACTTGTCTTGATTTAATCTTAAAAAACAAAATTGTCCGGCCTGAAAAAGAAATTTTTTTTCCGGTTTTAGCGTCAACGTAAAAACATTTTTAATTTCATCTTTTACGCTCTCAACATAAAATTTTCCCGTTCGCCTTTGTTTAAGCTTATAATTAGTCCGGTAAATCGCGCCGGCCGCGACCGCGGCAAGCAAAATCAAATAAACCGCCCGCACCAACCGATTGCCAGAATCAAAACCTAAATAAAAGGCGTGGTATAAACTAAAGCCAAAAAGAACATAGGTAAAAACATGGATATACTGCCAAAAATTATAGGAAATTCTTTTGTAGACCGTCGAAGCGACCGTAACCGCTATAAAAATGTAAAAAGACATAGCGCCCAGCGCCAGGGGCAGGGCTGAAAAATTTGGAATCAACCAAAACAGAGTTGGCCAGTCTGACAAAATAAAAAAAATCGGATGCGCTAAAACAAAAACCATGGTGAACAAAGCGAATTTTCTCTGAAATTTAATTATTTTATCCATGCCGAAAAATCTGTCAAAATATCTGGCCGTGTCTCCGGAAAATATTAAGAGCGACAAAAACAAAAATCCTACCAGCCCAGCTAATTTTCCGAGCAAATAAAAAATCTTGGCAATTCCCATGCCCTGGAAATTGCCAAAATTAAAAACTGCGTTAGTGAAAACAATAAAAGAGAAAACTAAAAAACCAAACAGAACTATTATTATGGTTTTCGCTTTTATTTTTGTCTTCATAACAACTATTTATCAAGCACCTTGAGTGTCCCCCACTGTCCTTTCTGTCTATGGCCTGGAACTGAACAGTAATAGATAAATTCTCCAGCTTTATCAGCTGTAAATTCTATCACTACTTCTTCATTTAAGGGAGTCATTTTCTTAATTCCATATTCGTCAAGGGTAAAATCGTGAGTGCCTTTAATATTCGTTACTTTCATCCGAACAATATCTCCTTTGCTAACGTTTATTTCTTTAAGTGAAAACCAAATCCCCGCATCATCATAAAAAGCAGTCATGGTAAATTCCTTCACTGCTGATTCTTTATTTTCTGCCACAACTGGAGCAGTTTCCGCAATATTATTATTTTGAGCGTTATTTGCGGTGTTCCCATTTTCAGCGGTCTGATTAGTTTTATTAAACGTGATTACAGCCGCTACCGCAAGGACACCGATGATAATTACCGTAATAATTATTTTTTTGTTCATAAAAACTTCGTTAAATTATTTATTAATTTCCCGCCGATGCCCCTGCTCGTCATACTCGTAGACTTTATTTTCTGGTTCATCCGTTGCTTTGGTATAACAACCATCGCAAAAGGGCTGATTTTTAGAAAGTCCGCACATACAAATCCAAACTGATTCCTTTTGAGGCTTTATTTCAAAAGGCCCTTTTAGTGTTTTGATTACTTTTCTTGCCATAAAATTTTATTTTATTAATAAACTTGACCTTTTAAAGACAATCATAAAACTTATAATAAGTAAGAACGCGGTCAGCGCCATCATCGGGATAGTGATATAACCGAATTGCATAACAAATCGTTGCGAGCAATTAATTGAATACCCCACCGCCGAACAACCGATGGAGGGCACAAAGCCAATTTGCAAAAGATAGTTATAGCCGGCAATTAACGCGCCTAAAGACGATAAGGCGATGCTATACAAAACAATGCCCTGATCTTCTTTTAGCCAGGCAACCCCCAGGAGAATTACCTGAGGATACATTAAAATCCGTTGCCACCAACAAAGCTGGCACGGTTCATAGCCGGCGATTTCCGAATAAAACAAACTTCCCAACATTGCTATGAGCGCGACTGCCAAGGCAAAAGCCAGCGCGTGTTTGGCAAAAAAATGGAGTACCTCGCTTCGTTTTGTGGCGAACAACACGATGAGAACAACCATAATAACCTGTCCGGCAATCGTCAGCAGCGAAAGTATTTGATTAACCGTTGAAATAAGTTCCATAAATTTATTGGGGGAGCTGACAACCAGTTTTTTCAGCCAGTTGCGTTAAAGATAACTCGCCGCTCCGCCGCGAACCATCGTTAAACTCCCAGGTTGGATAACTCTCAATATTTTTGGCTTGGCAGATTGACGATTGGCTTCGTCCGTCCGGCGTTGAGCACTCGACATACGGCAAGCGCTTGGCCGACTTGCCGAACAGCGCTTTTTGATTTTGACAATGCTGGCACCAAAAAGTGCCATAAAACACCGCGCCATTTTCTTTAAGGCACTCTGTGAACTGATCAAGCTCGCCGGGCTGTCTTGATGATTTTATCCATAATGCCGCGGATAAGCCGAGTATGAACAACGCGACAATAATAATTATAGTTTTATTTTTCATGAAAAAATTAATATTATAAACTGTCAATTATCTGCTTAAACGACTCATAAGGCACGGCGCCGCTAACTAATTGGCCGTTAACAAAAGTGGCCGGCGTGCCGCTAACTCCTTTTTGCGATCCTTCTTGAAAATCGGCTTGAACTTTTGCGGCGTATTTCCCGTCATCAAGACAATCATTAAATTTTTTAGCATTAAGTTTTAATTCTACGGCCCATTGCTTAAATTTGTCGGCGCTAAAACCATTGGCTTGATTGGCAAACAATTTATCGTGGTATTCCCAAAATTTATCTTGTTCGCCGGCGCATTCGGAAGACTCGGCCGCCTTTTGGGCGTTGGGATGAAAGCTTAAGGGAAAATGTTTATAAACCAGCCTTACTTTCCCCTGATAATTGCTAAGAATCTGATTCATGGTCGGATAATGCCGTTCGCAAAACGGACATTCAAAGTCAGAGAACTCCACCAAAGTAATCGGCGCGTTAAAATCGCCGCGGACATGATCGCTCTTGGCAATATTAAAAGTCTGATTAACCGCCGGCGCCGGAACGGCTGGCGCAGGCGAAGGCGCCGGTTGATTAGACGGGGCGGGTGGAGTTTCCTCTTGGGCGATTGCTCCCGCGCCCCGGCTGTCTTTTGTCGTTAGCAATTTTAAACCGTCATTAAAAATAAAAGCGATGTTCAGGAGCAGAGAGAAAACGGTAAAACCGATTAAAAGTCCTCCCCAAAGAAATAACTTATTGGTTTTTTCCATAACAGTGTTTTTATTTAATTATTTATAAATATTTGGAAAGCTGTAAGGTTGCCACCCTCGACCATTGACACTAATAATATTATATTATACACTTCATATTGTAAAGTAGTTACAAAAAGTATAGTATCAAATATGTTCAAATTAAAAGAAAAAGGCATCAACTGTCCGGTGGAAAAAACTTTAAATATTATTGGTAAAAAATGGGCGGTTTTAATTATCCGCGATTTATTAAGCGGAAAAAAACGTTTTGGCCAGCTGCTTACATCCCTCTCCGGCATCAGCCCGCGCACTCTTGCCGCGCGGCTGAATGATTTGGGGGGAAACGGCGTGCTTAAAAAAAGAGTTTTTCCGGGAATACCCCTGCATGTCGAATATAGCCTGACCAAAAGAGGCAAAGATTTGCATTTTGTAAATTACCCTGCGGCAGAGACCGCAGGGCGTTAAAACTCACAGATCAAAGAGTTTTAGCTGCCTGACATCGTCTTGCCGCCCTTGATTAATAATATAATTTTCAATGACTTTTTTGTTGCCGCGTCCGCTTACTGTCGCGATATAATAGCCGTCCGACCAGAATTCACCGCCCCACAGTTCTTGTTTTATCTCTGAAACTTGCTTAAACACTTTCTTGGCGGAAATGCTTTTGATTGTTCTAATCACCTCTCCGCCGGAGTGCGTTGGCAGAAATTGCGCCAGAATGTGCAAATGATTCTGATCAAAACCGTAATGGCTGATTTCAATGGCATACCGTTCTTTAATTCCCTGCAAACTTTCCCGAATTACCTTTTGCACCCTATCGTCGAGCAGCACTTTTCTATACTTTACCGTGATTTGGATGTGATAGTAGCACTCAGAAACATTATGATACCAATGCCAGATTGGTGAATCGATGTTTGTCATAATATCTCAATTGTACCACCAGAGCGCTTACGCGCGTAGGGGGATATCCCCCTACGACCCCCTTAAAAGGTAGACTGCGGCATAGACCGCAGTGTTAAATTTTTATTTA
>Ga0209212_1007210_pt1 | contig 12392 bp, 4 predicted proteins | sample RifGroC2_FD_183996 | JGI IMG/M metagenome (GOLD analysis project Ga0209212, IMG submission 183996) | Groundwater microbial communities from Rifle, Colorado, USA - Groundwater C2 (SPAdes) (version 2) | ecosystem: Environmental > Aquatic > Deep subsurface > Groundwater | place: Rifle, Colorado...
CTTCACGAGGGGTCGGGGCCCGTCAGTTCTTGTGGCGGTAGAGGATGAGGCCGTGGGTCGGGTCGTAGGGGGAGACGCCGATCGTAACGCGGTCCCCCGAGATGACGCGGATCCTGAACCGGCGCATGGCGCCGCCGAGCTTCGCCGTGAGCGTGTGGCCGTTTTCGAGCTTCACGACGAAATTTCCGCCGCCGCGGGCCTCGGTCACGGTTCCTTCGAGATTCGCCAGATCGTCCTTCGCCAAGATTTTCTCGCTTTCCCTTTTTCCACAATTTACCACACATTGACCGGGAACGCCCGGGCGATCGGCGGGAGCCCGACAACCCCGTCGCGGCGTGGGGTATAATGATCCCCCGGATCCCGAATGGAAAACCTTTCACTCCCAAGGCCCGAAGCCGTCCTCTTCGATTTCGACGGGATTCTCGTCGACAGCGAACCGATGCATTACCGGGCGTTCATCGAGGTTCTCGATCCGCTCGGGATGGCATTCTCGTGGGAGGAGTACGTCGGGACCTACATGGGGTTCGACGACCGCGACGCCTTCCGGGAGGCATTCCGGGAGAAAGGGATCGACCTCGACGAGGTGAACCTCGCGAAACTCGTGGCAGCGAAGTCCCGCGCGTTTCTTGACGGCCTCCGCGCCGGGGTGACCGCGTACCCCGGAGCCGTCCCCATGATCGAATCCCTGCGCGCGGCGGGACGGCCGATGGCCCTGTGCAGCGGCGCCCTTCGCGCCGACATCGATCCCATCCTCGCGCACCTGGGCGTGGCGCGCCGCTTCGACGTGATCGTTTCGGCCGACGACGTGCGCAGGAGCAAGCCCGACCCGGAAAGCTACGCGCTCGCCTTCCGGAGGCTGTCGGAGTTGTATCCGACGTCTCTGACGGTTCCGGGGAATTCGATCGCCGTCGAGGACACCCCCGCGGGGATCCGGTCCGCGAAGGGGGCGGGGCTCCGGGTGCTCGCCGTCACCAACAGCTGCGGCCCGGGAGAACTCGCCGAAGCCGACTGGATCGCCGATTCCCTGGAGAACGTCCGCATCGAGGGATAACCTCCAACAGCGAACGTTTGCGCAGGCCACGTTCGCTGCAAGCCGTTGGGCGCCGCGCTCGGAAAAGGTCGGCGCGCAATACCCCCCCGCTTCGTAATTAACCTTAACCCGCATTTCTCACCAGGCTTCTACTGCGGCGGCGGATATGGGCATGTCTACTGCGTTGCGCTCGGTCGGGCTCCTCGGCGTAGTGTCAACTACGCCTCCGGTGCCCTCGGTCGCGCGCCTTGTATCCACGCCCATCTCCACCACCTCGCTACGAATCCTGGTGAGAAATGCGGGTTAACCGTGCGATCGGGAAATTTTCGAGTCGCCAACGGAACGGCGCGACACCTCCCGGAATCCTATGGTCAGGGTGGAGTGTACGGCAGTTGAGAGCGGCTCGGACAGGCGGACCCGCCACGATCCGGTCCGACGCGTGTTCAATCGGAGGCACGAAGGCGAGATCCTGACGGAGGATCACCACGATGGACACACATATCGTCGGCCGGTCGATGTTGCTTCTGTTCCTTGGCTTGGGGTTTGCCCCATCCGCCGCGTCGCCGGCACCGCTTCCGGACGCGCATGGCAGGGCCGAGACGTCGGGCAGGGCGGGCGCATCGGCGCTGCTGGGGAAGCTCCCGTTGGACTTCGTAGCGAACCGCGGGCAGTGGGTCCCGGCGGTGAGGTTCGCGGCGCGGAAGGGTGAGATGTCGGCGACCTTCGGCGACCGCAATATCACGCTTTCCCTCGGGAAAGCCGGCGCGACGTCGCTTGCGCTGAGGTTCGAAGGCGCTTCGTCCGACGTCCATCTGGTGGGTGAAGGCGAGCGCGCCGCCCGGTACAACTTTGCGATCGGCAACGATCCCGCCAACTGGCGGTCGAACGTGCCCGCCTACGCCGCGCTTCGCTATCACGGAATCTACCCGGGGATCGATGTCCGCGTGCGCGAAGAGGCCGGATTGCTCGAATACGACCTGCTGCTCGCCGCCGGCGGCGATCTCGGTCGGGTGGTGATGCGCGCCGAGGGGGCGTCCGCGCTCGAGATCGCCGCCGATGGCGCGCTGATCATCCGGACGGCCGGCGGCTCCTCGCTTCGCCAGACGCCTCCTGTCACGTGGGAGGAACTGCCGGGCGGAGAGCGACGGCCTGTCGCGAGCCGGTTCCGGATCATCGACGGGCAGCGCTACGGCTTCGAAGCGCCGGGCCGGGATGCGCGGCACTCCATGATCGTCGATCCCGGGCTCGTCTGGTCCACGTTCCTCGGCGGCAGCTCCAGGGAGTTCGTCTCGGGGATCGCGGCCGCGGGGGACGGGTCGGGCGATCTCATCGTCGCCGGGTCCACGACTTCGGCGGACTTCCCGACGTCCCCGTCGCTGCCTCCCGGCGGCAACACCATGTTCGTGGCGCGCCTGACCGCTGACGGCGGGGCACTGTCGTACGTCACTTTCCTCGGCGGCACCGGGGGAACCAACCTCATTTTCGGTCTCGTCTCGGACCCGGCGGGCGGCGCCATCATTGCCGGCGTGACCGACGGAATCGGCTTCCCGACGACCGCGGGCGCGCATCGGCGCATCCCTGCCGGCGCCGGCGACGGCTTCGTGACAAAGCTCGATGGAGCCGGCGGCGTGGTCTTCTCCACGCTTCTCGGCGGTACCGGGCCGGATCGGATCCGCGCCGTCGCGGTCGATGCGATCGGTGACGTGATCGTGGGAGGCTGGACCGCTTCCGCCGACTTCCCGACGACCGCGGGCGCCTACGACACGACGTTCAACTCCCCGCCGTCCGGGGATCCCCCGTCATCCGCCGGGGACGCCTTCATCACGAAACTCAGCGGCGACGGGAGCGGGTTACTGTACTCGACCTTCTTCGGCGGGCAATCGTACGAGGAGATCGCGGGGCTGGTCGTCGACGGGCAAGGCTTCGTGACCGTCGTCGGCTCCACCCTCCCCTCGGGGAACGGCACAAATCTGCCTGTCACGCCCGATGCGTTCGACGCGACCTTGAACGGCCACGACGACGTCTTCGTGGCGCGCTTCGAACTCGTAAGGCTTGGAACCGCGGACCTCAAGTACTCCACCGTGATCGGCGGCGACAACCGGGACATCGCGAACGCGGTGGCGTTCGATCCGGCCGACCCCGAGTTGGTCACCGTGACCGGGTGAAGCTTCGTGAATGTCCTGTCGCCTCCGCGATATCCCACGACGTCCGGCGCTCTGAAAACCGTGCTGACCCCGTTTCCCCCCGCGACGACGCTCTTTCCTCACAGCCGGACGGGCTTCGTCACCCGGTTCCGCTTCCCCGCGGGCGGTCCCGGCACGCTCGTGTGGTCGACGTACTTCGGCGGCAACTTCGACGATTACATCACCGGGCTGGCGGTGGACGACGCGGGCGCGGTCGTCGTGGCCGGGGGCACGCGTTCCCAGGACTACCCGACGACGCGCGGCGCATTCGACCGGACGTACGCCGGGGAATACATCGGAGCGCCGTTCGCCGCCCAGCCCGATGAATGCTTCGTCGCCAGCATCCGCGGCGATGGGAGCGCGCTGCTCTATTCGACCTTCCTCGGTGGCTCCGGCGCGGACTGCGCCCTCGACGACTTCTTCAAGCCCGTCCGGATCGTCACCATGGGCGCCAACACGGTCGCCATCGCCGGAAGCACCGTGTCCCCCGATTTCCCGGCCACGCCGGGCGTCGTTCAACCGGCCTACACGCCCGGGCCACCTCAGTTCGCGCCGGCGGAAGACGGCTTCACGGCAAAACTGGCGCTGGAGGCCGACGCCAGCGGCGACCTCGCGGTGGGAACGCCGGCGCTGCTGACTCCGGCGAACGCCGCCACGTTTCCGACGACGGGCGACATCACGCTCAGATGGAACGATGTCGCCGACCCGTCGGGCATCGAGGCGTACGTCTATCAGATATCGACGAGGCCGGACTTCCCGCGCGACTTCATCCAGTACACCGGCTCGGTGAGCACGCCGTCCTTCCTGGCCCGGTCGCTCAGCAGCGGCACGCACTACTGGCGCGTACAGGCCGCGGATCGGGCGGGCAACCTCGGGGCATTTTCGCCGGCCTTCTCGTTCACGACCGGAGTGGCCGGCGCCAACCCCGTGCTCGCCTTCATCCGCCTGGATCCGCAGCGCGTGAACGGCGGCACGGCGTCGAGCGGCACGCTCTTCCTCAACTTCGGCGCCGTCGCGCCCGCCGGCGGAGCCGTCGTCACGTTGCGGAGCGGTCACCCGGGCCTCGTCACCGTGCCGGCGACCGCCACGATCCCGGCCGGCGCCAACAGCGCGCCCTTCGCCTTCACCACGTCGGCCGTCGCGGCCACGACCTCCGTCGCCATCATCGGTGAATTGGGACTGACGCAGACCGCGACATTGACCCTCGAGCCCGCTTCGGTGACGTTGCTGCGCTCGCTCACCCTCAGCCCGACCAGCGTCACGGCTGGCGCAGGGGCGACCGGCACCGTCACCTTGAGCAACCCCGCGCCGACCGGCGGCGCCGTCGTCGCGCTGTCGAGCAACAATCCGTCGGCGAGCGTCCCGCTGAACGTCACCGTCGCCGCTGGCGCCACCAGCGCGACGTTCCCGATCAGCACGTCGGCGGTGACGGTGGTGACGTCCGTCAATATCAGCGCCGGCTACGGAACGGGCCTCTTCGCGACGCTTACCGTGAATCCCGGCTCCGGGGGTGACGGCACGCTGGCGTCGCTTGCCCTCAACCCCACCAGCGTCGTCGGTGGTGTGTCCTCGCAGGGGACGATTACCTTAAGCGGCCCGGCGCCCTCCGGGGGGGCGGTCGTCACGCTCTCCAGCAGCAATACGAATGTCGCGACCGTACCGGCGAGCGTGACGGTCGCGGCCGGTTCGGCCAGCGCCGCATTCACGGTGACGACGCGTTCGGTCTCGTCCTCGACCACGGTGACGATCACCGCGGCCCGCGGGGGCGTCACGCGAACCGCCGGGCTGACGGTGACGCGGCTGGCGGCGCCGACGCTCCTCAGCCCCGCGAGCGGGTCGAATCCGGCGCAGCCGGTCACGCTCGACTGGGGCGAGGTCCCCGGAGCGGCGTCGTACATCCTCCAGGTCGACGACTCGGACAAGTTTTCCACGCCGCTCGTCGTCAATCAGACGGTGACGGCGTCGCAGTTCACGGCCGGCTCGCTGGCGAGCCGCAAGCACTGGTGGCGCGTGCGGGCGGTAAGCGCGGCGGGCACGACGGGCGCATTCTCCTCGGTCCGCAGTTTCACGCCGCAGGCCGCGGCGTCCGCGCCGGCTCTCTCGGCGCTGTCGGTGAGCCCGACCAGCGTCGTCGGGGGCACTTCGTCGCAGGGGACGGCCACGCTCACCGCGGCCGCGCCGACGGGCGGGGCGGTCGTTGCGCTGTCGAGCAGCAATACGGGCGTCGCGACCGTGCCGGCGAGCGTGACGGTGGCGGCCGGCGGCACGAGCGCGACGTTCACGGTCACGACACAGGCGGTGACCGCGTCGACGTCGGCGACGATTACGGGATCGTACGGCGGCGCGACGCGAACGGCGTCTCTCACGGTCACGCCTCCGGCGCCCCCGCCTCCCGCAGCATCCCTCTCGGCGCTGTCGGTGAGCCCGACCAGCGTCGTCGGGGGCACTTCGTCGCAGGGGACGGCCACGCTCACCGCGGCCGCGCCGTCGGGCGGGGCGGTCGTTGCGCTGTCGAGCAGCAATACGGGCGTCGCGACCGTGCCGGCGAGCGTGACGGTGGCGGCCGGCGGCACGAGCGCGACGTTCACGGTCACGACACAGGCGGTGACCGCGTCGACCTCGGCGACGATTACGGGATCGTTCGGCGGCGCGACGAGAACGGCGACACTCACGGTCACGCCTCCGGCGCAGACGGTGACGCTCACGGTCACCGCGACCGGACGAAGCGGCGAACGAGTCGTCTCCAGTCCGGCGGGAATCAGCGTCTCCGTGGGGAGCACGGGATCGGCCGCGTTCGCCAGCGGGACGTCGATCACGCTGAGCGTCTCCAACGGCCGTGACGCCATCTGGTCGGGCGCCTGTTCGAGCGGGGGGGACAAGACAAGGAGCTGCACGTTCACGCTGACCGGCAATGCATCCGTCGGAGCCAACGTGCAGTAAGGGGAGCGATCACGGGGGAGGGTTATTTCGATAGCGCCTCGTCCACCAGTTTCCGGACCTTCAGCAGTTCCTGTGCCCCCATCGGGCGGCGCGGAGGCCGCGGCAGCGGTACGCGGTTGCGGAACAGCACGACCGCCTGCCGGAACTCGGGGCTTGCCCCCGCTTGCCCGAAGTAGTACGCCTCCTCTCCGTACTGGACGCCTTCCGTGATGTTCCGGACGATCAGGTCCAGCGCGTAGCGCAGGACCGTGCCCCTTCGCCCCACGGTCCCGGCCTGGCGGAGATATCCCTTGACGTGCTCGTCCTCGGTGAGGATCGACGGATCGAGGATTCCGCCCGTCTCCTCGTCGATCAACGGTTCTTCCCAGCGCTTGACGGCCCGGTGGCGCTCCTCCATGGCGCGGAGAAGGGTGTCGTCGGTTCCCAGGGCATGCCCCGCGGCGAGCCGGTACGCCCGGGCCAGGGAGTTCGAGGGCACGAGCTCGGAAACCAGCCCGTGCGCGTAGGCCTCCTCGACGCTCATCGGCTGCCCGGTCAGGATCGTATCGGCCGCGAAGAGGAGCCCGCTCTTCCGCCCCAGCCGCGACTTCTCGGCCATCAGCCGGACCAGGCGCTGGGTGCCGCCGAAGCCGGGGATCAGGTTGATGTAGGTCTCCGGCTGCCCCAGGTAGATGCGCTCGACCCGGGAGGCGACCACATGGTGCGCGGCGGCCACCAATTCGGTCCCGCCGCCCAGGGCCAGGCCGTTCAAGTTCAGGACGACCGGGATCTTGAAGCCCTCGATGAAGCTCATCGTCTCCTGCGCCAGCGCGGCGAGTTCGGTGATCTGCTCGTCTTCCAGCACGGAGAGCTCGTCGCTGTTCTGGCCCGGAACGAACGCCCGGGTGCCCTCGGCGGTGAGCACCACGGCCCTGGCGGCGCCGTCCTCCCGGATCCGACGGAACAGGATCCGGAGCTGCTTGACCGCGTCGCCGCGGAACCAGTGCAGGTCGGTGTTGCGCAGGGTATTGCTCCCCTTGGGCTGGTTGAGCCTGAACTCCACCGTGGCGATCGACCCGACCCCGTCCAGGGGGTGGAACAACAGCCGCAGGAGCGAGAGCTCTTCGGCGATCCGGACCCCCTGGGCCAGCAGCAGGTCGCGCTCGGAGCGGACCCCGTCGAGGTCGGTCCTCATCCGGTAGGCGGTGGACCCGGGGGCCCGCCCGTGCAGCTGATCGCTGAAACCGCGCGGTATCCGGTCCGCGTCGAGAACCCGGTCCGGCCCGTGGAGGCGATAGAGCCCCCGGTCGATCTTGTCCCGGAAGCTCTGCGCCTCGTGGGGCTCGTACATGTGGGAGCCGGCCATCCGGACGATCTTCTCCCGGGCCGCGGCGCCGTCGCCGAGCTCCTTCGGGTTGGCCGGGACGAGGAGGGTCCGCTGCTGCATCCAGCCCTGGGCGAGGTGGTAGGTCAGCGTCTGCCGGGAGGTGGTCTCGCCGTACACCACGCGGCCGGTCTGCTCGGTCAGCAGGGCGACGTTCATGCCCAGGTGGTCCCGCCGGCCGCTGTCCCAGATCGCGTCCCACAACCCGGAGCGGTTCGAATTGTAGGGGGCCAGGGCGTTCTTGACCACGCTCACGGTCTCGGTGGTGAAGCGGTTCTGCGCGTCCCTGCCGGGCCAGCTCTCATGCGCCTCCCGCTCCGGGGCGAAGCGGCCCTCGTCCACGTCGGGCATGTGCTCGGGCCAGAGCAGCTTCTTACGTCCCTCGCCCCCCCGCAGGGCCTCGACGTTCTGGATCCGGGTCTTGCCGAGGTGCACGGCGACGTCCTCCCGGCGAAGCAGCGCGCTCTGCTGCTCCTGGGTCTCGGCCAGCACCGTCACCCGCGCCCCGAGGCGGGCGGCCTCGGCGATGGCGCCAATGGCCGGTCCGTCCAGCCCTTCCGCGTCGGCGTTGGCGCCGTAGTGGACCAGCACGTTCTCCCCCAGATGGAGGTCCGCGCCGTCCCGGCCGAGCGCCTCGTCGGCGCTGAGGCTGGCATCGTACCCGTTGAACGTCCCGTACAGGCCGAAGGCCCCCGAAAACCAGGCGGTGCGGCTGCCCTGGACGCTCGGCCTCAGCAGCCGGAAGTCCGCCGCCTGCAGGCCCCGGCCGGCGTTCTGCATGACTTTCGTGGGCCGGTACCTCGCCGGAACCGACGCCACCAGGCGTTCGATCGCCCGCTGCCACTTCGACAACGCTTCCGGATCGTCGACCGGGGCCGCCCGCAAGGCGTCCTGGTGGTCCTTCCGGTGGATGAACCACAGGTCCGCGCGGGGGTGGCGGCTGCGGACGAAATCCTCCTCCTCCCGGTCGAGGACGTAGGTCACGACCGGGACGCCCAGGGCCGTCGCGATGTCGATCGCCAGGGACCCGGTGTGGCCGCTGCCGCCGTGGGCCAGCAGCACGTCCCCCGCGGCGAGGTTGAGCTTGCGGGGGGAAAACAGGGCGTGCTCCACGGTCGGGCCGTTCAGGATGAGGGTCGCCGCCAGGGGCAGAGGGCAGTCGACCGGGACCTCGATAAGGCTGCCCGTGTCGAAGGCCGCGAACGACTGCAGTGTGGCCTGGTCCCGGCCGCCCTGGTACCCGCCGATGTGGCCCTCGCGCTGGGCGTCCAGGGTCACCGTCGGCGCCTGGCGGTTGAACACCAACGGGTCCGCGAGCACCAGTTGGCCGATGGCCAGGCGCCCTTCCGCTTCCGCTTCGGGGGAGAGCGCCACGATCTGCCCGACGGCCGCGTCGCCGAGCACATGGTGGGCCTTGTCGCCCAGCACGTCGACCGGATCGGACGTGATGCCGTTGATGACGTTGTAGGTGGCGCCCGCGTAGAGGATCTGGATCAGGGCCTGCCCGGCCGAAGGCGTCGGCGTGGGGCGCACGAACTTCCGGAACCCCAGGGCGGGGTCCCGGTGCACGATGCCCATCCCGTCCACGTTGCGCGCGATCCCGTACGCCTCCTGGTACGGCGGGATCGGGTCGAAGCCGGCGCGCAGCGGCGGGGTCCCCAGGCGATGGACGAGCCGGTCGGGGATGTCCGCGAAGAAGTCGGCCACCTTTGCTTCGGGGCGAAACGGGACGGTCACGACCTCGTCCCCCTCGCGGGAGGCGATGATCCGGTCCAGCAGGTAGATCAGCGTCCCCTTGACCTTCAGCCCGTCGGTGTTGGGCATTCCCTGGAACAGCTTCGTCGCGCGGAAGAACTCGGCGTCGCCCCCGCGGATCTGGGCCCGGACCTCGTCGGGCCGGAGGGCCTGCTGCATCCGCTGGAGGGTTTCGAGGGGCTTTCCGGCGTAGAACTTGATCAGCTCGTACATGATCTTCGCCGTCAAGGTCATCGGCAGGAAGGTCTCCTCGCCCTCGAAGCCCGCCACCTCGGCCACCAGGAAGACGATGTCCTGGACGTCCGGCTTGACCTGGGGATTGAGTTTCTGGTTGATCGTCATCTGGACGAGATCGATCAGGTCCTGGCTGGGCTGGACGCCCGGCTGCAGGGCCGCCACGACGACCGGCGTCCGGTCCTTGGTGGGATGGGGGATGAAGGTCACGCCGACTTTCCGGAAGAAACGGGTGTGCTCGTTCAGCGCGTTCTCGAACATCGTCTCGTTGACTAGGTGGCCGTAGACGTTGGCGATGTTCCCGGAGCGGCCGGACGCGTAGAAGCTCCTGGGAGTCACCGGGTCTTCCGGGCCGGTCAGGATCAGGGCGTCCTCCGGGCTCCCGGGGTCGTAGAGAACCCGCACCCAGTAGGCCGAATCGCCGCCGTCGTGGGCCAGGCGCCGGCCCTCCCTTCCCTTCCCCGGCCATTCGGGCGTGAACCCGTGGTTGTAGTACTTGGCCGCGGTCAGCGCGGCGTCGGGCCGGGCGGGCCCCCGTCGGCCCTCGTTGCTCCCCATCAGCCACCCCATGCGGTGCGGCTGGGCGTCCCGGTAGAGCAGCTGCCCGATCGTCCCCTTGCGGCCCCGCCCCCGGAAGGTGATGAGGGCCTCGGTCACCTCCCGCGGCGACTCGAACCGGTTGCCGTGCTCGTCCTCCAGGCGGTCGGCGATCACCGGGTGCACCCACGGCATCGGCAGGATCTCGGGGTGGTCGGGGTCCATCTCGATCGGGGTCCGTACCCGGGCCACCACCTCCCCGGGTTCGCGGCTTCCGGCGAGCTGCCGGAGCTCGGCGCGGTAGGTCTCGACGCACTGACGCTCGACGGTGGGCCGACGCTTGAACGTCGCGTGCTGGGACCCGAAATCCTCGGTGCGCCACAGCGAGTTGATCGCCACGTCGCCCAGCACGGCCTGGATCCGTGCGTGGGCGGGGTAGGAGTACGGCGCCGCGCAACCGCAGATCCCCGGGGCCCCCTCCCGCTGCAGCGACCGGACGTCGAACCCCCCCTTGCCGGAATCGAAGAGCCCGTCGACCTTCGACATCGCCTCGTAGATCGGGGACCCGGCCTTCAGGAAGGAAACCCGGTGGTCCTCGACCACCTGCGCCAGTCTGCGGGGAGTGGGGGCGAAGCTCTGGAGGATGAAGCTGCGGCCCTCCATCATCGGGAACCACAGGGCGTACGCGGGGCCCACGATCCACCCGTAGTCCGTGGAGGTGTGGTGGATCTCGTGGGGCGCCAGCCCGAAGGAATTGAACATCGTCTGGGCCCCGGCGACGATCGAGCCGACGAGGGAGATGATCCCCTTGGGTTGCCCGGTGGAGCCGCTGGAGTAACTCAAGATCGCGGCTTCCCCGCCCCCCATCTCGACCGCCTCGAACTCGTCGATCTCCTTCCCTTCCGCCTTGAGCTTCCCTTCCGTCCGCCGGATCGCGTCGTCCCAGAGGATGTCCCGTCCCTCCGTAAGGGGTGGCCTCGAAAGAAGGCCCAGCCTGGCGAGACGATCGTAGACGATGAGTTTCTCGTCGCGCTCATGGGGTTGTTCGAAGGCCGACAGGATCCGATCGATGACCCGCCGCTGCCGCTCGATGGTCTCGAGCTGCCCGGCGCCGACGCCCTTCCGTCGCGCGTGGCGCAGGATGAACTCCGGGACACCGACCCGCTGGTCGTCGGTCAGAAGGGTCTCCACGGTCGGCTTCGGGGTCCCGTGCACGATCCGCCGCACGTGGTTTTTCAGCCAGTCGCGGTGCCGGGTCTCGATCGCGTCCCCCGCGGCCTCGAGAATGTCCGCCCAATGATCATGAAGGTCCGTTGCGAGGGCCCGGGCGTCGGTCCACCACGGTTCTCCGCTGTCGCCGGGGTCGGCCATCACCGGAACGCCGCGCAAAGCCGCCGTCAGCACCGGCGTGTATCGCGTAAAGACGCGTTCGTCGCGCTCGGCGGCTTCCACCCGCATCTTCGCCCGGCGGATCGCCTCGTCCCGCGCCCGGAGGGCTTTTTTCAGCTCTTCCCCGGCGTCGCCTTCGAGCGAAGAGAGGACGACGCGCTTGATGTGCGCCTCGTGGACGACCTCCAGGAACTCGCGCATTGCGTCGCGGCTATAGGTGACCTTCCCCGCAAGGCGCTCGTTCACGGCGGCATCGATTCGCCGCGCCTCCTCGCCCAGCTCCTCCGGCATCGCCGCCAGCGCCGCCCCGAGGCGCTCACGGAAGACGGCCTTGGGCAGGTAGCGGCGAAGTGCCAGGTCGACCGAATCCTTTTTCAGCTCCCGGGACCGGTCCCCCACCCGGTAGCCGTCCTCGGTGATGATCACCTTGGCGCCCATGTTGTGGACGGTGTCGCTGAAGATGTCGGGCCCCTTGGCCCCGAACACGAAGTGGTAGGTCGCCCCGACCAGGGTCACCGCCAGCTGGGCGATCAACCCGATGATGTCCGTGGACATGTAGATGACGACCATGTCCCCCCGAGCCACCCCCATGTCGACCAGGACGTTCGCCAGGCGGTGGACCTCCCGCCGGATCCGGCGGTAGGTGTACGTCCGCACGTCCACGTTCTTCCCGTCCTTCTGGTCCTCGCCGATGTTGATCACGTGGCGTTCGTCCAGAAGGCCTTGCGCCTCGAGCTGGTCGAAGATCGCCCGGGTGGGATTGATCCTTCCGTCCTCGAAGCGGCGGATCACCGGGAAGCTGCTCAGGTCGAGGGAGACCGACGGCCGTTGGCTCCACGCGTACGGGTAGACCATGTCGAGCTCGAACTTCTCGGGATGGACGAGCCATGCGCGGCGCGCCACGCGCCAGCCCATCTGCGTTTCCATCAGCGACCGGAGCGCGCCGAGCTCGTCGGCGACC
>Ga0209212_1007214_pt1 | contig 12386 bp, 12 predicted proteins | sample RifGroC2_FD_183996 | JGI IMG/M metagenome (GOLD analysis project Ga0209212, IMG submission 183996) | Groundwater microbial communities from Rifle, Colorado, USA - Groundwater C2 (SPAdes) (version 2) | ecosystem: Environmental > Aquatic > Deep subsurface > Groundwater | place: Rifle, Colorado...
TGTCTCCTGAGGAAGGTAAAGTCCCCTCCCCCGGAGGGGAGGGTAAATAAGCGCAGTGTTGGCAAAACGAGTACTTCTTCTTTGATCGGCTAAAACTTTTCGAACGCTTCATCCATCTGCAGATCGGTGCCGACAACGTTCCCCACGACAGGTCCGCTGCCGGTTTTTTGGGTCGCCCTGCCGAAGGTCAGCGGCTTGCCCCCCCCCCTGTCCGGCTTCTTGCCTGGTCTCGCCGCCACCGTTTTCACCTTGCCCTGCTCCCCCGTCTTGAAGAAGGCTATCGTCGCCTGCAACAGCTCTGCCTGTGAGGCCAGCTCCTCCGCTGTGGATGACATCTCCTCGGAAGCTCCGGCATTTTGCTGGATAACCTGATCCAGTTGCTGGATCGCCTTGTTGATCTGCTCGGCGCCGGTATCCTGCTCTTTACTGGAGGCGCTGATCTCCTGAACCAGTTCCGCCGTCTTCTGGATGTCGGGCACCATTTTTGAGAGCAGCTCGCCCGCCTTTACCGCGATATCGACGCTGTTCGAGGAGAGCGCCGATATCTCGGCAGCAGCTTTTTGGCTCCGCTCGGCGAGCTTTCTCACCTCGCTGGCAACGACTGCGAATCCCTTGCCGTGCTCGCCGGCGCGCGCCGCCTCAATGGCCGCGTTCAGGGCGAGGAGGTTGGTCTGACGGGCGATCTCCTCGATGATGTTGATCTTGGAGGCGATCTCCTTCATGGCGCTCACCGTTTCCTGGACCGCCTTGCCCCCCTCCCTGGCGTCTTCGGCCGACTTCACGGCGATCTTCTCGGTCTGCATCGCGTTGTCCGCATTCTGGCGGATGTTGGAACTCATCTGCTCCATGCTGGAAGAAGCTTCCTCCGCCGCTGCCGCCTGCTCGCTCGCCCCTTGGGACATCTCCTCGGAGCCGGAGGAGAGTTCCTGGCTTCCCGAGGCCACGTTGTCTGTGGCGGATTTCACCTCAGAAACTATTTCCCTCAGTTTGTTCACCATGTTGCCCATGGCCGCCAGCAACATCCCGGTTTCGTCCTTGGCGGTTGCGCCGATCTCGAAAGTTAGGTCGCCGGAGGCAAGCCTGTCGGCGGTTTCGACCCCTAGTTGCAGTGGTCGCTTGATGCTTCGGGTCACCAGAATGCTGAGCAGCACGCTTATCGCTATGGCGAACAGTGAAATCCCTATCAGCATCAACACAACCTCTTGTGTTGCCTTGTCGATGACCCCTTTTGCTTCCTGCATGGCCTTGTTCGCTTCTCGGGCCAGGCTGACCGCACTTTCCTCCATCTTGTGCGATTCGGCTTTGTAGTCGGCGATGGCGTCATTCGCTTCTGTCACAGTTTTGATCCGCCCCTCCTTGATCGAGGCCGCTGCCTTGCCGAATCCCGCCCTGTAGGCATTGAAATTGTCCTTGATCTCCTTGATCTTTTCCTTGTCATCCTGATGAATGACTGCTTTTTCCAGGTCGGCGACCCGCTCGCTTGTCTTGGCCGCCTCTTCTGCCCATTTCTGGAGGTACCCTTCGACCTTCTTTGCATCCGCCAGATTCAGGAAGATGTCCTTTTCGTAGCGTCTCATGCCGAGGATGTTGGCTCGGGCCCTTGACGAGTGCTCGGCCAGCCTGCCTTCACTGTCGAGCAGAGTATCTACGGTGCTTTCCCCCTCCTTTACCCCCCAGTAGCCTGTACCCGCCACTGAGATAAGCAGGAGCAGTATTAGTCCGAAGCTCAACAGCAGCCGGGTGCCGATTTTCATGTTCTTGAGCATGTCTTCCCCCTTTGAATGATGTTTCATGACGAGACCCAGCCCATTCTCTCGCGAGCTATGTGACAATGATAGGTATCGGTACATGTTGTAACATCTTTAGATGATCTGCTGCCTCTAAGCGTAGGAGTTTTCGTAACGACTGTTACAAGACTGCATGCCGTCGAATCGGACACGGTACATCATGTCTGCTGTAACAGTATCGATCGCACTGCTCGTGCAACTTTGGGGGGTGTAGTGGGTTAGCCAGGACCGGCTGACAGAGGCGCGTGCAGATGGTGTCAGGGGGGTAAAACGTCTGCTTCAGTTCGAGAGGAATTGCACTGTCAGTTGAGCGCCTCGGTCCCCGTCGCGGGGGAACTCTTTTGGTAGGGATGCGGCCTTAGGAGGGGTCGTACTTGTAACCTACGCCGTAGATCGAGTGGATCAGCTCCTCGTCCGGCGCGACGGCCGCGATCTTCTTGCGCAGCTTCTTTATGTGGCTGTCGATGGTCCGGTCGCTCACGATGCGCTGGTCCGAGTAGATCCGGTCCATCAGCTGACTCCGTGAGTAGATGCGCCCGGGGTTTTGGTAAAGGAAATGCAAAAGCTTGAACTCGACGGCGGTCAGGTCGAGATCGCGCCCTTTCAACTGGGCGCGGTACTTGTCCGCGTCGAGGCTGAGACCACCGAAAGCCGGGGTGTGGTGCTCGCCGGCGCGGCGCAGCACCGTCTTCACCCGCGCCACTACCTCGCGCGGGCTGAAGGGCTTGCAGATGTAGTCGTCCGCGCCAAGCTCCAGGCCGAGCAGGCGGTCGATCTCTTCGACCCGGGCCGTTATCATGATGATCGGGAGCTGGGAGAAGGTGCGGATCTCCTTGCAGATGTCGAGGCCGTCGCGCCCCGGCAACATCAGGTCGAGCAGGACCAGGTCCGGGAGCTGTTCCCTCACCCGGGGCAGCACCTGGTTGCCGTCGGCGATCCAGACGGAATCGAAGCCCGACTGTCTCAGGTAGTCGGCCAGAAGGCTTGCCAGCTTTTCCTCGTCCTCGACGATCATTATGGTCTGTTTCATGTCCTGCTCCCGGCCAGCGGCAGTTCGATCCTGATCAGCACGCCCCCCTTGGGCGAGGGGAGGGCGCTGATGCTCCCCTCGTGCGCCTCGACGATGTTCTTGCAGATGGCAAGGCCGAGCCCCGCCCCCCCCAGGGCGCGGTTTCTGGAACTATCGACGCGGAACAGCCGGTCGAAGAGCAGCTCCAGCTCCTCCGTTCTCACCCCCGGCGCGCTGTCGGCAAACTCGATTATGGCGAGACCCTGGTGTCGCTCCAGCCGAACGGAGAGATCCCCCGCCGGATCGGTGTACTTCAGCGCGTTGTCCAGCAGGTTGTCGAAAAGCTGGTGCAGCCTGCCGGGGTCGGCAAAAACGGAGAATCCGGCTGTGACCGGAAGCTGGGCATCGAGCGAGATCCCCTTCTGGGCCAGTTCCGGAGCGAACGACTCCAGAGCGTCCGCCAGCACCGCCCGCAGGTCGACGACCTCCTTTTTGTAGGTCAGTGCGCCGATGTCGTAGAGCGAGATCTGGTACAGGTCGTCCACCAGCCGGCTCAGGTGCATCACCTCCGCGTGCAGCGAGCGCATCGAGTCCGGTCCTCCTTGCCGAACGCCGTCCTGGATCGCCTCTATCTCCCCCCTCAGGATGGAGAGCGGGGTGCGCAGTTCGTGGGAGATGTCCGCCACCCAGCGGCGGCGCGCCCGCTCGTTTTTTTCCAGCGACAGCGCCAGGGTGTTGAAATCGCGGGCCAGCTGTCCCAGTTCGTCCTCCGGCCCGATGGCGACCCTGGTGTCGAACTCCCCGGAGGCGAGACGGTGCATGGAGGCGGCGAGTCTCCTGATGGGGAGCACCAGGCGGTTCGCCAAGGGAAGCGAGAGCGCCGCCGAGATCAGCAGCATGACCCCCGCGATCATTCCCATGGCCAGCTTTTGCTGTTTGACGAACATGAGTTGGTGGCTGTCGGTCAGGCGCTGCCTCGGGCGCAGGCCGAGGTACCCGACCACCCGACCGCCGCTTACGATTTTTTTCAGCTCGACATGGTCGTGCTTTCCCGGCGCTCCGGCGATCTGGACCCGGTTGGCGTCCAGCAGCAACACGCGCGCCTCGAAGCGGTGCGCAAAGCGCGGCGGCAGCTTGTGGCTGCTTATATTGGAAAACTCAGGCGGCCGCCTGGCCAGCCTTTTCTCCATGCGCTCCATCCGCTCCTGGTCGCCCTCTTCGCGCGGCAGGGTGGCCGCGACCAGCCTGTACCAGGTACCACGGTCCTCGCGCAGAAACTGCCAGCCGCCGCTGGCTTGGTAGGACTGCTCAAGCACCTGGGACAGCTTGTCGAGACGGTCCCGGTCGATCGTGTTGACGTAGGACAGGAAGCCGCGCCCGATGCTCCACTGCATGATGAGAAACATGCAGATCACCACGGCACCTGTTGCTGCCAGCATGGCGAAAAAAAGCCGGTATTTGATCATCACCTTCATGGCATTCACCCTTTTCTTACCGATAACCCAGTTGTTTTTTTAGCATAGCTCAGGCAAATACGCCACGGCATCTTGGACGAACGGGATAATTCCACAATTCCTCCACATTTTCTCCTCATTGTGCGGTTAGTGTAGTTCCCGTAGAGACAACAACAGCTCCACTTTTCCACGCGAGACATCCCGGATTGAGAGAACTATGACGGGATCATCGAGTAAGAAGCTCGGCACAAAGCCGCAGGGGGAACACCATGAAAAAGTCCATCTTAGCAGCAGTTCTTCTCGTCTTCGCAGGGGCGGCGACCGCCCAGGCCAAGGTCTATTTCAACGTGAACATCGACGTTCCGGTACCGGTCGCTCCGGTGCCGGTGGTAACCACCACCAGCTACGACCCTTACCCGAGCTACGCCCCGCAGGTGGCGGTCACCGAGACGCCCAATTTCATCTATTCGCCGAATCTGGGCTTCTATGTTTCCGTCGGCATACCCTACGACATGGCTTACGTCAACAACGGCTATTACCTGTACCGTGGCGGTTACTGGTATCTGTCGCCATCGTACCGGGGACCTTGGGCCCTGGTGTCGCAACGCAGGTTGCCGCCAGTACTGTATAAGCACCGCTACGAACAGATCCGCTACTATCGCGACCGCGAGTACCGTAGCTACCTGCACGACCGTCAGCATTACCGAGGCAACTGGTACCGCCCGGTAGAGTACCGTGGTGCGGACCGCTGGGATGGCCGCCGGGACCAAAACCGGGACGGTCGCTGGGATGGTCGCCGAGACCATGACCGGGACGGTCGCAAAGACCACCGGGATGGCCGCGGTCGCTAGCAGCTTAACCTGTAGGAGCGGCATTCCTGCCGCGATTTCATCTGCTCGGACCGCCACCCTTTGCCCCTGCCGCCCGCGCTAGACAACGCGCAAAAAAGGGTGGCAGGGGGCGCCGGGAAATAAAACCCCCCACCTTTCAAGCATTTCATGGTATAGTCGGATTCTAATTAGTCACGGACCCCATGGCCTCTCAGGCTTCTGGGGTTTTTTGTGGCGCGAACAAACAAACAGATAGGAGTACCAGTGGATTTCAAAGAGTTCAATTTGCACCCCCAGATTCAGGCCGGAGTGGAGGCCCTCGGGTACGTTACCCCGACCCCCATCCAGCTACAGGCGATCCCCCCGGTAATGGACGGGCAGGACGTCCTGGGGCTCGCCCAGACGGGAACCGGTAAGACAGCGGCGTTCGGCCTGCCGATGTTGCACCGTCTCGCCCAGGGAGAACGCGGCCGTGTCCGCGCGCTCGTCGTCGCCCCCACCAGGGAGCTGGCCGAGCAGATCAACGATGCGCTCAACGCCATGGGGAAGCTGACCCGGTTGAAGAGTGTCACCGTCTACGGCGGCGTCAACATTAACACCCAGATCAAGAGGCTAAAAGAAGGGGTCGAGATCGTCGTCGCCTGCCCGGGGCGTTTGCTGGACCACATCTCCCAGGGGACCGTTGATCTCTCCAAGGTCGAGATGCTGGTGCTGGACGAGGCCGACCAAATGTTCGACATGGGCTTTCTGCCCGACGTGAAAAGGATCATCAAGGTGCTGCCGAGCGTCAGGCAGAACCTGATGTTCTCGGCAACCATGCCCGACGACATCCGCAAACTGGCGCACCAGATCCTGCGCAACCCGGTGACGGTGCAGGTGGACCGGACCGCGCCGGCGGCCACCGTGTCGCATGCGCTCTACCCCGTCTCCCAGCATCTGAAGACCCCTTTGCTCTTCGAACTGCTGAAACACACTGATACCGAAAGCGTGCTGATCTTCACCAGGACCAAGCATCGCGCGAAGAGGGTGGGGGAGCAGCTCGAGAAGAGCGGCTACAAGGCCACCTCGCTGCAGGGGAACCTGTCCCAGAACAGAAGGCAGGCAGCGCTGGACGGCTTCAGGGACGGCACCTTCCAGATCCTGGTGGCAACCGACATTGCAGCCCGCGGCATCGACGTCTCGCTCATCTCCCATGTCATCAACTATGACATTCCCGACACCCCCGAGGCATACACGCACCGCATCGGCCGGACCGGTCGCGCCGCCAAGACCGGCGACGCCTTCACCCTGGTCACCAACGAGGACGACCTGCTGGTACGTGGCATCGAGCGGGTGCTGGGCGCGAAGATCGAGCGGCGCAGCGTGGAAGGTTTCGATTACAGCGTGCCGGCGCCGAAGAAGGATGCCGAGTTCGTCAGGCCGCCGCGCGAGCCGCAGCGCCGCAAGGAGAATGGGGCCAAGCCTGCCGCAGGCCGTAGCGCTGCCGGTGCGGGTAGCAAAAGCGCCCCGCCTGCCGGTCGTCATGCAGCGGGTACGGGAAGCAAGGGCGCCCCGGCCGCAGGCCGCCATGCCGTGGGAGCCGGAGCCAGCAGCACGCCGCGCCCCGCGAACCATGCGGCACGTCGCAGCGGCAGATAACAAAAGAGGCAAAAAAACCCTCACCCGGCCTTCGGAACATTTCGAGGTAAAAAAAGAGGGGGAAAGGCTTTTAGCCGTTCCCCCTCCCTTCATTTTTTGATCCGGCAGATTTACTTTATGCCGACCACTGCCCGTGCAGCGAGCAGAACTCCCGCACCTTCACGTTTTGCGCGGTTACGGCGAAGGTCGCCTCGGCCGGCTGGCCCGGCTGCAGCATCGCCCGGTAAACCTTGCCGTCCGCGATCAACTCGATCCACTCGATGAAGTGGGCGCTCTCCATCGGGTGCGGCACGCTGCCGACCTTCACGGTGATGGTTCCTTCGCCCCTCTCGATGACCGGAATATGCTTCTCCTTGGAGGCCTCGACCGTATTTTCCGTCTGCAGGATCATGGCGCTGCCGCAGCAGACCAGCTCTCCGGCGCCCGCGTGGAATACCTCAATGATGTTGCCGCAACTTTCACACTTGTAGAGTTCCAATGCCTGTGCCATGTTTCACTTCCCTCCTTGTGTTTGATTAGCGTGTTTCATTTTAGCCAAGTCACCAAATTTGCTGCCAGCTGCCTGTTGTTCTCGTCCAGGAACTTGTTCTGGAAGATCGCATCGTCTCCGAAGACCAGAAAGCCGCCTTTGCCCAGTTCACCCGCCACGACCACCCCAAAGGATGCCGTGGCGTCCTTCTTCTGGATGTTGTCCCGGTCCAGGTCGACCCAGGCCTGCGGACTGGTCGCCGCGATGATGCGGGTGCTGGCGTTGCGGTTGATCAGCCCCCATGCGCCGTGCAGGCTGAATTCGTGCACCCCCTGCATGACGGGGTGATCGCTGAGCCGCCCGACCCGGAATCTGAGCGGGTCGCTCTCGATGACGTTTTCCCGCTCCAGGATGACCCCGTTGGTGTAGCTTATCTGCAGCCGATCGAGCAGGGCTGACAGCGGTGGCGCGATATGGAGCATGACGGCCAGCTTGCCCCCCTTTTGCACGAACCTTACTACCGCTTCAATCTCCTGCGGCTGCAGCGCGGCGAAGGCGCCGCTGATCACCAGCGCGTCGGCGCCAGCCAGAGTCGCATCGCTCAACGGCTGCCCCAGCGTTTCAACCTCGACACCCGCGGCCTGAAAGGTCTCGGCAAGCCCGGAGAGCTGCAGCGGCCCCTTTTCGCCTGCCAGAAAGCGCTCGCCGTGGCCGGTGTCAAAAAGGACCCTCTGAGCAGCCTCTCCCCTTGCCGTGAAAGCCAGGGAGAGCAGTACAATTATACTCATTAATTTCGCAATGCGAGCCATTTAATCCTCCATCACATTAAAATTGTAAACAGGATCATAACGATCCTGTTGGTCCTTATAGCAGCAATGTACGGACCATGCAACAGTTTTATGCATATTTATTCCGCAAATGAGACGGCCACCGTTGACAGGGAGGCGGGCGCCGATGTATTACATGATATTCGTTGCATTATCATAAACGGCCGGGAGATAAAGATGATCACACACATAGTATTGTTCAGGTTGAAGGAACGCACCCCGGAAGGGATCGAAACGGCGAAGGCTAAGCTGCTCAGTATGGAAGGGAAGGTCGAGATGCTGCGCCACCTCGAGGTGGGAATCGACCTGATCCACTCCGAGAGGTCCGCCGACATCGCGCTCTTCACCAAGTTCGACTCCCTGGCGGACCTGCAGGCATACCAGGTGCACCCCTATCACGCTAACGAGGTGGCAGCCTACATGAAGAGCGTCAGCTCCGCCGTGATGACCGCCGATTACGAGGCCTAACTAGGCAGAGCACGACAAAATTGCATCGAGGAGGAGTACCAGATGGAGCAGTGTGCATGTGGAACCGGTCTTGCCTACGCTGATTGCTGTCGGCCCATCATCAAGGGCGAGCGTCCTGCGGAGACGGCAGAGGCACTGATGCGTTCGCGCTATGCGGCGTACGTTAATGTCGAAACCGATTACATATTCGAGACCACCCACCCAAAGCACCGCGAAGGTTACGACGCGGCGGGGACGAAGGAGTGGGCGGAGAGCGCGGAGTGGCAGGGGCTGGAGATCGTCTCTGTGAAGGATGGCGGCAGCGGCGATACCACCGGCGAGGTGGAGTTCATCGCCCGCTTCAGCGAGAAAGGGGAGCCGAGGGCGCATCACGAGCGCGCCCTGTTCAAGAAGGAGAAGGCCGGTTGGTTCTTCACCGACGGCAAGGCCGTAACGCAAAAGCCGATTGTCAGGACCGCCCCGAAGATCGGGCGCAACGACCCCTGCAGCTGCGGCAGCGGTCAGAAATACAAGAAATGCTGCGGTAAATAGCGAAAGCCGGGCTGCTTCATTTGGGGTAACGGAAGGGGGCGAATGCATTTTTTCGCCCCTTTCCGTTTTTGCTAACAATCCTTCGCCCTTCGGGGGGAGGTGCCCCGAAGGGGCGGATGAGGGCTTTGCCACGGAGTCTGGAACCACGCCGGGCTCCCTCCCCCCCTTTGTTGTAACGGGGGGGCGGCTCTTTGCAGCGGAGACATGGGCGGGGCGGGGGCGGACGGCGGCCGGGGGGAATACGCCTTGCTCACCATCCCGTAATGTGCTAAAAAACGGGAACCAAAACCAAGGAGGGGATTGATGCCCGTTGCCGATAAGATAGCCGGATTTATAGCTAAATCGTCCTGGATCAGGAAGATGTTCGAGGAGGGGGAGAAGCTCAGGACCCAGTTCGGCGCCGACAAGGTTTACGACTTCACCCTGGGAAACCCGGACGTGGAGCCCCCCGAGGCGTTTCAACGGGAATTTTTGAAGCTCGCCAAGGCGCCGATCCCCGGGATGCACCGCTACATGAACAACGCCGGCTACCTGGAGACGCGCAACGCGGTGGCGCGCATGCTGTCGGCCGCCTCGGACCTGCCGGTGCAGGGGAGCCAGGTGGTCATGACCTGCGGCGCCGGCGGAGCGCTCAACGTGGTGCTGAAGACCATACTGAACCCCGGTGACGAGGTGATCATCCTCACCCCCTTCTTCGTCGAGTACCGGTTCTACATCGACAACCATGGCGGCGTGCCGGTCGAGGTCTGGACCGACCACGACACCTTCCAGCTCGACCTGCCGGCCATCGCCCGGGCCGTGACGGAGAAGACCCGCGCCATCATCATCTGTTCGCCGAACAACCCGACCGGGGTGATCTATCCCGCCGAGAGCCTCGCGGGGCTGGGAGAGCTGGTGGCCGACAAGGAGCAGCAGTTCGGCACTCAGATCTGCGTCATCTCCGACGAGCCGTACGCGAGGATATCCTACGACGGCAAGAGCGTCCCGAACATCTTCCGCTACGTCACCAATTCCGTCATCGTCACCTCCCACAGCAAGGACCTGGCGCTTCCGGGCGAGCGGATCGGCTACCTCGCCGCCAATCCCGGGATGAAGAACGTCGAGCAGTTCATGGAGGGGGCCGTCTTCGCCAACCGGGTGCTCGGTTTCGTGAACGCGCCGGCGCTTATGCAGCGTCTGGTCGCGGGGCTGCAGCACGTCTCCGTCGACATCAACGCCTACCAGCAAAAGCGCGATCTCCTCTACAAGTCGCTCACCGGCATGGGGTTCCAGATGGTCCAGCCCGACGGCGCCTTCTACCTGTTCCCGAAATCCCCGCTCCCCGACGACATCGAGTTCGTCAGCGTGGCGCAGCAGCACCGCATCCTGCTGGTCCCCGGCGCCGGCTTCGGTGCCCCCGGCTTCTTCAGGATCGCCTACTGCGTCGACAAGGGGATGATCGAGCGCAGCCTCGACGCCTGGCGGGAGCTGGCCCGGGAGGTTGGGCTCAAAGGCTGACCGTGCCCCTCGCGTGCATTGAAACGAGCAATCAGGGAGCACCATGACTGAGACGATACTGATAGTGGACGATGAAGAGGGGATCCGGTCGTCGCTGGCCGGCATCCTGGAGGATGAAGGGTACCGGACCATCTGCGCCGCCGACGGCGTGGAGGCGCTCACCCTTTGCCTGCGTGAGCTCCCGGGGCTGGTGCTCCTGGACATCTGGATGCCGCGCATGGACGGCATCGAGACGCTGCAGCGGTTAAAAGAACAGCACCCCTCCCTGAACGTCATCATGATGAGCGGCCACGGCACCATCGAGACCGCCGTCAAGTCTACCAAGCTCGGCGCCTACGATTTCATCGAAAAGCCGCTCTCGCTTGAGAAGGTGGTGGTCACGGTGGAAAACGCCCTCGCCATGACCCGTCTCAAGGAGGAGAACGCCTCGCTGCGCGGCCTCGTGCTGCAGAGCCACGAGATGATCGGCAGCTCGGCGGCGATGCTGCATTTGGGCGAGCAGATCCGGATGGTGGCCCCCACCAACGCCTCGGTGCTGATCACCGGCGAGAACGGCACCGGCAAGGAACTGGTGGCGCGCTCGGTGCATTACCACAGCCAGCGCCGCGACAAGCCGTTCATCGAGATCAACTGCGCCGCCATCCCCGAGGAACTGATCGAAAGCGAGCTGTTCGGTCATGAGCGGGGCGCCTTCACCGGCGCGGTGGCCCAGAAGAAGGGGAAGTTCGACCTGGCCGACGGCGGCACCATCTTCCTGGACGAGATCGGCGACATGTCTCTGAAGACCCAGGCCAAGGTGCTGAGGATCCTGCAGGAGAAAAAGTTCGAGCGGGTCGGCGGCACCCGGACCATGGAGGTCGATGTAAGGGTGGTCGCCGCCACCAACAAGCTTCTGGAGGAGGAGATCAGGAACGGCAGCTTCCGCGAGGACCTCTTCTACCGGTTGAACGTGGTCCCCTTCAAGGTCCCCCCTCTGCGTGAGCGGCGCGACGACGTGCCGCTTCTGACCGCCTACTTTCTGGACGCCTTCTGCATGCGGGAGGGGAGGGAGCTGAAGCGGATCGTCCCGGAGGCGATGGAGGCGCTCAAGCGCTACGACTGGCCGGGGAACGTGAGGGAGCTGAAGAACATCGTGGAGCGCCTGGTCATCATGACCCCCGGCGGCACGGTCACCCCGAACCATCTCCCCGACTATTTCGGCGCCGAGCCGAGCAGCAGGGAGTCCGGGGGGGGGAAGCTGGACAGCGTGCTGGAACTCTCCAGCCTGCGCGAGGCGCGGGAGGAGTTCGAAAGGGAGTTCATCATCCAGAAACTCGAAGAGAACGACTGGAACGTGTCAAAGACCGCCGAGGCGATCGAACTGGAGCGGAGCAACCTGCACCGCAAGATCAAGAGCTACGGCATCGACATGAAGAAGTAGCAGCGAGGAGCCATGTTCTTCAAACTTTTTCTCCTCTTTCTCATCGTCCCGGTCATCGAGATCTACCTGCTCATCAAGGTAGGCTCCCTGATCGGCGGCCTCGCCACCGTGGCGACGCTGCTGCTCGTGAGCCTTTTGGGCGCCTACCTGGTCCGCAGCCAGGGGTTCAGGATCATCGCGAGCATCCGCGAGGAACTCTCCCGCGGCAGGCTCCCGGCCGCCCAGATGCTGGACGGGGCGCTGGTCTTCGTCGGCGGCGTCCTGCTGATGACCCCCGGCTTCTTCACCGATTTCCTCGGCATATTCTTCCTGATCCCCGCAACGCGCAGGCTGATCAAGATGTGGCTCGGGCTCTGGCTGCAGTCGCGGCTCGCCAAGGGCGGCTTCATCATGAGGCGCCACTACTGACCCTCTTCATCCGCTAGTCACGCATCGACACCCTCTGCGCCCCACGTC
>Ga0209212_1007215_pt1 | contig 12384 bp, 9 predicted proteins | sample RifGroC2_FD_183996 | JGI IMG/M metagenome (GOLD analysis project Ga0209212, IMG submission 183996) | Groundwater microbial communities from Rifle, Colorado, USA - Groundwater C2 (SPAdes) (version 2) | ecosystem: Environmental > Aquatic > Deep subsurface > Groundwater | place: Rifle, Colorado...
TCCCTGTCATCGAGATTGATGCTGGCCGTACTGTTGATCTCATTTTGACCAAAGGCGTTTCGTTCAAGACAAAAAAACGTGAGCATGGCGTAACACTGAATGATGTGGCCGAGGAAGGCCGCGGCAACCGTCGCGGCAACGCAAGCCAAGGCTACTACGACTAATTTGTCATTTATTAAGGAGATTTTTAAGTGTTAAAACGATTGTTCGCTCTTTCCATGTTGTGTCTGGTGTTCGGTGTCACACAGGCGTTCGCACAGACTCCTGCAGAAAAGGCTGCCACAGCCAAAACCATCAAGGCGGAAAAAGAAATCGAAGCCCTGAAAAAACGCCTGCAAGAACTGTATCCGGCATCTAAGCTCACCAGCGTCAGGGAATCGCCAATCGAAGGGTTGTATGAACTGGTTGCCGGGAAAAACCTGATGTACACGGACAAGTCCGGCAAATACTTCGTATTCGGCAGCATCATGGATATGAAGACCCAGCACGACTTGAGCGCAGATCGCCGTGAAGAACTCAACACGATTGACCTGAATACGCTCCCGGTCGCCGATGCCATCCCATTGGTGCGCGGCAAGGGTACCCGCAAACTGTATGTATTCAGCGATCCAGAATGCCCGTTCTGTAAGCGCGCAGAAGAGTCGTTGAAGGATGTCGATGACGTGACCATCTATGTGTTCCTGATGCCGATTGCACAACTGCACCCCACAGCCACCAAGCTGTCAGAAAATATCTGGTGTTCCGACGATAAGGCAAAGGCATGGTCAGATTGGATGCTGCTCAATATAAAGCCTGCTGACAAGTCTTGTGATAACCCACTGGCACGCAATCAATCACTCGCCGCCAGCATGAACATACACGGAACCCCAACCTTCATCCGCGAAGATGGCCGCCTCATGTCCGGCGCACCGAGCAAAGGGCAAGTTCAGAATTACCTCACACCGAAGGAATAAAAATGCGCACCCTATTTAAATTTTCCCTGTTGGCGTCAGCGGCTTTGCTGGCTGGCTGCGCCGGCATTGGAGGTACCTCTGAATATGGGTGTAAGGCCCCGCCGGGCGTGTCTTGCCAGTCGGTGTCCGGGGTGCATGCAAATGCGATGCAGCGCAATCTGCCATCGCAGCGCGCTGAAGATGCCAACACCACAACACCTAATCAGCAAGATTACAAGGCGACAGTGGCGGGTGCTCCGCTATCCAGCGGGATGCCGCTGCGCTCACAAACCCGCGTCCTGCGCGTCTGGATTGCGCCCTGGGAAGACAGCGAGGGGGATCTGAACGATCAATCCTTTTCTTATGTGGTTGTCGATAGCGGCCGCTGGATGATCGACCATAATCGCCGCAACATTGCAAAAGAATACGAACCGCTCCGTCCGCCATCAGGCATCAACGCAACCAACGCTAAACCGGAAGCCGAAACAAAGGCCTTCCCGCAGAACGGGGGTTAACGGTGAGCAATACCACGTTGGATGTCCTGCTGGACAAGGTGACTCCCGCGTTCAATAAACTCCTTGAGGCGATTGGGGTACGCGAGACAGGTGCGTATGAGCCTATCAAGATTCAGGAAATGCGGGCGATCATGGCAAAAACCCGCCTTGCCGGATTGCTGCCATACCAAGGTTATGACGAGCCTACCCAGATGTTCCAGTTGGACGAAGGGTTTGGTTTCGCAATCGAGGTGTTGCCTCAAACAGGCGCAAACATGGAAATGGCCAAGATTCTGACCGGATTGTTTGCGTCCTGTCCGGTCGGTACTGGCATTCAGATTCAAATGCTGGGCGGCTCCAACTTCAAGTCAGAAATAGACACGTATGTTTCTCTGCGAGAGCAGACGCGCGCTGACAACCCTCTCTACTACGAACTGGCGCGTAAACGCGCGGATTACTACCTCAAAGGTAGTCGGCACCGTCTTTTTAAACACCACACCTATTTGTTGCGGCAGTTCCGGTTGGTTATATCCGTAACGCTGCCTGGCAAGTTCTCCAGCGTTGCGGATATGGATGAAGCCATCATGCTGCGCGACGGCATGATGGCCACATTGAAATCCTCCGGTTTTGTCGGCGGATCATGGAATGCAGAACAAATGATGCAGTGGACCGCGATGCTGCTCAATCTGCGCCGGTTTTACGACTACGATCAACAAGTACAACACCCGCACGATGAAGGGCGGCCAATCCGTGATCAGTTGGTCGATTACGATCAGCTTACTCGTGTGTCTGACTCAGGCATCACCTTTGGCCGTGAACAGGATAGCGACCTGATGGAAGCGCGTTTCTATTCCGTCAAAAACTACCCACCGCGCTTTGGCCTGTGGGGGATGCGCAATCTGCTGGGGGATTACTTTCAACAATCCCTGCATTACACCTGTCCGTATTTGATCACGCTGGGCGTGCATATACTGGACTACGAAGGCACCAAGCAAATGGCGCAAATGAAGTCGGCGCGCGCGACAACGAACGCGACCTCCCAAATGGCGCAGTTCCTGCCGGAAATGCACGAAAGAAAACACGACTGGGATATCGTGATGAAATCGCTGGCCGACGGCAACAACATGGTATCGCTCTACCATGAGCTGATGCTGCTGGCGCCGCCGGAAGAGATTGGTCAGGCAGAACAGGCCGCTAAAGCTATCTGGCGTGCCCGCTCATTCGAGCTTAGCAACGACACGTACATGCAGATCAAGGGGTTGTTAGCCAGCCTGCCGATGACGCTATCCAAATCGTTTCATAGCGATCTGAAGAAAGCCGGGGCCGCCACCACCAAAACAACGGACAACGCGGTGGCAATGGCTCCAATGATCGCTGAATGGAACGGCACCAGTACGCCAACGCTCAAGTTGTTCGGGCGGCTGGGCGAAGCCATGAACCTTGATCTGTTTGACAATACTCAGGGTAACTTCAACGCGGCAGTCGCCGGGGTGTCCGGCTCAGGAAAGTCAGTCCTGTTGAATTTTATTGCCGAATCGTATCTTGGCACTGGCACAAAAGTATGGATCATCGACGTTGGCCGCAGCTATGAAAAGCTGTGCAAGCACGTTGGCGGAGATTTCATCGAGTTCACGCCGGACAAAGTGATTTGCCTAAATCCATTCACTTTTGTAAAAGACCTCGAGGAAGACTTGGCGATGCTGAAGCCGGTCATCGGCCAGATGATCTCCCCGGGCCGTCCGCTTGATGACTTCGAGAAGTCTCACCTTGAAATGGCGATTCGTAGCGTGTGGAATTTCAAACGCAACGACATGACGATTACGGACATTGCTGAATTTCTGAAGCTGGGTGGAACAGTTAAGCCAGAGGCGTTCGGTAATGCTATTGATGGTGCTGGAGTTACCAACTCCGCAGACATCGATCGTCGCGTATCCGATCTAGGTCAGATGCTATTCCCGTTCACCAAGGATGGCCAGTTCGGTAAATATTTCGAGGGTGTTGCCACAACCAACTTTACGAGCCAACTCGTAGTGCTGGAACTCGAGGAACTGAAATCAAAAAAGGATCTGCAAACGGTTGTGCTGCTGATCATGATCCTGCGAATTTCACAGGAAATGTACCTGGACCGCAGTGTCCGCAAAGTTGTCATTATTGATGAAGGCTGGGATTTAATGTCGGGTGGTTCGACTGCCGAGTTTATCGAAACGGGCTACCGCCGCGCGCGCAAGTACAACGGCGCGTTCATCACTGCGACACAGGGATGGGATGACTTCTACAAGAACGATGCAGCCAAGGCCGCCATGCAAAACAGCGACTGGACGTTCATGTTGCGCCAGAAGCCTGAGTCCATTGATTCGCTGATTTCCAACAAGCGGCTGGTGGACGATGAATATACCAAGCGTGTGCTGAAGTCGTTGCGCACTGAGCATGGCATGTTCTCGGAGCTGTTCATCAACTCACAAATGGGTTCCGGGATTGGCCGGTTGATCGTCAACCCGCTTAGTTTGTTGATGTATTCGACCAAAGCTGAAGATTTTAATGCGGTCAACGAGAAGCTTGCCATGGGAATGAAGCATGGTGAAGCATTTGAAGCGGTTCTTAAAGACAGGGGAATTGAAGCATGTTGAACAAACAAACACTGATTCAGGGCGGCATCATTTTTCTGATTGCCGCAGTTGCGGCGACGCTGGTAAATGTTGCCCAGCATTACCTGCTGCCGAGCAAGGCCGGAACCATAATGGTGCTTGATACGGCCGGCGTGATGACGGCCAAGCAAATTTGGTTTACCAAGGAACTGACCAAGCCCGGCATCACGGATGCGGATCGCACAAAGGTTTTTGAGCAAACCAAGCAGTTTGCTACCGATATCGACAAGGCGTTGACAAAGATGCAGGCCGACTGCCAGTGCGTGATCTTCGACAAGGGCGCGGTCATCATCGGAAACTACGTCGATGTCACCGAAACATTGAAGAAGCAATTGAATTTATAAAATACCGTTTCGGCGAGTTGCTGCAAATTGCTAAACTGCGTTCATACCAAGGAGAGCAGCAATGGATAACGCACAATTTGCAGCAGCATTAAAAAAACACCCATGCCCAACATGCGGGGTCATCGGACAGCTTGAACCGCAGCACATGGATATTCGCGTCACACATAAAGGGCAAGAGGTGATCGCCGAAGGCGAGGGCACAGTTTGCCATGCCTGTGATGGTAAGTTCATGTGCGATGAGTTGACGGAGAGCCTCGCCAATCAGGTGCAGCGCATCGATGGCGGCTTCCAGAGATACATCGAGGTTGACAGACAAACCGGCAAATTACAGGGGCACTCGATTCAATGACAACGGACACTCAATCGCTCAGCTTCCTCGAAAGGCTGCTCAACCTGAATGAGCAGCTCGCTGTTCATTTCCGGCGCCACTGGCTTAAGTGGGTGATGCTGCTCGCGCTCGCATTCGTGTTCCAGCAGCATTTCATGATTGGTGTAAACATCTCACCGAGCCTGCCGCAACGGTTTTTTCTGATCGCCAAGGGCGAGGCTGTTACCAAGGGCGATTATGTGGCGTTTCGCTGGCACGGGCAGGGCGGGTTTTATGTTGGGCAGCCCACCTTCACCAAAAAGGTGATTGGGGTGGCTGGCGACGTGGTGACGGTCAAAGGGCAAGAGGTGTTCATCAATGGGCAACTGGTGGCCTTGGCGAAACAACAGTCGAGCACCGGCAAGCCGATGGAAGTGGCACATGCCAAGGTTTTAGGGAAAGGCGAATTCTTCGTATATGCGCCAAATCCGAGCAGCCTGGACTCTCGTTACAGTGTCGTCGGGTACATTTCAAACGATGATGTCATTGGTCGGGCATTCCCGATTTTCTAAGGCCTTGATGCGAAACCTACTCAAACTCATCCTGGCAGCGTTCATGCTGGCCGCAGTTCCCTGCGTAGCGGCAGACACCCCGGTCGAAACCGGCTCGTACTGGATAGACCATTCGCGAGGATGGTTCTGGTACGAAGATCCCATACTGGATGCCGAAAACCCGAAGGAAGAAAAGCCTGCGGAAAAACCGAAGGTTGCCGAAAAGCCCAAGCGCATTCAGGATATGAAGAATGCTGCCGAGGTACGCGCCGAGGTGCAACGCCTGCTCGATATATCGGCGGCGAACCCGACTAAGGCGAATGTGACAGCATATATGGAGGCGAACAAGTATGTGCTGGACAAGGCGGGGGAATTTACTCAAGTTTGGAGTAGCGTTTTAAGAGAAACGCCAGCTCTTGATAACACCATCAAGAGTCCAGTAAATGCATTAGCTTTTCAGACCAAAAAAGAACAAGACGCACTTGTGCAAGGGAAGCGGGTTGCAAATCTATCTAGCAGTCATGGGTTATTTTTCTTTTTTCGTGGGGATTGCCCTTATTGTCATGCGTTTGCTCCAACCATTGCAAGGTTCGCAAAACAATATGGCATGGAGATATTCCCTATTAGCTTAGATGGAGGCACACTTCCTGAATATAGCCACCCAATGTCTAATAATGGCATGGCCGAACAACTCGGAGTTTCGACTGTCCCGGCAGTGTATATAGGCAATAAACGCACTGGGCAGGTTAAACCGATCGGGTTTGGCGTTCTCTCCATGATGGAACTACTTGAACGAATCGACTTGGTTGCATCTGATTCGCTCAAATAAACAAACAAAAGACTGTTTATTGAAAATAATATCCCATAAATGTCTAGTATCATTTTTGAATAATTCAGCACCTTAAAGGTGGATATATGTTTTCTCGATGCACAAAATTAGCAAGGCCACTGATCAGCGCGTCAATCGCTGTATCTCTCATTGCTGCGCCAGTGGTTGCTTACCCAGTGACGATGCAAGATATGTTCAACTCGATGAGCAACACAACCCCCGCTGGCGCGTATCACGGGCAAACACAGAATGTTTATACCGGCGGCAGCATGGAATTGCGTATTCCGCAAAAAAACTATTCAATGGCTTCGTTTGCTCCACCATCAATCAAGGGTGGGTGTGGAGGTATTAGCGCGTTTGGTGGGTCATTCTCTTTTATTAATGCGCAACAGTTTGTAGATATGCTGCAGAACATTGGCTCTGCTGCACTTTCGCAGGCGTTTTTCATGGCAATTGATTCTATGTCGCCAATGGTAGGCGTAAATTTGAAGCAGTTGATGGATAAGTTGCAAAAAGCCACCAATCAAAGTATCAATTCGTGTGAGACAGGTAAAGCGATTGCAAGCAACATGATGAAAGATACCGGTGTAGCTAGCGGGATTCATAAGTGGGCGGAAGGAATTGGCACGGAAGTAAATTTTTTAGCCGGCGGGGCGAATGATTTCTTTTCCTCTTTTGAATCTGTCAAAGCAGACCCAGCTAAAACACAAGCTGCGCTCAAGGAAGCAGTTGTCGCACGTCAAAAATTGACCGGAAACCTTGTCTGGGCTGCACTTGCTCAATACAATAGAACAGCAGTAGGTGAAAAACAAATTAACGAATTTGAGGCCAGGCTAATAATCTCTTTTGTGGGGACTCAAATTTTAGTAACTGGTACAGAACAAAAAAACAAGGAAGTCGCAGTGGAGGCTGTCCAAGTATATCCAACCAACTCCATTGGATTCCTGCAAAACTTTATCGGCAATGACGATACTACGACATTAACCGATTTTTATATTTATACATGCCAGGATGGCAACGCGAGCGGCGACGCAAACGGAGTTGCTTCTACCGCTCCAGATCACAATAGAATTTTTACACCAGACAATATGCAATGCATAAAAATGGATCCTGTTGCGGTTAATAGCGCTGCTGGCGGCGGCAGTGCTTATAAAAGCATTCTGGCGTTGGTCACCGAACGCATGCATAGTATCAACGATACGATATTGAACGATACCGACGCCATGTCTGAGGTTGATAAATCATTTATAAATCGAACCACTGTTCCCGTATATAAAATGCTCGCTGTAAGCAATGCGCTTAAACGCAGTGGGCTGGGTGTGGTCATGATCAACAACAATAAAAAAATAATTGCCGCGGAATATGCCAACGTATACATAAACGGGTTATTTGAAATCTTGTTGCTTTCTTTGGGGCAGTTGGAGACTGTTGCGAATGCGCCCTACAAGCAAGCAACCGATGAGATAAAAATGCGAATAAGTGAGGTGCGTAAAGCGATGGCAGTGCAGATCGCTGATGCTTACCAAGGACAGGCGAGCATGAATTTGCTAGCAGAACAAATCATGGCCATGGAAAAAACAATGCTTGCCGGCATGCCAAACAGTTTGTCTGGTGCTATGTCGATGAAAAAAAGGTAGCAAAAAACGGCTTTGAAATATTTTCTATCCCGCTAATATAGCGTTAAGGCTTAGGCTTTAAGCCTTTAACTAGGAGCAATTAATGAAATTAACTAAATCTTTGCAATACTTGCTGTTTCTTGTAACGCTTGCCCTGACCAATACGGCATCTGCCGATTTGGGTACAGCTATTGTCGGTAGCATATTCGGTAAGAAAACGGTCAATGAGAACCTAAATGATCAAACTAAGGCTGTAGCCGATACAGCGCGCTTGTTGGACACAGAGCTATTTGATCATTTCTTTGCGGTATCTAATACTGGTGTGGAAACAGTCCCTGAAGAATTAATCAAGGCTGGTTATCTGCCGTTGGCAGCCCACGAAAATAGAATATTGTTCATTCAAGACGGTATCAAAGGGCAGGATGCAGAAGAGGTGAATATCCAAATTGACAAGTATGTCTCAACCGTTGGCAATGATGCTATTTCTGCGAGATATGTGAGATTTGCCAAATCGAGGGGCCACCGAGTTGATCTGTACAAACCAAACATGGCAGTCACAATTCGGAAATCAACGGGCTGGAAGTACAGAATCACCAAACCATGGGTTGGGCTTGATCGGTGTCTGATCGAGTTCGATCAGGACAATGAGGTTGTTTCCATGCTTACGCGATATCACACCATCGATACGTCGGTTGTCGTTGGTGTGTCAAAACCAATCGTTACCGAAATCGTGTTTGGCAAACCTACAACAAACAGGTTTCAAGATAGTCTCGATGAGGATGAGTTGGAGGATAACTTTATTCGCCAAATGTAATCATCCTTTCGGGGCGGCGGCGTGCTGGCGTTGCGGTAATGCTGTCAGCAGCAGGAACCCGCCGAAGCGACTCAGGGTGGCTCAATGCCTCGCCGGAGCGCCATGGTATATCCGCCCGATAGGGCGGGGGGGATGTCAAACCAGATTCAAATAACTCGATTAAATGCTGTTTTTCGCCAAATAGTTGTGTAGTTAAAATTAGATAATCCCACCAATACTACTGGTGGGATTTTTTATGGCATTCGCTTACGAAGTTTATTGCTATTACAACGTTGACACGCTTGAGGCGGTTTTCAATGGTGTTGCCATGATTGTCAACAGCGGCGGGTACGCCACGCTCATTAAAACCGTTCTTACTCTCGGCGTGTTGATCATGGCGATGGTATCCCTTGGCACAGGAAAGTTCGAGGGAATGAAGTGGATTGTGGTTGCTTCCATCTTCTATATTGCTTTCCTGGGCCCTAAAGCAAACATCATTCTGGTCGATCGCATAACGGCGCAACCGCCGAAAGTTGTTGCCAATATACCTCTCGGGTTGGCATTTATGGCGCATTTCACCAGTTACACAGGTGACTGGATGACAACTACGATGGAATCGGCTTTTACTGTGCTACCAGATTCGATGACATTTGGTGCTGGCCGAGTTAGCACTAATACTGGTGAAACGCACGGATTGATGTTTGGTGCAAAATTATTATCCGAGACAAGACGGGCGGTGATAGGCGATCCAAATTTGCGCATGGACTGGTACGCGTTTATACGCAACTGCACTATTTACGATGTGGCACCCGGCGGGCGCATCAACATCGACACATTGCAGAAAAGCCAAGATATCATTGCTGCTCTTGGAGACACTTCGCCAGCTCGTATAACGTCACTATATGATCCGGCAAATCCAGCCTTGCCAGCACAAGTCACATGCCTGGAGGCGCACGGATATTTAAAGGCACGGTTAAGCTTAGATGTAGCCAACCAAGCTAATGTATTTGGTAGATCGCTCAATCCTAATATAAGCGCCACAACTTCGAACGCTGCTGTACTGGCTATTTATAACACCCAAGCATCAGAAATAACCCAGCTTATGTTGTCAAATTCGCGTAATGCTGTAGATACGATTCAGCAGGCCATGGCTATAAACCTTATGGATAGTTCCGGTGCTGTCATTGGCCAACAGCTTAATGACCCATCATCCGTACAAATTGCCCTGGCTCAAGCTCAAGCTGAAGCATCAGCTAATTCAAGTTATGCAACTATGGCAAAAGTCGCTGAAAGCGCCATGCCAAAAATTCGGAATGTCATTGAGGTGGTTGTTTACGCAACCTTCCCAATCGTTATGCTGATTATCCTGGTTGCAGGTCATCGAGCAGGCGCGCCACTAAAAGCTTACTTTATGACGCTGGTTTGGTTGCAACTTTGGCCGCCACTTTATGCCATCCTCAATCTGGTTGTGTCCATGGAAACGGCCAAGCAAACTATAGCGGCCGCCGTGGCTCAGGGGGGTGGTTTAACCATTGCATCGGCCGCCGATATCGGCGCAGCCTCCTTATCATCTCAGGCAATCGCCGGTTACATGGTGATGTTGATCCCGGTGATCGCAGGGGCAATCACGAAGGGCGGTGAACAAGCGATGTCATCCCTGGCAAGCTCTTTGACGGCTCCAACCCAACAAGCCGCAAGTCAAGCTGGCGCTCAAGCTGCAACAGGCAATCTGAGTTTTGGAAATACGAGTTTGGATACGCACTCTGCACATAACACGTCAATGAACAATCACGCATCTAGCCTCAGAATGGATGCTGGGCCGGCTGCTATGCAAATGACCGACAGAGATAATAATACGATAGGGGTTTCGGCAAGCGGCAAGACGCTTGTTGCTGAAGCAAAAAATTCATTTAACCAAACGGCACAGGCAAGCATCGATCAATCAAAAACAAGTCAAAGAAATGCTGATATAGCTCATAGTGAATCCGTTAAGAGTGGCACTACTGTTGGAGAATCGATGGGGAATGCATATAAGCTAATGACTGGTTCAGCAAAAGAGAGGGCTCATGGGATTGAGTTGCTTTCTACTGCTGGGCATACGTCAAACGCTGTGGCTGGAGCGGCATTCGAAAAAATGCAATCGGTTATCAGTAAGGATGCAGCGTCTGTTGATTTGGACGCAAAAGATATTGTGCAATTCCAAGCAGGATTAAAGACAGGGCTGTCTGGAGCCGATGCATTGGAAGGCGTTATGGCTTCGAAGGGCGTTACAGGAAATAATAGAGCGGGATGGTTGGCTATGATGGCTAAAAATACCGGGGCATCTGTTGCAACAACGGAAGGGGTTTCTACAGCGCTGTCAAGAAAACTAAATCACTCCGATGAAACAAGTTCTGCTGATGCATATAAAACGCTTAATACATTGCAAGAAGGAGCACAATTTGGGTATCAGGTTGGCGACAAATCTTCTGCAGGCAGTAAGTCAAGTGAAGGTGTAAATGCAGAGCTAAGTCGAATGCAAGAGGCAAGAAGAAGCCAAGAAATAAGCCAGGGCGAAGAAAAGAAATGGGGTGAACGCGCCTCACGTGAAGAAAAAATTGGCAAGCTACTTAGTCAAGATGTTCTTCAAAGCGCAAATGCAGATAAAGAATTAAAAGCGTTGGGGCAGTCAATCGGCAATAAACAATTAGCAGAAGGAGGTGCTGTTGCGTTTGTAGGAATGTCAGACCAAAAGCGAATGGAGATCGCACAACAATTACTGCAAGCCAGGGATGAAGGGATGTCGCAACTCGGAGGCGATCTATCACCGAATGCCACTGCTGCTCTAAAAGAAGGCCCACCAGCAGGAGGTAATACGGATGCGCAGAATACTTTATACGCAAACGGTTCCGCCGGTTCAAAAGAGCAGTTTGGAGCAGATTCACGCTCCGCGGTGGCTGCGCATTCACCAGGGGTAACGGCAGACCAGCTTACAGCCGTACAGAAAGCGGAGAGAGATATAGCAGCCACAAAAATTCAGGACGGTTATATGGCCGCTGGAGAAGGCCAGGCTTCAACGAATAAGCAGCAAGCTGCAACTCAAAAGCTAGTAGCTGACGGCGTTACAGCCCCCAATTTATATGCAAAAACGGTAGAGACTGCAGCGCATAGCCCCGGTATGGTTGTCGCTGGCACGGCAGCGGTGGTTGCAAATGTTGCGGCAGCGGCCTCATCGTTGATACCAGACAGCGCTGGTGGTGGGAATCCAGCAAAAAACATTCCAAATAGTTGGGGTGGAATGACGCCTAATACAAATCCGGCTAGCACGGCTATGGATGTGGGTGGCAAGCTTCTAAAAGGTGTCGGCTATGGCGGCGCTGCAATAGCTGGTGGTTATGCTGTCCAAGATATGTATAGCAACGGCATCAATTCAGAAAATGCTACACAGCTAGGTCTTTCAATAGCGACTGTAGCGCATCCTGTAGGCGCAGCCGCCGCATTCGGTGCAACAGTTGGCCAAGGAATAAATGCATTAGGTGGCGGAAAGTATGCTGAAAATGTAATTGAGAAAGTTGACGAAGTAATTAACTTCACCGGAACGAAAGGTGACAAACTCGCAGGAGTAGCGTCTTCACCCTCGCCGAGCGGAGCAGAAGCGCAACAGTCCGATGTGGCACACACTGGCACGCATGTTGCCGGGAGCACGGGCAACGATGTCGGCCGGCACGTCGGCAGCGAACCTACAGTACAAGGCAGCCATGTAGCGTCTTCACCCTCGCCGAGCGGAGCAGAAGCGCAACAGTCCGATGTGGCACACACTGGCACGCATGTTGCCGGGAGCACGAGCAACGATGTCGGCCGGCACGTCGGCAGCGAACCTACAGTACAAGGCAG
>Ga0209212_1007217_pt1 | contig 12382 bp, 10 predicted proteins | sample RifGroC2_FD_183996 | JGI IMG/M metagenome (GOLD analysis project Ga0209212, IMG submission 183996) | Groundwater microbial communities from Rifle, Colorado, USA - Groundwater C2 (SPAdes) (version 2) | ecosystem: Environmental > Aquatic > Deep subsurface > Groundwater | place: Rifle, Colorado...
TAACATATGAGGAAAAATAATCCATCGCGTCCCCGGTAACAGCCAACAAGCTATCCGCCCTTCTTTCGTATTCTTCCGCTAACTCGTCATATATTTTTTTGTGTAGAATTGAATTATTCATAGTATCTATGACCTGTGGTATTTTTAGTATTTATTGACTATCCCGCAAAAACTATTATTGCAAGCCGGATTTTTTCCGTCGTTCTTCAATGATTCGCTCTTCTTCTAATTTTCTTCTTTTGGCGTCTTCATTTATTTGCTGTAAAACATTCAAAATATCCGCTTTGTGTTTTTCGCAATAAAACTCTCCCTCCGCGAACCAGCCTTCGGCATGAAATTTAAAATCATCTTCCTTCATGCATTTTTCGCATTGCATTGGCTCATCCTCTGGCAATTGCTCTTTCTTTATATAAAATCCTCTTTCTCGCAGTTTTTCTTCTGGGCTTTTTTCAATTTTTGGTTCTTTCTCCATATTTTTCATAATATCACACCATTATTGCCCATGACACCTTTTATATTTAATAGGGCGGCCATCTGGGTACTTCGCTCCGCACGGGCAGGGACTGTTATTTTAAATTAATTTAGATAAAACATCCGAAACTTCCAATTTCTTTGCCCACCGCTTTAAATACTTTATGTTAAGTTTTCCGCCGGAAATTTTTAAAGTTGATTCCGCGTCCTCTAAATGGCGAGATGTCCCTGCCGATTTATGCCATAATAATTTCGTCAAAATCAAATCTTCCGGAGATATGAAAAAAACTTTACGCCCTAAAATAATCTTGGGGATACGCCTTTTAAGGCGGGTTTGATTAAATAAATCATTTTTTAAAACCCAGAAATCAATTTTTATCCCGCTTTCTCCGTCAATAAAATTAAATTCGCCGAAGCGGTTTATAGCATCTCTAGCCGCATTCTCGTCAAGATAATTGATTTCGCTTAATGAACGCAATACGGGAATAAGTTTTTCGGCGGTTGCTGAAGTTAATTCCACAACAATATCAATATCGGCGGTAAATCTTGGTCTCCCCCAAACAAAAACCGCCATTCCGCCGGTCACCATGTAGGGAATTTTAAATTTCTGAAGAATTTCAGAGACTTTTACGAGAAGGCGTCTTGGGTCTATTTGTTCCATAGTTTATTTTATCGCCCGACAATTCTTTCGCCAAAAGCCACAAATCCGCTCCCAATTTTATTTTCTTATCCGCCGACATTTTCCGGAAAATATCATCCTGCCTGTCCTGAGCGGAATTGAGGAAAATCTTCTGGGCCACTTTAACATTCATTTTCTGTTTTAACTTCATTATCTTATTATACAAATTTTCATAATTTTATCCTACTTCCCATGGCACTTCTTATATTTTTTGCCGCTGCCGCACGGGCATGGATCGTTCCTATTCGCCTCCTTGCGCGGCATTGGATGCCGCGCGCCGGAGAAATCCGGTTTTGCCGGAATTCTAATCTCCTGCGGAGCGATTTCTGAAGATGGGGCTATTTGAACGCCTAAAGATAACTGGCAATAATAAGTCCGGATGGCGGATTCCAGCGCCTTGAAAAGACGGCTTCCCTCGTTTTTGTATTCTATCAAAGGGTCGCGCTGGCCATAGGCGCGCAACCGCACCGACGAACGCATATATTCCATGGTTTCTATATGGTCAACCCACAGCATATCAATCACCCGCAATAGAAGCATGGCTTGAACATGGAAAAATTCGTTTTCATCCGGCGCTTCTTTTTGTTTTTTTTCAAAAGCGCCGAAATCGCTTCCTTTTTTTTCTCCGCCAGAGGCGGATCCGCCTTGGGCGGAAAATATTTCTTTGATTATCTCCCTTAAAGATTCGCCGCCGCTAAATAAAATTTTTCTCCTCCAATTATAAATCTTGTTGCGCTGGAGATTCATTACGTCGTCGTATTCCAAAATATGCTTTCTGGAATCAAAATTAAAACCTTCAATTTTTGACTGGGCGGATTCAATCGCCTTAGACACCAAAGAATTTTCAATCGGCTGGTCCTCGGGAATGCCGAAAGTGCCCATCATTTTTTTAAGACGATCGGAGCCGAAAATCCTCATCAAGTCGTCTTCCAAAGAAACAAAAAATCTTGATTCTCCGGCGTCTCCCTGCCTGCCGCTCCTGCCCCGCAACTGGTTATCAATTCTCCGCGCCTCATGCCGCTCCGTGCCGAAAACGCAAAGACCCCCTAATTTGACGATTTCGTCGCGCTCTTTCTCCCAGTCTTCAAAGCTTCTGTCGCAATAATCTTCGTTAACTTTGAATTTGGTTGGCGGAACTCCGCCGAGCATTATGTCAACTCCGCGTCCGGCCATATTTGTGGCTATTGTCACCGCTCTTTTCCTTCCGGCTTGAGCAATAATTTCTCCCTCTTCTTCGTGATGCTTGGCGTTCAAAACGCGATGAGCAATTCCTTCTTTTTTTAAGAGCAGGGAAAGGCGTTCGTTTTTTTCAATGGAAACCGTGCCCGTTAAAACCGGCTGGCCTTTTTGGCGCAGTTTTTTGATTTCATTGACAATCGCTTGGAATTTTCCTTTTTCACTCTGAAAAACCAAATCGGGCAAATCTTTTCTTATCATCGGTTTGTTCGTAGGAACAATCACCACCTCCAAATTGTAAACTTTATTGAATTCCTCCGCCGAAGTAAGAGCGGTGCCGGTCATCCCCGAAAGTTTTTGATACATCCTGAAATAATTCTGGAAAGTGATGCTTGCCAATGTCCGCGATTCTTTTTGGACCTGAACTCCTTCTTTGGCTTCAATCGCCTGATGCAAACCCTCGGACCACCTGCGTCCCGGCATCAGCCGGCCGGTAAATTCGTCCACGATTACGATTTCGCCGTTCTTCACTACATAATGTTTGTCCCGTTCAAACAACGGTCCGCCGGTGGCAGGATTAATCGCTTGAGCTTTCAAAGCCTGCTCCAGGTGATGGACATACTTTATCCCTTTCTCCGTGTAAATATCTTTAATACCCAGGATTTTTTCCACGGCCTCTATCCCTTCTTCGGTGATAGAAACCGCCCTCATTTTTTCGTCAACGGCATAGTCCCTCCCTTCTTCCAATTTTGGAACAATGCGGCTGAAAGTAGCGTAAAGTTCTTCGGATTCGGCATCGGGGGCGGAAATAATCAACGGCGTTCTTGCTTCGTCTATTAAAATAGAATCTATCTCGTCAACAACGACGTAATGGTATCCTCTTTGGACAAACTGATTTTTATCGTAAGCCAAATTGTCTTTTAAATAATCAAATCCGAATTCGTTGTTGGTGCCGTAAGTTATGTAAGCCTCATACGCCTCTTTCCTCGTGCAAGGTTTTAAATACTCATGAACAACCTTAAAGCTTCCCAAAGCATCGCGAATCTCATCAAGTTTTAAATTTTGGTCATTAGAATTTTGGGCTTCATTCTTGTTAATATGCGAAGGATCATAAATGAAACTAGATTCGTGGTTAAGACAGCCGACAGATAATCCAAGAAGATGATATATCTGCCCCATCCAAACCGCGTCGCGCCGAGAAAGATAGTCGTTCACCGTTACGATATGAACCCCTTTGCCGATTAACGCGTTAAGATACGCGGGCAAAGTGGCAACCAAAGTTTTTCCTTCTCCGGTTTTCATTTCGGCGATTTTGCCTTCATGCAAAGCAATGCCGCCCATCAATTGGACGTCAAAATGCCGCTGTTTCAAAGTCCGCTTGGCCGCCTCTCTAACCGCGGCAAACGCTTCCGCCAAAATATCATCCAAGTTCTCTCTCCCGCCGGTTGACGGATTAAGACGATTTTTTAATTCGGCGGTCTTCGCTTTCAATTCCAAATCGGAAAATTTAGCGAATTTCTCTTCCAAAGAATTAATCGCCTTGATTTTCGGTTCAAGGCTTTTAATGTAGCGGCTGTTTGAGTCGCCTAAAATTTTGGAAACGAAAGACATAAAAATCATCACCCCGCCCTCTATGCTCGCAATAATACCCCTTAGAAAATATTCTGACAACTTAGTTTTAATTTTGCGGGGTCATTATTTTTTGGAAAAAAACCGCCCCCGCTAAGCGGGGGCGGGCAAAGGGACTAAATTATCTCTTCCCTTTTTTTCCTTTTTTTACTTTTTTCTTTTTAGCCATATGTTATATGTCTCAATTGCTCAGGCAGACAGCGCGATAAGCATCGACCTTTCACTGCTTACGGCGCCCGTCCCGACATTGCGCCGGAACTTAATGCAGAGTGCTGATTAAAAGTCTTGATGGAAATTTCAACCAGTACTTTTCTTATTTAATTATAAGATATTTTCCAAATAAAAAAATATTCTTATAGAGAAAATGTGGATAAGTCGCGGAGAATCAACCAATCACCGCCACCTCTTCTTCTAAAGCAATGCCATACCGCTCGCGGATTTTTTTCTTTATCAAATCCGCCAGAGCAACAACGTCTTTCGCTTTCGCGAAGCCGTTATTTAAAATAAAATTGGCGTGTTTCAGGGCAACGGCGGCTCCTCCTATTTTTTTTCCTTTTAGGCCGACTTGCTCTATCAAAAATCCCGACGATATTTTCGGTCTTTCCGAGAATTGTTTTAATTCCGGGAATTTTGAGAGAATTGCTTCTTTGTCTCCTATTTCTTCCCAATCGGGATTTTTAAAAAAACATCCCGCCGAACAGCCGGCCGTATTGGATTGGGCGCGCTGGCGGGAAAAATCCTTTATTGCCGCTTGTACTTTTTCCTTCTCTTTTTTTTCAAGGGAAAAAACAGCCGATAAAATTATCAAATTAGGGTTGCGTTTAAATATGCTTTTCCGGTAGCCAAATCCGCATTTTTCATTGTTCAGTTTTTTAATTTTTGGGTCTTTATTTTTGCCGTCTTGAATTTCCAACACATCAACATATTTTACAACGCCGGCGATTGACTCCCCAAAAGCTCCCGCGTTGCCGTTAATCGCTCCCCCAACTGTTCCCGGAATTCCAATCGCCCACTCTAAACCGGTTAAATTGTTTTTAGCCGATTCCAAAACCAATTTTGCCAAAGGAACGCCGGCCTCCGCATAAATACGAGAGCTTTGAATTTTGAACTTTGAGTTTTGGACTTTTATTACGAGCCCGCCAAAGCCTTTGTCGGAAATTAAAATATTGGAACCGCCGCCCAAAATCAAAATCTGCCTGCCGGCAGGCAGGCGGAATAGATTTTCTTTCGCCCACTCGCATAACTTTTTAATCTCATCGGCGCCCCCTGCCTCGGCAAAAAATTTCGCCGGTCCTCCTATCTTAAAAGTGGTATAAGGCGCCAAGGGAATATTTTTTTTGATATTTAGCATGGCGGGGTAAAATAAATTTTGATTGAAAAAATGAATTTTCAATGGGAATTCCGAAACGGCCAGTGAGCGACCGGAAAGGCTAAACCCCAATTCTATGTCTTTTATGGGTGCCATTTGCTTCCGGCCGCTCGCTGGCCGCTTACAATATAAGTATAAAACCTTGGAATAATCATGCAAGTTTTAAAAACACAAATTCCCCTTTGATAAACTCAGGGGAACTTATGCAGACATAGATTGTGTCCCTTTCGGGAATCACCCACGCTATAAATATAGCATATGCTCAAAAAAAAGCAACCCCCGATAAAATATCAGAAGGTTGCGGATAAAAACGCCTTATTTTGTTTCCTTTTTCAAAATTTTAATCCCTTCTTCAAAAGAAGTTTTTGGCTCCCAATCAAGAAGCATTTTAGCCTTAGAAATATCGGCCAAAGTCTCTTTGGCTTCGCCGACTCTCGGCTCCGTAAAAACAATCGGATAATCTTTGCCGCCAATCATCTCCGCCGCTTCTAAAATAGAAAAATTTTTTCCTGAACCGATATTGATAATTTCTCCCTTGTAAGCAGCATTGGATTCCATCGCCAAAATATTGGCGTTGACAATATCGCCAATCCAAGTAAAATCGCGGCGCTGATGACCGTCAGGAACAATTGTCAGCGGTTCGCTGTTTTGAAGTTGCCGCAGAAAAATCCCGATTACGGTGCCGTATTGTCCTTCGATTGGCTGGCGCGGGCCATATACGTTGAAATAACGCAGAGAGCACGCTTTAAGTTCATAATTTTTGACATATTGCTCTATCAGCATTTCGGCCATCAGTTTTGAGTAAGCGTAAGGGTTGAGAGGCAGCGGTTTTAGCGTTTCGGCCAAAGGCAACGCGTCATAACCATAACCGGCGTAAACGGACGACGATCCGGAATAAACCATTTTTTTAATTTTTGATTTGCGGCAGGCTTCAAGGATATTTAGAGTTCCCGTTACGTTCGCCCGATAAGTGCCAACGGGATTAACCAAAGACGGTTGAATCCGCGCTCTGGCCGCGCAATGGATAACGTAATCCGGCTTGTGCCTTTTAAAAATTGCCGAGACCTTTCGCCCGCTTGAGATATCGGCGCGTTCGTAAATCGCGAACCTGTTCGGACAGCCGCACGGCAGCTTATCTAATGAAATCGCCCCGTATCCCCTTTCAATCAAAGCATCAACAATATGCGAACCGATAAAACCGGCTCCGCCGGTTACTAAAACCTTGGCCATTTTGAACCCCCTCTTATTGTGTTTTTCTTCGGCCATTTTTAATTTTTCTGTTTTTTTATATTTTCGTTAACTTGCGCGTCGTGATGACAGACATTTCCCGGAGCAAGATATTGGGATTCAAGCAGGGCTTCGTTGTAATCGCGTATCGCTTTCAAAAATCCTATCGCCAATTCATACTTTTTCTTGCGTTTTTTGTCTTTTATTCCCGCCTGCGCGAATTTTTCGCCGTATTTGGCTATCAAGGCGTCTAAATCTTTCGGAAAACAAAATCCGCCGAAGCCGCGGTAATTGCCGCGATTAATATCCATCCATGCTCCGCCAATGCGGCGGTCGTGGCTGATCAAACATCTGACATTTTCGTAATCAACGTCAAGCAATTCGCATAAATCGGCGATAACATTGGCGAAAACAACTTTCATCGCTCCGAAAGCGTTGCCGCCGTATTTCGCCGTTTCCGTTTCTGTAGAATCGGCCTCGTGAAAACAATAAGTCCCTTTCACCCCAGGCGATTGAAAAGAACCGAGGGGCAATAAATTTAAAACAACGCTAATCCATTTTCTTGATTTTTCGTTGGCGGCCGCCACAATCTGCCTGTCGGGCCGGACAAAATCTTCCCATGCTTGAGCTTCGGTTAGAAATTCGGGATTAAATAGAATAACGCAGTTATATTTTTCCGCCAAAATTTTAACCGTCTCCGGAGGAACCGTTGATTTTATAACAAGAACTTTGCCCGAATCGGCAAATCGCGAAACAACTGATTCAACAATGCTCGTATTGCAAGATCCATCGGCATTCGGCGGCGTTGGCACGCAAATAAAAATTATGTTTGCCCTGAAAACATCGTCAAAAAATCCTTTTTTGGGGTCGGCGTCAAAACAAAAAATATTTTCATTTCTTTCCCATCCTTTTTCAAAAAACCATCGCGCGAGCGGCGCGCCAACCATGCCGATGCCGACAACGCCTATCTTTATTTTTTCCATCTTTTTCCTCTCTTCGGCTGATTTCAAAGAACCTTTCTTTTCCTGTTGTATATAGCATACAACTTAAAACCCGACAAGGTTGTTTTGCAGGCGGCAAACAGCCTATTTTTACGGGTTTCGTCCGGCTTTGATTTCATTGATAAAATATTCGGCTTGCTGTTTGAATTCAGGGTTAAGCTCGGCGGCTTTTTCAAGTTCGCCAACGGCATTATTCCTTTGCCCCAACTGCAGATAAGTGGCGGCTAAGTTTACGCGATATTGGGCATTATTTGGTTCGTCTTTGATGCGATATAGCCAAATTTCTTTCACTTTTTCGTAATTCCCCGCTCTGGCATATGCGTTGAGCACCTGGAAGCCGGTTTTCATTGTATAGACAAAGCCGCCGTGAATTTTTTTCGCGGAGGCAAACAATTCTTCGGCATAATTCTGACGGTCGGTTAAGATAGCCGCTATCGCTAAATTTTTGGTTGCCTCGTGATAAGTCGGGTCTGAATCATAAACTTTTTTTAATATTTCAAACGCTTTTTCGTATTGTCCGGAAGACAAATAAATATCGGCAATTATAAAAAATATCTGTTGTTTTGCAGGAGAAAGCTCCAGGGCTTTAAGCGCGGTTTTTAAAGAATCGTCCGGACGGTTTGCTTTTGTGTAAAGCGAAGAGAGAAAGAGATAGCCCCGGGCGTCGCGGGGCGCCTCCTTAATTTGGCTTTCCATTTCATTAATCGCTTTCGCGAAAACTTTCATTTTGTCCTTATTGGAAATCTGGGGAACCTGGGAAATTTGCTCGGCGTATCCTCCAAGCTGCTCCCTGGCTTCGGAGGTGCCAAAAGTTTTATAAGCAAAAACCTTATCAAATTCTTTCAAAATAAAATCAACATTAAGCCCTTGGCTTCTTAGGGCTCCCAAGGTATTTAAAAGCTGGCGGCCGGCTAAATACGGCTTAAAATTTATGAAATACAGGGAAAAAACCATAGCCAGAAATGACGCGGTTATAAGAAAATAATGACTCAATCCGATTTCTTGATTGGGCATTTCCTTCAGCTGTTCTTTGTCTTTTATCTGGTCAGACTGATGGCGGAAATGAATATAGCCCAAGACGCTGAAAAATAAATAATAAGAAGTAAGGTTATCAAAAACAAAAAGATTGTGGAAGGCGTAAGCGCCAAAAAGACCGGCAAAAAGAGCGACCTCTAAACTTGTAAAAATATTTTTTTTATAACCCTTGATAAGAACGTAAACAGCCGCTCCCCAAATGCTCCAATATGCCAGAAAGCCGAGAATGCCGGATGAGATAAGCCAGTCAAAAATAATATTGTGGGCTCTGTCAAACCAAGGTTCCTGTTTCCAAAGCTTCGGCTCGTAATATTTATTAAAAACCAAACTGAAATTCTCCGGCCCCCACCCCAAAATAGGGCGCTCTAAAAACCCCTTAAAGGCCATCTGCCAAATGGTCAAACGGGATTGAACAGTTTTTTCGGAGAAAGACATGTCGGCAAACCTGGAAAAAACATAATTGTTTCTGACGAGCGCGGTGTTTTTAACAAGAATAAACGTTGCGGCAAAGAGAGCGATTAAAACAAAAAGGCCCAAAGCCCCATAGCGAATTTTTTTATTGCGGCTGAAAATGGCCATCAAAATTCCGAAAATAGCCGCGCCTCCCATAAATCCCAAAACCGCGCCGCGGGTGGCGGTCATGAAAACCAAAATAAGCTCAAAAACAAACAAAGCCCCTAACCCCGACCTAATCCAGAGATTTTTTGACCGGCCAAAAAGCCAGGCGATAAGAAATAAATGAAATACCAGGAAAATCGCGAAATATGTGGCGTTGCCCAAAGTGGCGTCAAGCCGGGCGCCGCCCTGATGAATTTCAAAAAAACCAAAAAACTGCAAAAAGCCGTAAATCGCGAGAATAAAACTCATTCCTATCAAGCCCGTGAAAAATCGCTTCCAGTCTTTTTCTTTTTTAAAAACGCTGGTTAGAACTAAAAAATAAAGAAAAAGGTGAATATGGCCGACTAAGCCCTCCATCCTTTCATAATTTGACCAAAAACTGCGGTAGGGATTAGCGCCTAAAATTGTTGCCAGAGTCAGGAAAAATAAAGTGGCGGATATGGCGATTAAAATCGGCGATTTGCGAGGCCTGTAATTTTTGTCAAAACAGGCGGCAAAAACCCATAAAAACAGCAAAATTTCCACCATTATCCGGAAAAAGAAATTTTTCCCGGAGATAAAAGGGAAAAAGAGAGAACCCGCGACTATCAAAGACAAAACAGGCAGAATAAAAAGACCGGCTTTTGTCGCGTAAACAAGGTAACGAATAGATTTCTCGCTCATGTGCCAAAAATTAATGAGTGTTAACGACTATAATTTTTGAGCATCCCGCCGCGGCGGGATATTCCTTGTTTTTATATCATAATTGAAACTTTTTGAAAATAGCATATATTTAAATGAGTATGATTTTGTCCAGACGGTTCCAGGCGGTTATTTTGCTCTTAGGCGACCTGATTTTATTCTATATCGCCCTTGTTTTAACGCTTGTTATCCGATATTCATCAAACCTCGCCGTTATTGGCAGCGGGCAATTAATCGATCTGAATTTTGCTCAAATTTGGAGCCTTCACAAGTGGCCGTTTTTTTTCGTGCATATAATCTGGGTTTTGATATTTTACATCAGCGATTTATACGATATCAGAAAATTTTCCTCTCCGAAGATGGCGATGGCAAAAGTTCTGAAAACAATGGCGATCGCCGGCCCAATGGCGGCGCTGCTTTTTTACCTGGTTCCTTTTTTCGGGATTACGCCGAAAACCAATCTTTTCATTGATGTCGTTCTCGCCGCGCTGTTTTTAATGCTCTGGAGGAGATATTTCTGGATGTTTTCAGGCAAAGCTTCAAAAATCAAAGTTTTGTTTTTCGGCAGTTCAAAAGAGACGGAGAGCTTTGCCGATTATTTGAAGAGAAACGCTCAATTGGGATATGAGCCGGCCGTGATATTGGCCGAGGTTGGTCATAATCTTGTTGACTTAATCCAAAAAAATAAAATTCAGCTGATAGTCGCCTCAAAGAATATATTGGAAGACAAATCTGCCGTAAAAAGATTTTATGAAGCTCTGCCTCTGGGCATAAGCATTTTGGATTTTCCCGATTTCTATGAAACAGTCGCTGAAAAAATTCCGGTATCCGTTATCAGCGAATCTTGGTTCTTGGTAAATCTGGTGGAAATAAACAAACGCTTATTTGAATCATTCAAGCGCATTTTTGACATTGCCTTATCAATTATTTTAGGCGTTCCGACAATGTTTCTTTTTCCGATAATAGGCGCCGTAATCAAAATAAGCGGCGACGGTTCAATTTTTTACCGTCAAAAAAGAGTCGGCAAAAACGGAAAAATTTTTGAAATAGTGAAATTCCGAACTATGGCGGAAAATGCCGAAAAAAACGGAGCGCAATGGGCAATCGCCAACGATCCAAGGGCAACTAAAGCGGGAAAAATTCTGCGAAAAACGCGGCTTGATGAACTCCCTCAACTTTGGAATATTTTAAGAGGCGATATGTCTTTTATCGGCCCTCGTCCCGAACGCCCCGAATTCATCGCGGAGCTTCAAAAACAAATACCGCACTACGCCATGCGGCACTTGATAAAACCCGGACTCACGGGCTGGGCTCAAATAAAATTTCCTTATGCCGCTTCCGTTGAAGACGCCATGGAAAAACTCCAATACGACCTTTATTACATTAAAAATCGCTCATCCGTGCTTGATTTGGCGATTTTTGCAAGAACAATAGCGATAGTCATCAGCCGAAAAGGACACTAACATTCAACGATTTTAATAATCTGAACGGGGCATGCGTCTACGGCGTCTTTGTTGCATCCCGCTTTTCTGATTTCCAGCTCCCAATCTCCCGTTTCCGGATTTTTCTTCCCTCCTTTCAAATACGCCTTCCCTTCGTTATCCATCTCCCAAAATTTGGGGCACAAAGCAACGCAACTTCCGCAACCGATGCACTCGTTGTATTTTTGGATTATCTTCATTCATCTATTTTACAACAAAATCTCATTACGCAAAATAAGCGCAAAAAAATCCCTTCCGGTAAAATCGGAAGGGATTATGCAAAATATTCAGCTTTTATTTTTCATTTCGCCGATAACCATCTCCAGTATAAAATCCAGATAAAGATAATGGCTGGCCTCCACAAATCTATAAGATTCGGAATTTACGTAAAGATTGATATCCCCTTTTTTCCTTAAAGGATTATCGGGCTTAAATCCGGACATCGTAACGATATGGCAATATTTTTCTCGCGCCGCCTCTGCTCCCTTGAGAATATTAGGAGATTTGCCCGAGCTGGAAATCGCGACCAGGACATCTCCCTTTTCGGCAACCGGCAAAATCTGTTTCGCGAAAACATTTTCATAGCCGAAATCGTTGGCCATGCAGGTCAAAAAACAAGGGTCATTGAACGCCGTGGCTTTTATGCCGCAATTTAGGAAAAAATCCAAGGCCTGATGCGAAGCGATAGCCGCGCTCCCGCCGTTCCCTATAAACATCATTTTTTTCTTCGGACTTTTTGCGCATTGTCCCGCAACAAGACTGATAACCCTATCAAGCCCTTCAAAAAAATCCAATTCTTCTTTATTTGCCGTTATTTTTGACGTCATCAAAACTCTGATTAGCCCGCCGAATTTCGTCTCAATATCATTTTTTCTCATTATTGTCTCCCCATCCTGCAAGGTGGCGGTATAAATTAGGAATAGTTTCCCGAAAATCCCCGCGAATATAAAAACTTTCTCCGCCGTCTTTTACCGTTCGTATCAAAATCGTTTTCTTAGGCCGAAAATAATAACCT
>Ga0209212_1007218_pt1 | contig 12381 bp, 11 predicted proteins | sample RifGroC2_FD_183996 | JGI IMG/M metagenome (GOLD analysis project Ga0209212, IMG submission 183996) | Groundwater microbial communities from Rifle, Colorado, USA - Groundwater C2 (SPAdes) (version 2) | ecosystem: Environmental > Aquatic > Deep subsurface > Groundwater | place: Rifle, Colorado...
TACGTTCAGCTACCTGAAACGTATTATCTTCAATAAGTTTTTGTGTCAATCGGTCTGTGAGTAACTCTCTTAATCCGGGTTCTCCGGCACCGCTTCTATCATCCGCAACAGGAACTGCAATAGTTTTAAGATGTTGGGGTACAGCTGCACCTGTAAACGAATAAATGCAACACCTAATATTAATCAGGCTGAAGGTTATAAACAATAGCAGGCTTAACCATGTGAGGAGGCATTTCCCCTTAAAGGGTAACCGTTTATAAAAAAAACTATTGTTTTGGCTGAAATTTCTCAAAGTTCATATTCCTTTATTTTCCTATAAAGGGTTCTTTCACTGATTTTAAGTAGTTTTGCAGCATTCCGTTTATTTCCCCTGGTTACATCAAGAGCACTCTTAATTGCTTCTTTCTCCAATTCATCCAGAGGAATAATTTGCTGCTGAGAGCGTTTATTTTCATTATAAATTTCATTTTGCCTCTGGTAAAAGAGGTCTTTCAATTCGATCAGGTCTTTCTTTATTTCAAATAATGCCCTATACATTAGTTCTCTGTCTACCTCTTCCGGGGTTCTTTTAAGGAATATAGGAAGATTCCTGTTACTAATTTCGGCAACCGGTTCATTATGGAGAGAAGAAAATGCATATGCGTCAAGTAAATCATCACGATCAAGAGCAATTGCAGTCTCAATTGTATTTTTTAGCTCCCGGATATTGCCCGGCCAGGGATAATTTTCCAAAACATTCAAAGCATCTTCAGTTATTTTGGGAGGTCTCCTTTTGTTTGCATCGGCATAAGAGTTTATAAAATGATCTACAAGCTGAGCTATATCGCTTCTTCTTTTTCTTAGGGGAGGAATACCCAGAGTTACAGCTTTAAGTCTGAAATAAAGGTCCTCCCGGAATCTTCCCGCATCGACTTCTTTCTGAAGGTCTTTATTGGTTGCCGTAATTATTCTTACATCTACTTTAGTAACTGTCTCGGCTCCAAGTCGCATAAATTCTTTTGTTTCAATTACCCTCAACAATTTCACCTGGGTAGTTAAAGGTAACTCGGCTATTTCATCGAGGAACAATGTTCCGCCGTCCGCAATTTCAAAATAACCTTTCCTGCTGTCTGTAGCTCCTGTAAATGATCCTCTTTTATGTCCGAATAACTCACTCTCTAAAATACCTTCCGGGATGGCACCGCAGTTAACCGATACCAACTGCTTATCAGCCCTGTTACTGAACCCGTGGATTGCCTGGGCGAATACTTCTTTTCCAACCCCGCTCTCTCCATAAATAAGAACAGAGATTTCCGATTTAGCAACCTGCATTGTAATATCAATAAGGTCGTTAATTTCCTTCGTGTTGCCAATTATTCCGTATTGTTTTTTGAATTGTTCTATTGTCATCTTTGCAGACAAAATCTATAATTACGCTCTAAAATGCAATATAGTGTGCCTTAAATATAGCATTAATCATAACATTATTAAATATAATTTGCAGTGTGATTTGTTAAGATCAGAGTTTGATATTCAGCCCATCAAAGGCTGCAACTATTTTGCGCCTTTCGGCAGAAGGAAGCTGGTAACTTAATTTTGAAACCTGGGCTTCATCATCCTCACTGAGATGCGTAATAAAAAGTTTTTCAAGCTTTAACCTGCGGAACGAATCAAGGAGTTCTTCTATGCTAACGTGAGTGATTTCACTGATCATAAAGTCTATCTTTTGTTCTTCAAAGAGAAACAAGTCAGAAGAATCTCCTATATCACCGGTATAGAAAATATTCTTTCCTTTAACTCTTATTAAAAAGCTGTTGCAGATAAAGGATAGTCTTCCGCTTTTATCTAAGCGGGTATTTGGTTCCAGGTGAGAATTCTGACGGGCTATAAAATTCAAACCTGCAGAAATATCAAGTTTTTTCTTTTGCTCAAAAGGTTTGAAGTTAAGCTTAAAGCCTAACTTTTCCTCAAAGAGGTATGACTGGTAGAGAAACTCTTTCAGAAAATCAGCGTGGCTTTCGTGACAAAAAATATCCAAAGAGTCTTTTCTCTCACTCATTTTCATTTGAACAATTAAAGACGGTAAACCGGAATAATGATCGGGATGAAGATGACTGAACAGAATTCCGTTTATTGTACCGAAAGGTACTTTCTGCCTTATTAATGCACGGGATATTCCATCGCCCGCATCTACAAGAAGATTATATGTCTCGGCATTAATAAGAAAAGACGAATGATATCTTTTTAAAGAGGTTTTGCCCGACCCCGTCCCTATAAATTTAATTTCCAATTTACCTACTCAATGTTTACAACTCTACCGTCAAGTTTAAATTCAGAATTTATAACCTGTAAAAAATTTTTTGCTTCTTCTTCATTAACAAATTTACCCACATATACCACCTGGAAAGTAGTTCCACCAACAACTTTCTCTTTTATTTCAGAAAAAAAACCTGAATCTTCAAAATCTTTTTTTAAAGATTGTGCATTAGCCAATTTGCCGAAAGCTCCTGCCTGGATAGTATATTTATAATCTAATTGCTTTTTTTCATCGGGCTTTTGTTCCCCGGACGAAAATTCATTTTCTGAGGGAATATTTCTTTCTGCAATTTTAATATAGGGGGATTGCGGATAATCTTTTTTAAGCCTGTTCAAATGATTTTTTGCCGTGTCATACAAACCGAGAGCATAATAGTACGAGTAAATCCTGTAAAGAGCTGCATCCGCATATTTACTATAAGGATAATGAGTTACTATTTTTGTATAGATCGTTACTGCCTCCTGCCCATTCTGTGTTAACACTCCTTCCAGGAACATTACCGAAGGGCTATTAGGATAGTCTTTTTTTAGTCCCGGTAATTTTTCTTCTACTTCAGATTTTTCCCCGCTTTCAATTTGTTTTAAATAAGAGACGATATCGACATCCTGGGAATATAAATGTGAGACAGGAAGGATTAAAAGAAAAAAGGTTAAAGTTAAAAAACTGATTCCGGATACTTGACGCTTTAAATCCAACGCTTTCATGCTGTTAGAGCAAATTTTTCTTCTGAAATTATTTTCTCTATCAACTCCCCGAACAAAGTAGCGTGCGTTGCCCTGTTAATTTTTATTTTTGCGTAGTCACCTTGCTTAATAATTTCATCGAAAGGAATAATAACAACCTTATTTGTGTCTGACCTGCCAGACAAAAATTTATCCGATTTCCTGCTGAAGCCTTCAACTAAAATAGTCTCTTCCTTTCCCATCAATCCCTGGTTAATCTTAAAAGAGATTTGTTGCTGCAGCTCAATAATTTCCTGGAGTCTTTTTGTTTTAATTTCATCGGGTACATCATCCTGCATGTTATAAGCTTTTGTTCCTTCTCGTGCAGAATACTTAAACATATAAGCTCCGTCATATTTAACTTCCCGCAATATATCGAGTGTCATAACATGGTCTTCATAAGTTTCCGTAGGGAATCCCGAAATAATATCGGTTGAGAAGCTGACACCGGGGATTATTTTTCTCGCTTTATCGATAAGATTTAAATAATGTTCAATCGTATAAGTTCTGTTCATCAGTTTCAAAATCCTGTTTGAACCGGACTGAACAGGCAAATGAATGTTATTGCAAATATTGGAATGCTCTGCAATTGTAAAAAGCAGTTTGTCGGATAAATCCTGCGGGTGGGAAGTAGTAAATCTTATTCTTATCGATCTATCGACTTCAGCGCAAGCAGCAAGGAGATCGGCAAAATCATTCTTTTCATCCAGGTATGAATTAACATTCTGTCCTAAAAGAGTTACTTCTTTAAAACCTCTGCCAGAAAGCTGCTCAATTTCATTTACAACAGATTGAAGAGACCTGCTCCTCTCGCGTCCTCTTGTAAAAGGTACGACACAGAATGTACAGAATTTATCGCATCCTCTCATAACAGAAAGCCAAGCCGTTAATCCTTCTTCACGGTAAGGAACTATATCATCATAAGTTTCAGTCCTGGACAACCTGACGCCGATTCCTTTTTCACCACCAAATGCAGTATCGATAAGTTCCGGCAATCTCCTGTATTCATCAGGACCAACGACAACGTCTACCATTTTCTTTTCATCAATAAGATCTTTCCGGAGTCTTTCAGCCATACATCCCAACACACCGATAACTAAATTGGGATTATCTTTCTTAGCTGTTTTAATATTTCCGAGTCTCCCATAAATTCTTTGCTCTGCGTTCTCACGGATACTGCATGTATTTAATAATACAACGTCTGCGTTCTCTATTTCCTTTGTAATTGCATACCCATAGTTCTGTAAAATACCGAGAACTATCTCGGTATCGGCAAGATTCATCTGGCAGCCATAAGTTTCTATGTAAACGTTGTTCTTTTTCATTCAAATACAGGATTTGGAAGTAATAATATAGTCTTAATTCGAGTCCGTTTCAATATTATAAAACGAAGAAATATGAATAATGTAGAAGTAACTCAGAAGCCGGTTAGTATATATAAAACAATATTAAGCAACAAAAACCCAAGCACCCCAAAAATTCCAAATATAATTTTATTTCTTCTCTGCTTTGCCCTGAATGCTTCACCACCTAATCTTCTTGTTTCCCTTTTAGAATTTACATATCCTATCATATATCATTCGATAAGTTAGTATCTGTTGTATTTTGTTAAAAGCAAAATTATAAACAATAGGGAAATATTGCAATTCACTTATTTACGAAATTATTATTACCATTTAGCGTTCAAAAAAGCCCGGCTTTTAATTACGGGAGTTAAAGCGATTACTTGATAAGTATTATCTTCTTTACTTCTTTAATATTTCCTGCTTCCAGTTTATAGAAATACATTCCACTTGTTAATCCCTCAGCGTTTAAGATAACATTGTATTTCCCTTTAGTCTTAAATTCATTAACAAGGATTTTAACTTCCCTGCCCAAAACATCATAGACTTTTAGATTTACAAATCCATCCCTGGCTATTTGATATTCGATAGTCGTTGAAGGATTGAAAGGATTCGGATAATTCTGCGATAATGAATAACTGTTAGGGGTTAATTCAATTTCTTCATCTTCAATTCCAGTTGTTAAGCTCACATAAGCACGGATAAGATATTGATAAGTAGTATTGTTTTCTGAAACGTAAAATAGCCATCCCGAATTTCCAACATCATAAGTCAGACTGTTCGCAAAATCAGTTCCCTCCGCTTCTGCAACCATTACTTTGGGATCGTTTGAAGAAGGAATTGCAAAGGCAACGGCAAACGACTGGTCCGTTGAAATGTTTTCAGATGTTAAATCTATTGTTGCCCAATTAGACCATGGTACAGGATAGGGAATACCCGGTGTTGTTAAAATTGTGGCAGTAAAAGGACCGGCAAGCTTTGTCTTTAAAGGAGAACCATTAGACCCATATGCCCACACACCGCCGTTAATAGAACCTGCTTGTCTCAGACCAACCTTTACTGAATTGAGTACTCCACCATTGAATGCATCAAACACAACGCATACAGTATCTCCGGCAGGCAAATTCAGGTATCCAACGGGTTCGGTTCCGTCCCATTTAAATTCCGTTACTTCCCCGGATACAGTACCGGATGCCTGGTATTGATAAGCTTGTGTAGAAGTTTGGTTAGTATCTATTGCAACAAAACGAATTGTACTGTAAGTAGAAGGATACTCCGGTTCGCTAAAGGTCGTATTTAGAGGGACATCAACAACTCTTGAAGATGTTGTTCCTATCTCTAAAGCTTTAACGATAATGTTGCTGCCAGGCGAAGTGAAAGTTGCATTCAGGTCAGAAGACCCTGAAAAAGTAAAATACTCTGCTCCAAGATTACGCAATGTACTTGAGGTTGCATTTATGTTTGGATTATAAAATGTACTTCCCGTAGTATAAGGTAAGGGCTGATAAGAATAGCCATATGCATTATGAACAGCTAAATCATTTAACCCGTTGGCAATGCTAAAATTCAGAAAAACTTTGCCGAGCGATGTAGAATAATTTTCTAAAATCTTTTCCAATCCTGAAATGCCTGCCAACCCATAATTGCTATAAGCCTGGACAAAAGATTTTAATGATTCAACACCAAACTGTTCCATAAGATAGAGGAAAAAACGCTGGGCTCTGGCATAATCATTTAATACAAGAGTGTAGTCGTTAGTTCGCCAATCGAAAAGATAATGGTTCGGCTCATTTGAATATAAAGATTGCATACTTGCCCCATACCCGCATACTATTTCTGCAGCCTCGGATAAACCTTCATTAATGAATGTAAGCTCGGGATTTATTTTATGATAATTCCAGTTTATCATATGCTGAAATTCATGTGCTGCAGTCTTTAATGCCGAGTTTAATCCGCCGCTAGTTTTAAGGTCTGTTGGGTTTGCATCCATAAAATAAATTTCTGCAGCATCGATTATTCTTGTTTCGTTAGCAGAACTGAAATAGCCCGCTACATACCCACCTGAACCCGTATAACCATCTTTTATATCGAGAATAAGAATTATTATTTTCGTATCATTATCTACATCTGGAGGATTGCCGAAAGATTCGGCGTTGGTCTGATATATTCCTTTATTGGGATTCGCAGGTGTACTATTATCAAAAGCATCGGCTACTGCATCAACCGAATTTTGATCGACAGTATTTTCCCATACATCGTCTGCCACAAAAATATAACAGTTAGTCCCAACAGCTCTGCAGGTAGAAGCAACCCAGTATTCTGTATTATTATTTGTGAAATCAACCGCACGCCATGATTTGGCAGAACCGACAGTAAAATTCCATGCCGAAGCTTTCATCATTTTTCTTTGTGAAAAAAAATCCGGGTTATCTTTTAAAAATTGTGCAACTTTGAAATCTTCATCTCTTAAAAGGTCGCTGCCTGCAATTGCATAGCTACCTGCAGATTTTTCGTTTACCAGGTTCTTCGTTGTCTTCTGACCATAAACCATAACCGCCAAAATGATAATTGTAAGAAAGGAAATTTTGTACATATCATTCTCAGATTTAAATTAAACTTACTCTCTATATATATTAATCGTTAGAATTACTATTTATAATTTCAACTTTATCAACCTTGAGTACCCTGACCGATTCTTCATTTTTAGAAACATTACTGTAATATACTTTAGCCGTCTTCCCCTGGTTGTTATAAATAATTTCTTTTATTTCATCAGGACAATCGAGCAAATAAACTGAGTTATCTGTGACTAATGCAAGTTCCGTAAAAGGTTCATTTTGAGCCATTAAAATTTTACCCGTCACAAAGTTTGTACCGGAATTGTCTTTTTCTTTAACAGAATCGGATTGAGAAGAACAGCATAAAATATTAACAAATAACAATAAGAATGAGGTTGGAATTATTATTAAGATATTTTTCATAAGCCTTCCGTTTTAAAACAATATTGTAAAGAAAAGCATTAAATATGAAATACGAAAGTCTGAAAATTAATTATGGCGTAATTCTTACCTGTACTTTTGTACTTGTGCTGTTTCAGTAATCTGTTAATTAAAATCAGGAAATGTTTCCTTAAGAGATGACACCTTATGAAAAGATGTCATCTCTTATTTTATTCTATCACTTAAGCAATAGCATCTTCTTTACTTCCATTCTATTGTCTCCTGTAAGCCTGTAGTAATATACTCCGCTATTTAAACCTGAAGCATCAAACTCCAATTCATAAGAGCCGGCTTCTTTAACGTTACTTACAAGAGTTGCAACTTCCTCACCGATTGTATTGTAAACTTTTAAAGTTACATAACCGGTTTGCGGCAAAGAATATTTTATTATGGTGACAGGGTTAAAAGGATTAGGATAGTTCTGGGTTAGTTCAAAACTGATTGAGGGATGGACATAAACTTCGATAACATTTGAATATTCATAAGAACCATCAAGATCAACTTGCTTCAGCCTGTACTGATATTTTCCGGAAGTAAGATCGCAATCAAAATAGGAATAGTAATTGGGAACTGTTGTTGTTCCGTTCCCCTGAAGGAATGATATTTTATTCCAGCTTTCATTTATTTGTTTTCTTTCAACTTCAAATCCAAGGTTATTCAATTCGGTTGCTGTTGTCCACTTCAACAATACTCCATTGTTTTGATATGTTGCTGTAAACGAGGTCAATTCAACGGGTACAATATCATTCCAGGAAGTAGCTATTCTTATCCCATCGATCTGAACGGAATATGCCGAGCTTCCCTGTCTTAAAGCCATACCTCCAACGGGATTATCGGAAGCAGAATCGGTACTTGTTGCATCAGCACTTGATGGCTCAGGATCAGATAATACAGGATTAATATAAAGTTCGATCAAATCGTCCGTCCCGGAAAGATCACCAACCACTTCATATTTTAACACAAGAAGATATGTCGTATTGTAGAGGTAATCTTCCGGTCCAAATGAAATCTCAGATGAGCTGCCTTTGCTGATTCCAAATTTTAAGTTCCCTGACCCATCGTCTTTAATGAAAACCCTCCCTCTGAACGTACTGGTAGGAAATATTGCAGCAAGGTGAAAAAAATAATCGGCTGTTGTTGCTGCAGTTTGGACATTAACAAGCAACGATGCATATACGTCAGTTGATTGTACTCTAAAAATTCTGTTTGCATCTTCTCTTGAGCCGGAGCCTCCATTTACATGTATAGAATTACCGACTCCAGATGAAGGATAGCCGGAATAACCAAGGTTTCCACTCTCAACTAAAAAGAATGTACCTGTACCGCTATGATTTTGCCATTGGCTGACTTTTGCAAGTGTGTCTGCTGCAGTGTAGTCAAAGTTTTCGAGGAGTGGAACATTATCAGCAACTCTTATTGTCCCGGTCATCTGATCCGGATGATTAGAACATATAAATGTGTAATCTCCCGGTACTGATACAATGTAAGTGAATGTATCTCCCAAGCCTGTAAAAGTGTAATTCCATGAAGAAGCACCCCCGGGAACAGAAGCAGAGGTCGTTGTGTGAGAACCACCCGATTGGGTCCAAATTAAAGTATCGCCAACCTGGGCAACAATATCAGAAGGCGTAAATGCAAAGTCAGCTACATCAATATTAATTGTTGCTGCCTGTGTACAAACAGTGATAAAGAATAGAAAAGGAAAAAGTGATATTGCCTTTTTCATAAGAACCTCCCATAAGTTTTTAAGATTGTTTTGGATTTTACTTTAGAATTATCATCTTTTTAATTTCCGTGAAATTTTTTGTTTGAAGCTTATAAAAATAAGTTCCGCTTCTGAGTCCTCTTCCATTTAATACTACGGAATAAGTTCCGGCTTCTTTGAATTCATCCACAAGAGTTAACACCGTTTCTCCAATTATATTGTAGAGAAAAACCTTTACCTTTCCGGCTTCCGGTATTGTATAGTTTATTACTGTTACAGGATTAAAAGGATTAGGATAATTTTGAGAAAGATTATATTTCAATGGAGCGGTTAAACTCACTTCAACAACCCCAGAATAATTAAACGATCCATCGGTATCAATTTGTTTTAAGCGATATTGATATTTACCGGCAAATGAAACACCGTTATCTATATAATCATATTCTTTTTCTGAGTTACTGTTTCCAGATCCCTTCACAAATCCTATCGTGTGATATTCACCTTTATCTTCTTTCCTTTCTACTTCAAACCCATAATTGTTTATTTCAGTTGCAGTTTTCCAACTGAGATGAATTTGACCACCATTCACTAATGCTGTAAAAGAAGTGAGCTCAACTGGAAGCAGTTGATTAGTATTGGGTCCTCCTTTGGTCGCCGATGCATCAAAATTTGTCCACGAAAAATTATTATACTGGGTACCATTACCAGTTAATCCTACTGAACTTCCTAAAGGTGTAGTTGTACTAGATTGAGTTATACCTATTTCAACACTAGTTTGTCCATTTGCCGGACCATCAGTAGCAACAAAAGTTCCTTCATAACTTATGAGTAATACTACTGTTCCCTGGTAATCCAAGCATATTCCATCCGATGCCCCATTTTGAATTGGGCTGTAATCGCGGTAATAATACGAAAAACTATTATCAGTAGGATCAACTTGGCTAAAGCTATATTGACCTAATGTTTTTGTATCATACACCACTCCCTGGTTATATAGTGAAATTGTAAAATCAGTAAGAGTATATGAAGAAGGATTTTGTAACACAATCTCAATGAATTCTCCGGCATCAGTACCATCATTGTCATAATGAAATTCATTAATCCAGCAATTTTGAGAAAATACCGATGAGGATAACAAAAAGATAGATAGAAAAAGACTTTTGCCCATTTTGCCCTCCATTTCAAAATTGAAATGCCCCTCAAGGATTTTGTTTATTAATACGATTAAGCCCCCAAGAGTATGACTTAATCACTTTAAGGGAGTCTAAAAATTGACGATCCCCAAAAGAATATAATAAAGAAATTCCGATAACACAACTTTTGGTGGTGTCTCAGTTTCAATTATTTACTTTATCGAGCCCCTCTTTAATATATAGAATCTCAAAGCCCGTTAAGGTCAATCTACTATAATTTAGGACTGTGTCTTTCACTTTTTCTAATGTCGCTTCGTCTATTTTCCCAATTACTTCTGCTTCCTTTACTTTTATCATTTTTTCGATTTCATCACAACGAATTTTAGGAGCAAGTTGATGACAGGCAATATACGAAGTATCATTCGGCATAAAGTTATGATTTGGTAATTTGCTTAGGACAACCTGACAATTTTTAAAATCACTATTTATAGCAATCGTATTATTGATATCAGAGTTAATAACGAAAAATAATTCTTTTTCGATGTTTAGGGTTAGTTGATATTTGGGGTGATTGGTATAGGGGACTTTCTTGAGATAGATTATATCTCCCTCCTTAAATGAGAAAGCCATTTAACAATAAAGATTTTCTAAATATTTTTTGACCGTCTCCTTATTATCTAACGAATTAATTATTTTGTCTAAAGTAATTTCTTGGTTCAGTTCTGTTTCATTATAAGCACTATCTTTGTGCGATTTTCTAAATAAATTTATATAATGGGTTTTCCCATACACATCTATGGCTTTATCAAGAACTTTTTTATCAGATTCACTTAAATAACCAACATTTGGTTTTTCTTTTGCTACCACGTCATTTCCTTTAACCTCAAACATTTCTTTAATTTTGTTGTCAAAAAATACTGTACCCTCGCCCCTAACAAATTTAATCATATCATACATTCTACTTGGTACTTGTCCACTTTTCATTGCTTTATATGTTTCGCCATAAATTAATCTACCATATTTACTCAAGTGTTCCTTATCGGCAAAGTAAATAACTTTCATTATATTATATAGATTTTTCACCTTTTGTAATACATAAAGCAATGCAGCCAATGCCTTATCATTATCTAAAATGAATTTATTTTGATTTTGATTAAACACAAAAAACCTATTTTTCTTTTAAATTATTAATGATATTTACTAATTGCAACAAAGTTTGTTCCCCCTTTGTTTTTAATCATTTAACAAGTTTTTTTTGAAAATAGGTAGAAATGGATTTCTCTTTACGTAGGTTTTTTATCATTTGCCCACCTTGAAAAACATTTAACATCAGATATTATAAGTTATATGGATTACCCCAAAAAAGCAATAAGCTAACTATCTAATAATTTTACCAAATCTTCTACGTTCCATAATTTCTTAGTTTATTCCTGCTTCCACCAACTTTTAACTTCGGGTTATCTCAAAGACTATTTTAAAAATATGTCCCGGGTTCTTTATCCTGAGGGTAAAATTTAGAGAGCTAACAAAAAAGCCCCGAAAACGGGGCTGAAAATTACTTAATAAGTATCATCTTATTAGTTTCAGAAAAGCCACCGGATTCAAGCCTGTAATAATATACACCGCTGTTTAAAGCTGAAGCATCGAAACCAACTTCATGGGAACCGGCTTCTTCAACATTGCTTGCAAGAGTTGCTACTTCTTCACCGATGGTATTAAATACTTTCAAAGTTATATAACCGGTCTGCTGTAATGAATATTTGATAGTGGTAACCGGGTTAAACGGATTAGGATAATTCTGGCTTAGATAAAATCGGCTTACTCCAACATTAACTTCGATGATATCGGAATAACTGAATATGCCTGAGTAATCAACCTGCTTCAACCTGTAAGCATAATTTCCTTCCGGAACATTTTGTTCTACAAAACTGTAATTATGCTTTTCTGTCGATGTGCCTTCTCCTTTTACAAAACCTCTCGTTATCCATTCAGTATCTTCCGTTATTTTTCTTTGAACTTCAAATCCATGGTTATTTATTTCTGTTGCAGTTGTCCACGACAGATTAACCGAGCTGCCTTCAGTAACAGCATTAAATGCAATAAACTCGACCGGCAGTGGTTGCTCTGCTGCGGTAATATTATCTATACCGAGTTGAGCGGTAACTGTATCAGCTCTAAAATCT
>Ga0209212_1007219_pt1 | contig 12379 bp, 10 predicted proteins | sample RifGroC2_FD_183996 | JGI IMG/M metagenome (GOLD analysis project Ga0209212, IMG submission 183996) | Groundwater microbial communities from Rifle, Colorado, USA - Groundwater C2 (SPAdes) (version 2) | ecosystem: Environmental > Aquatic > Deep subsurface > Groundwater | place: Rifle, Colorado...
CCGGACGCTCTCCGACGAGATCGAACGGGGCACCTTCAGGTCCGACCTGTACTACCGGCTCGGCGTGGCGAAGTTCGACATCCCACCGCTTAGGGAGAGACGCGAGGACATCCCGGTACTGATCCAGCTCACCATGGTCTCCCTGTGCCGCAAGCACGACATGGCTCCCGCCACCATAACGCCCGAGGCGATGGATCTTCTTTGCGGCTACAGCTGGCCGGGGAACGGCCGCGAAATACGCAACGTGATCGAGTCCGCTCTCATCTGCGGCGCGGGTGCCATAACCGCCCAGGACCTGCCGATGAACATCACCTCTTCACAAAGGCCGGTCGGAACCGCCGCCCAGGAGACCGGAAATTCATACCACGAGCCCGACGGCCGATCCGGCCCGGTCGACTTCCGGATCAACACCAACGTTTCGCAGCGCGAGGTGCACCTGATCATCACCACGCTGGAAAAGTACCGGGACATAGCGCTCGCCAGCGAGGCGCTCGGTGTCTCCAGGGCGACCTTTTACAGAAAGTGCAAGGCCCATGGCGTCACGCCGAGCGATTACACCTAAAGTGGGGCGCAGGGCTCGCAGCCCCGGCCCCACTCGATGACGATTTTGCTCAAGGGATTACCGCCCGGTTACCTTCCCACCACTTCCTCATCGTCCATGGCGAAACCTTTTTCCTTGACCTCAATCGGTTGCTGCTGCACAAAGTTCGGTTAATACTCCCTGGCTGCTCTCCGGGTGGATAAAGGCGACCCTGGCGCCGTGGGCTCCCAGGCGGGGGATTGTATCGATCATCCTCGTCCCGTTTGCGACAAGCTCCCTGATGGCAGCGTCGATATCCTCCACCTCGTAGGCTATATGGTGGAATCCCTCCCCGTGTGTTTCCAGAAATTCGGCAAGAAAGCCCCCCTCTGAACTGGGCTCCAGCAGCTCGATCTTCGATTCGCCTATCTGAAAAAACGCCACGTTGACCTGATATCCGGGGACCTCTTCCACCCCCCGGAAGGTCATGCGGAAGGTGTCCCGGTACAACGGGATGGCCGCTTTGAGAGAGCCTACGGCAATGCCTATGTGGCTGATTTTCTTGAGCATGACTATCCCTCAGCGGCGACCGATCGCCCCTCCTCACCGTCGATTATCCGGAGCAGGGTGCGCTGGATGGCACAGATCGGACCGCTGCCGTTGACGGTTCTGAGCAGGGAAGCCTCCGCATAATAGGCGACCAGCGGTGCGGTTTGCTGGTGGTAGACCTCCAGGCGCTTGCGCATTGTTTCTTCGCTGTCATCGGTGCGCTGATAAAGCTCACTGCCGCAATCGTCACAGGTGGCGGCGACTTCCGGAGGGTCGAAGGTGATGTGGAAACCCTTTCCGCAATCGCGGCAGGTAAGGCGACCGGTAATTCTTGCCAACAGCTCCTCCTGGTCGACGTCGATGGAGATGACATGGTTGATGGCTTTGCCACGGATCTGCAGCATCTCTCGCAACTCTTCGGCCTGTCTTATGGTCCGGGGAAAGCCGTCGAGGATGAACCCGTTTTCGCAGTCGGGCTGGTCCAGGCGTTCCTCTACTATGCCGACCACGAGGTCATCTGAAACCAGTGTCCCCTGGTCCATCAATTCCTTGGCTTTGATCCCCAAAGGAGTCTGACTGTTAACGGCGGCCCGAAGGATTTCGCCGGTCGATATCTGGGGAAGATCGTAGATCTCCGTCAGCATTTTTGCCTGGGTCCCTTTACCTGCGCCGGGAGGTCCTAGAAGTACGAGGTTCAAGCTCTCTTCGATCATTTTTCAGCTCCATTTGGTCGGATATCTGCGGGTCCCGGGAGACCGCGACCATCGCTCTCTTCATTCAACGCAATCGGCATGCCACTTCTCCTTGTCCCTCAAATGCACGGAATAAAATTCGATTGCTTCCCGCATCAGGGTGGAGACGTTCTTGCTGCTATGCTGTGTCAATTCGCGCAGGGCAGCCCTTTCCTCGGCGGTAATTCTTACCGATAAGATGATTTCCCGCGGCAATGTGGCAAGATCCGACATATTCAACTCGATTGATTGGCGTCTCACGCCCCTTTGCGGCTATAACGCTCTCAGAGGGAAGGATGACAGGTCGCTAGATAAATCTGTAAACGGAGTTGTCCTTGCCATCTCCAGTGACAATCTCCACTTCCATGCCGATACGGATCTCTGTGCTTTCGGTATATCCTTCGATCAGGGCGAGCCTTTTGCGCCCATCTTCCTTTACAACGGCCAGCAGATATGGTGTCTGGTCCTTGAAAGCCTCCGATCCGCTATGGACCACGGTATAGGTCTCTACAGTGCCGCGCCTGCTCATATTGCTACCTCCCCCGGAAGATATTTACCACGCATGTCGCCGCGGTGCCGCCTATGTTGTGGGTCAAGCCGATCTCCGCATTCCCTGCCTGCCTGCCGCCCGCATCGCCCCGCAACTGGGTGACCACCTCGAAGATCTGACTCAAACCCGTAGCCCCTATCGGGTGCCCCTTGGCCTTCAGCCCGCCGCTCAGGTTGATGGGAATGCTTCCCTTTGCCGCGGTCTTTCCCTGCGCAATAGCGAGAGCGCCCTTCCCTTTTTGGAAAAACCCCAGATCCTCGATGTTGATCAGCTGGGTGATGGTGAAACAGTCGTGCACCTCGGCAAAACCGACATCCGCGGGGTTGATCCCGGCCATGGCATAGGCCTTAGCCGCGGCGTGCAGGGTGGCATCGAACGTGGTCAGGCTCCGTTTGGAGGCGAGCGTAAGGGTATCGCCGGCCTGCCCGCAGCCGATCACCTCCACTACCCGCTTTCGGGAGACCGCCCGGGCCAGGTCGGTTGCAGCCAGCACCAGAAAGGCGGCACCGTCCGAGACCAGGGAGCAGTCGAAGACGGTAAGGGGATCGGCTATCCGTACCCCGTTTTTGACCTGTTCCAGCGTGATTTTCTTATGCAGCTGCGCGTCCGGGTTGAGCAGGGCGTTGTCATGGTTCTGCACCGCGCAGAGCGCCATCTCGTCCCGGACGTTGCCGTACTCGTGGAAGTACCTGTTGGCGATCATGGCGAAAAGGGAGGGAAAGGTCGCTCCCAGCCCCGCCTCCAAAGCGATGTCGGCTGCGCTGGCAATCCCCTCGGTCACCACTTCGGTCGACCGGTGGGTCATTTTTTCCACCCCCCCCACGAGGACCACGTCGTACAGCCCCGAGGCCACGGCGATCAGGGCCTGCCGGAAGGCGAGGCTCCCCGAAGCGCAGGCCCCTTCCACGCGCAGGGCTGGAATGTTGCCAAGGCCCAGCGCTTCGCAGGCCAGAGGCCCGATATGCCCCTGGCCGCAGAGAAATTGAGCGTTGAAGTTGCTCATGTAGAGTGCCTTGATATCTCCCCTCTCGATGCCGGCATCAAGGATCGCCTTTTCTCCCGCCTCCTGGATCAGATCCCTCAGGGATTTGTCCGGGAATCTCCCCATCTTGGTTTCGCCTATGCCTATTACCGATACGCTGCGCATCTGCTACCTCTCTTGAACAGGTTGATGTTCCCAACCGCTAGACCTCAATGCGTTTCAAACCGGGGTCTACGATCAGTTCCGCGCCGGTTGCCTGGCGCAGATCTGCCAGAGTCGATCCCGGGGCTATTTCCTTCAGTTCCAGCCCGCGCGCCGTGACGTCTATCACCGCAAGATCCGTGATGATGCGATGCACCACCTGTTTCCCAGTCAGGGGGAGCGTGCAGTTTTTCACGATCTTGGGCGCGCCGTCCTTGCTGCAGTGATCCATGATCACCACGACCCGCTTGGCGCCGTTCACGAGGTCCATGGCTCCCCCAGGGCCCTTCACCATCTTCCCCGGCACCACCCAGTTGGCCAGGTCCCCCCGCGCCGAGACCTCCATCCCCCCCAGTATGGAGAGGTTTATATGGCCGCCCCGGATCATGGCGAACGATTCCGCGCTGCTGAAAAGGGAGGAACCGGGGATCATGGTGATGGTCTCCTTGCCGGCGTTGATCAGTTCCGGGTCGATCTCCGCTTCCCTCGGGTAGGGACCGATGCCGAGCAGGCCGTTTTCCGACTGCAAAACCACGTGCTTGTCGGCGGGTATGTAGTTCGCGACGAGAGTAGGAATGCCGATGCCGAGGTTCACATAAAAGCCGCTTTCGATTTCCTGCGCGGCGCGTTGCGCGATCTGCTCTCTTGTCAAAGACATCTCTTTCCTCCTTAGGAACTGACCGTTCTCCGCTCGATACGCTTCTCGTGACCCGAGCACTGGACGACCCTCTGCACGTAAACTCCCGGGGTGTGGATGAAGTTGGCATCGAGCGCGCCGATTTCCAGCAGCTCCTCCACCTCGGCGACGGTCACCTTGCCGGCTGCCGCCATCATCGGATTGAAATTGCAGGAGGTCTTGTTGTAGACGAGGTTGCCGGCCCGGTCCCCCTTCCATGCCTTGACGAAGGAGAAGTCCGCGCGCAGCGCCGTTTCCAGCACGTAATCCTTGCCGGCGAAGCTCCGTATCTCCTTGTCCCGGGCAAGCTCGGTCCCGACGCCGGCCGGCGTGTAGAACGCCGGGATGCCGGCGCCGCCGGCCCGGATCCGCTCCGCGAGCGTACCCTGCGGGACGAACTCCAGTTCCAGTTCCCCCGCCAGGAACTGCCGTTCGAATTCCTTGTTCTCTCCGACGTAGGAGGCGACCATCTTCCGTATCTGCCTGGACCTCAAAAGGGTCCCGAGCGCGTAGTCGTCTATGCCGCAGTTGTTGGAGATGATCGTAAGGTTTTTGACCCCCTTGCGCAGCAACCCCTCGATCAGCTTCTCCGGTATCCCGACCAGACCGAACCCGCCGGCCATGATGGTCGCCCCATCCCGAATGTCGTTTATCGCTTCATCAATTGAATTCCGGACTTTCATGCCGAATCTCCTTCCTGCCGAAAAGTTCCCCCCCCTGGCGGGCCTGCCCGCCAAGGGAGAGAGACATTACCAAATGCTATTCGGCGCGCTCCGGCAGCGGCAGATGGACCCACTCCTTGTAGTACGCCTCGATGTCCGGCTCGAAGTCGTGGATCACCGGGTACCACGGCGTCGGCGCCTCGATGTCGTGCATGATGCCGCACTCCGGGCAGCAGTACTCGCGGTACACCTGCCACTTGGTGTCGGGCGCCATGAGCTTCGGGTAGACCTGGCTCATCGCCTCCTCGGTTTCGCGCACGTAGATCAGCGCGTTCAGTTTCCAGTTCTCCCGGTAATCGCCGAACTCGTGCCCGCAGCTGCACTTGGTGACCCACTTCTTGGTGGCCTTCGACTGGACGATGTAGAGATGTGGCCCCAGGGGGAGAATGATCTTGTCCTCCCAGGCGACCTTCTGCTGCAGGACATCGAGGTAGAGCTCGAAGCGCTCCGGGTCCTTGGGCATCGAAAGCATGCGGTGCACCGTGTCCGAATTCAATTTACCCTCGACCATATTGCCTATTTGTTCACGTGAGTAAGCAGACATGACTGTTTCTCCTTTTATGATTCGTTAGTGCCGTGATGCTGCGACCGGGCCTATTCCTCGACCAGCACGACGGTCTTCACGTCCGGCATCTGCGACAGGTCCATGCGCCCCTTCGACCCGTGGACCGCCACCCCCAGTTCCGATTCCGGCAGATCCCAGCTCTTCGGCAGGCTCCAGAACGCCTTGAAGTCGTCGAGGAACTTCTTGCTGAGCGCGAAGCTGGTGGCGAACATGTGGCGCACCTGGGGGGAGGCGTCCTTTTTGAGGATCTTCTCCCGCTCCCCCTTCATCCATTCGCGGGTAGGCTTGCTTCTCGCGATGCGCTCCTTCCTGACCTCGGCGCGGCGCGCCTGCGTCTTCTCCGCGTCGACATGCCACATCCCCTTGGCGTCCTGCGAGATCACCGCGCCGTACACCTTTTCGGCGAACTCGGGGAGCAGTGCCCTGTTGTTCAGGTCCGTCTCGACGCTTTTCGCCTCGCGGTCCAGCGCGTCGCCGAAGCCCGGGCCGCCGCGCACGTAGTTCAGGTACAGGTCGTAATTCTCGAACAGGCTTTCCGTGGTCATCGCCTGCTGGTCGCGCTTAACCCGCGCCTTGTCGCTGATGTTGTTCTCGTACTCGAGATCGCAGGGGACTCGGTCCGCCCCGAGCGGCAGCGGCAGACCCTGCTCGATGCGCTCCTTCAACCCCGTGTCGTGGGCCTCGAAGCGGTAGCCGGTGGCGGAAGGATAGCCTCCCATGAAGCCCCAGTCGCTGTTCATGTAGCCGTTCCCCATGAAGAACATGGTCCAGTCGGTCGCCTTCCAGGTCATGCGCAGGGTCTCGAAGCCGCAGCCGCCGCGGTACTTGCCGTAGCCGCCGGAGTTGGTCTTGACGTTTCGGCCCAGGTAGAGGAGCGGTTCCGCCATTTCCCAGATCTCGATGTCGCCCATGTCCCCTTCCGGGTTCCAGATCGCCGCGGCGTGGTTCAGGCCGTCCTTGATGGCGCAGGCCCCGGTGCCGGTCGCGGCCGGTTCGAAGCTGTTGACGGCATGCACCTCGCCGTCCTGGTTGATGCCGCCCCCCTGCATCCAGTTGGAGGTGTTGCCGTTGCCGGCGTTCACTTCCTCGAGGTAACCGCGGCTGAAGTAGGCCTGGCTCATGCCGCGCCAGAGGGCCGACCACCCTGCAACCAGGAAGTGCCAGGCGTAGGCGTGGCCGGTGCGCCGGTCGTCGGGGTTCATCCAGGTCCCCTTGGGGAGACGGAACTCGGTCGCGTAGTAGGCGCCGTCGTTGATCCGCTCGGTCGGCACCAGCGTCTGGGTCAGCATGACCCAGATGCCGCTGGTGAACGCCACCTGGTTCGCGTTATAGGAATGCCAGCCCCAGCGGCTCGCCCCCTCGAAATCGAGCTTCCAGGACCCCTCCGGCCGGATGGTTATCTCCGCCGGCGCGTGCATGATGGTGTCGATCCTGGCAAAGGGGGACGAGGTGACCACGTCGGGATGGGCGTAGGGGACGTCGGTGAAGGCGACCTTGCGGTAGGTGCCCGGGATGGTCATGGCCTTGACCCGGTTCAGGAGGCCGCGCCGGCCGTCCTCGATGCACTCGTAGGCGAACTTCTGATAGGCCTCCAGCCCCTCGGCCTCGATCACCTCCTCGACCAGCTCTCGGATCATGTGGCAGCCGGCGATGCGGGTCCGCTCGTCGAGGATCCAGTACTTGGGCGTGCGGGTCGAGCGCTGGCTTTCGTGCAGCCAGTCGCGCAGAGGCTCGTCGTTGATACCGGTCTTTCTGCAGGTGACCTGGTAGCCGTCGCCGAAACGGGTCGCCTGCCCGGTGGACATGGAGCCCGGGGAGACCGAGCCGGTGTCGATGACGTGGGTCACGCCCCCCACCCAGCCGACCAGCTGGTCCTCCCAGAACACCGGCACGATGGTGGCGATGTCGCAGGGGTGCACGTTGCCGATGGAGCAGTCGTTGGTGGTGAACATGTCGCCGGGGTTGATGCCGGGGTTCCTTTCCCAGTTGTTTTCGATCATGTACTTGATGGCGGCGCCCATGGTGCCGACATGGATGATGATCCCGGTCGAGGTCAACACGCAGTCGCCCGCCGCGTTGTAGAGGGTGAAGCAGAGTTCGCCCTCCTGCTCGACGATCGGCGAGGCGGCGATTTTCTTCGCCGTTTCGCGGGAATGGACCAGGCCGCCGCGGAGCTTGGAGAAGAGTTTCTCATAGCGGATGGGATCGTTTTCCTTCAGGTCCAGCGTGTCGATCCCGTTGTACTTGCCGGTCTGCCTGGTGCGCAGCAGGACGTCGTCGCGATGCTCCTTGAGGGTCATGCCGCTGGCGAGCAGCCTCTTGTTTTCCGTCTTCCGCGTCCTGCCGGTCCTGATATCCGGAGCCAGTTCCAGCGTCTTACCCGGTACGGTTGCCTCTTTTATCTTTGACGTTTCCTTTTTCATCGCACTACCTCCGATGTGATTTTGTACTTATTTTGGGGTGGAACACCCGGTACGCCTCCGGACCTTCCGAAAGCGCCCGGCATTACCGATAGTTCGTCGCGACGCCTTGGCCTGCCGGCGCACCGATTCGCCTACGGTTTTACTACCGACAGCCTGGGAACTTCCTTGAGATGGAACAGGCTGTGGGCATCGAGGTAGGTCTCGAACCCGTCCGGCACCACGAAGGTGGTCATGGAGGACTCGATGATGGCCGGCCCGACGATATGGTTCCCCGCCTTCAGTTTCTCCATCTGGTAGACGTCGGCATGCAGCCAGTTGTTGTGGCGGAAGAAGGGGCGCTTCCCTATCAGGGCCTCCGCCGGAGGTGTCGGGCCGGCCATCGGCTCTTCGGGGAGCGTCGGCTTCTGGGTCGTGACCACGCCTCTCAGGATCGCGCCGGTGACGCTGAAGCCGAGTTCGGGGGAACGCGCGGAGCTGGCGTAGACGCGGGCGTAGGTCTCGTCGAACGCCTCCACCATCTTGTCCCAGTCAGCAGCGGTCGCGGCGGAGGTGATGGGGGAGTTGATCTCGAGGTCGTTCAGCTGCCCCATGTACTGCATGCGGTACCCGGGCTGCAGCAGGACGTCCTCCGGCTGGTAGCCGTTGATGACGAATTCCTCGATGACTTTCTCGGCGAGCCCCGCCCATGCCGTCTGCAGGGTCCCGGCAGCTTCCGTTTTCTGGGCGTCCGATGCATTGGAAGCGATGGCGATGTCCACGCTTTTGTCGTAGCGGTACTCGAACTCGGCGCAGGCGCAGCCGAAGGCGGAGAACCCGGCGGCCCAGGCGGGCACCACCACGTCCTTGAAGCGCAGCCCCTCGGTATAGCCGTAGGTATGCACGGGGCCCGCGCCGCCATAGGAGAAGCAGACGAAGTCGGTGGGGTTGTAACCCTTGGCGCTGATGGTGGCGCGCAGGTATTCGCGCAGCTGCTGGTCGAGCAGTTCGATGACCCCCGCGGCGGCCTCCTCCACGGAGAGACCGAGCGGGTCGGCGATCTGCACCTTGATGGCGTTATGGGCCCGCTCTACGTCCAGCTTGATGGCGCCGCCGAGAAAGTTCTCGGGGTTCAGGTAGCCGAGGACGACGTGGCAGTCGGAGACGGAGACCGTATCCAGCCCGCTTTCCGGCCAGCACATCCCGACCCGGTAACCGGCGCTGTCGGGGCCGAGCTTGATGGCGCCGCTGTACGGGTCGAGGCGGACGAAGCTCCCCGCCCCCGCGCCGACGGTATCCATCGCCACCAGCGGCAGGGAGAGGACCAGCCGCGCCATGTCGGGGTCCGACTGGATGGCGAATTTCCCCTTGGTGATGATCGCCATGTCGAAACTGGTGCCGCCGATGTCGCTGCAGGCGATGTTGTCGTAGCCCAGGAGCCCCCCCAGGAACTTGGAGCCGATAACCCCGCCGATGGGGCCGGAGACGATGGTGCGCGCCAGTTCCTTGGCCTTCCAGCTGATGGTGCCGCCGTGGGTCGCCATCACCCGCAGGTCGAACTTGGCGCCGTGCTTCTTGAAGCGGTCACTCACCTTCTTGAGGGTCTTTCTCGACGGCTCGGCGGCGTACGCTTCGAGAATCGTGGTATTGGTGCGGTGGCTTTCCTTGCGCGACGGGTAGTAGTCGAAGGTGGCGAACACCGGGATCTCCACCCCCTCCTCCTTGAGCACCTCGAGACAGATGTCGCGCACGCGCTGCTCGTTGGTGCCGTTCTTGTGGGACTGCAGCAGACTGATGACGATGGCCTGGGACCCCGCCTCGATCAGTTCGCGCACGGCGACCCGGACCTCGTCCTCGCGCAGCGGGATGACGATCTGCCCCTGGACGTCGGTACGCTCGACCACGCCCCGGGTGCGGTGCAGGGGAACCAGCGGCTCGTCGTAGCGGTGCGTGTTCAGGTGGATGCGATCCTCCAACGCGTACCCCAGGTAGGACTGGCAGGCCCGGCCCATGGAGTGGATGTCCTCGAAGCCGCGGTTGGTGATGAGCCCGACATCCAGCCCCTTGCGCTGCACGACGCGGTTCAGCATGGCGGTGCCGGAGTAGACGCAGGTGTCCAGTTCGGGGTAGACGTCGTCCACCTCACGATTCCACTGGGCCAGGGCGTCTACGGACGACTCGAATATGGCCTGCGATTCGTCACCCGGGTTGCTCTGGGCCTTTCCCACGACGAACTTGCCGTCCTGCCGTACGAAGAAGGTATCGGTCATCGTGCCACCGGCGTCGATGCCCATTACCTGTACTGGTGAGTGCTGAGCTTGCATAGAATGCCTCCTTGTCTGCATGATTTGTTGCCACTGTTGGCCATCACTTTCCGAACGCTTCCCGGTGACTCAATTATCCGCTGTCATAAATCCACCTCCCCTAGTTGCCTACACTGTTTACGAGCTGCTAGCCGAACCGGCAGTTATCAGGAAACGTTGTTTTGCTGTTCTGTGCCATCAATAGCAACCGTCGTGCCAGAGGTTTGCAGGGCCAATGCTGGTGCGGTAACCAGCTGATACTGCTGCAACTGAGCGGAGACGGGGCGGAGCAGTTCGTCAAAGGGGAGTCCCAAAACAGTGTTACGTCCCGAATCCGGTACTGGGACAGTCCCACTTCTGGCACGGCAGGCGGGACGGGACCGGCAGCCGCGAACCGGGAAGCCGTTCGGGCAGCCCGCTTCAAGGGAAGGCGCAGGCGTATCAAGGGGGGCGGGAGGCTCCCGGCGGCGAAAGTGCCGCGGCAGACGGGAAAGGGGGGCCGGCAACCTGGGAGGCGCTGCCGCAACAGCATGGCTTATCACGAGTTAAAAACTGTCGAGACACCGTTTTGTTTTCTTGATATATCCTCTTGTCTTTAGCAACTATGGTATGCTAGGGTGATAGTGGTGCGAGGAGAACGTGGTTATATACTCATGCCGGCACCAGGTAGAGCTGAATAAGGAGGCATCCGATGGCTCTAGTAAACCCCAGCATCATCTACCCGAAGGATCGCCGCAGGATCGACAAGCTGTGGAACAAATTCGAGGTAGGGCGTATCTCCCCCGACCAGCTCGATCCATACGAAAAAACGCTGGTGGGAAACTGGATGCGCTCCAGGACTCTCGGCATCAATCCCGGTATGCGCGAAGGTTTGATCCTCCCTGCGGAGGAATATCAAGCGGCCTTGGCACAGAGCTGCTTTATCGTCGACGAATCCGCTCCCACCCTGAAAAGGATCTCCGATCTTCTCAAGTGCGTTCCCGGCATTCTCATTCTCACCGACCATAAGGGGACCATCCTCTACATCACCGGGGATCCGTCCGTACGCCTGCGGGCAGCCGAGGATTCCGGACTGGTCGAAGGAGCTTGCTGGCACGAGTCGTATCGGGGCACGAACGGCATAGGCACCGCCATCTCCCTCAAGGAGCCGGTCCACATCTACGCCAACGAACACTTCTGCGAAGGTTGGCAGAAGTGGTCCTGCGCCGCGACTCCGATACTTGCCCCCTACAGCGACGACATCCTCGGAGTGGTCAACTTCACCACCTTCGACAAGGACTACAGAGAGGACGCCCTCGCCCTCACCTATTCCCTCTCGGGCCAGATCAGGGCTGAATTGAGGCTGCAGCTTGAATCGGAACGCATGCAGTTGATCCAGGGGTACTGCGACTATGCGGACCGCTATCCGTCAGAGGGTATCGTCGTCCTCGACCGCATGGGGCATGTGGTCAGAAATAGTCCGGGCATCGATCCGGCTGCGGGCAATTTCCGCTCCGGCGGCACCGGAGCCGGCGTGCCGCCCAAAATGGTGCAGAAGATCTACGCACCCGGCACGGAGACCGAAATCGGCTCTCTTTTGGTGTTCGGCAGAAAGAGCCCTACCCTGGTTTCCTTGCCGACCGGGCCGACGCGCATTCATTGCGTCGATACCTTCGGAGACTTCGCGACCGCCAACGGCAACCTGAAGCAGATCATGGAGCGGGTCAGCAAGGTGATGACCTCGGATATCAACGTACTGCTGATCGGGGAGACCGGAACCGGCAAGGAGATCATCGCCAACTACATCCATACGCACAGCAAGCGCCGCGCAGGTCCGTTCGTGGCGGTCAACTGCGGGGCGATCAGCAAGGAGCTTTTCGAGAGCAGGTTGTTCGGGTATGAGCGCGGCGCCTTTACCGGGGCCGATCCCAGGGGGAGGAAGGGGCTTTTCGAATCCGCCAACGGCGGGACGCTGTTCCTCGACGAGGTGGGGGAAATGCCTCTGGACATCCAGGCGGCTCTGCTGCGCGTGCTGGAGGAGGGCCGCTTCACCCAGGTGGGATCCGACAAGGAGATTCGCACCGACTGCAGGATAATCGCCGCGACCAACCGCACCCTTAGCGAAGAGATCGAGCGGGGAGGCTTCAGGGCCGACCTCTATTTCAGGCTCGGCGTCGCGGAGTTCGACATCCCTCCCCTGAG
>Ga0209212_1007222_pt1 | contig 12373 bp, 10 predicted proteins | sample RifGroC2_FD_183996 | JGI IMG/M metagenome (GOLD analysis project Ga0209212, IMG submission 183996) | Groundwater microbial communities from Rifle, Colorado, USA - Groundwater C2 (SPAdes) (version 2) | ecosystem: Environmental > Aquatic > Deep subsurface > Groundwater | place: Rifle, Colorado...
GATGCGCAGATCATTCTCAAACGGCTCAAAATGAATATCCGTTGCCCGCTGTTTTATACTGTCTAAAAGCACCTCATTTAAGAATTTAATCACCGAAGGATCAATTGTTACATCCTTGATATCCCTATCATGTTCCGGCGTAAGCACCTCTAAATCCAGCGCCGCTCCCACTGACATCGCCTCCATAGTCTCTGCTCCCACTCCATAGAAATTCTTGATTGCCTCCTGGATATCCTTAAACCGCGCCAACACCGGCTCAACCTCCTGGTTTAAAAATAAGCTAATCTCATCAATAACAGATACCTCCAACGGGTCATTAACGGCAATCTGAATCACGTCTTCCTTAAGTTTTAAGGGCATAAAATTATAGTGCGTAACCAACCTGGCCGGGACCTTCCTGGCTAATACGCTGTCTATATCTTCCAAGCCAATTCTTTTATAAGGAAGGTCTAACAGTTGAGACAGTGCCTCCAACAGGCTGTCTTCAGCAATGAGGCCTTTAGAAATAAGAATATGAACCAGGGAAACAGAGGTTTTCTTATGCTGGGTTAGGCAATCCTGCCAGCGCTGGCTGTCTATGTTAAATCTGTCTTTTAAAATCTCTTCCAGGCTTGGGTTGTCGCTCATTATTTTCTTTGCTAATTCCTTAATTCATACCTTACTACCACCGGCTGATTCTGCCTTAACAAAACAACCTCAAAGCTCGATTGCTTGCGGATTGCGCCTAACATCTGCATCGCGTCTTGAGCGCTTTGCAGGCGCTGTCCTTGCACGGAATGAATGATATCCCCATTTTTTATTCCGGCTTTCTCAATAATGCTTCCCGCGGGAACGTTCTCTATACTGAAGCCCAACAATGTATTAGAAACAGTATCGGAAACCGGCATAATCTTAACTGTCCGCAATAACTCATTGGCCTCAAACATAAGACTGACCAGCCCGGATCTGCTGATTGATTTTACGCCCGCGGCATCGGTAAAGATAATACCTTTCTCATCCAAAGCGCCTCCATTACTTCCTCCGGCCAGCAGTAATTCCCTGGTAGAGCCGTTTTTCGCCAGGAGGACCTTAGCCGGAAGGATGGCTTGGATTTTATAATCACCGAGGACATCATTGAGCTTGTAAAGCGAGCGTTTATCCGCCTGAGAATCGTAAATAAAAGCTAAAGACAGGCCGCCGATGATAGTCCCCCGCAGTTCAAACGGCAAAGGCTCGCCGTCTTTATCTTCCCGGGTCAAAGAGATATTCTCAGATAAAGAAACTAATGGTTTATTATTCTGGCTTAATTCGGGAATATGGTATGCCGGTTGGGGAGTAAGTTGGTGCTGGCGGCGGGGACCCGGATGAATAAAAATATTTAGAAAAAATAGAAACGCCAAACTCAAAATACTTATCCAGACCAGGTCTTTTCCATGTAGTTTCACTTGAAAATCTCCTCTTAAGTGCGATAAATCGCACCGCTACGCGACACGAATAATCCAGGCTCTATTTTCATCCTCATTGGTGTCACGCCGACGGAGGGGCATAATGGTTTCATTTTACTTAGGCTATTTATCCGTGTCTATCCGCGCGTTCTCAAAGGCCTTACGGATGCCCTCTTTTCTTTTGTCGAAAAAGGGTTCAGTTTCCAAGCTTTTTAAAGAAGCGCTTTCCGGGCTTATGATTCTCGGAGTAATAAAAATAACCACCTCTTTTTTGGTCATAGTGGTATATTTATTGCGAAAGATATGTTTAATAATCGGGATATCGCCCAGCAGGGGAATTTTAGCTATATGAATTTCCTTATTATCCTTTATCAACCCCCCCAGAACAACGGTATTGCCGTCTTTGACCGTCATCACCGTAGTGGCCTCAGTAGTATCAATGGCTAAAGCGTTAGTTACCGTTCCGCTTCGGGGAGAGCTGATTTCCGGATGGATTTGAATGGTGATAAAACCATCCTCCGCAATCTTGGGCGTTACTATCAACTTTATGCCCACCTCCACAAATTTTATCTCCTTACTTTCCACATTGCCGAATTGGTTATAATGAAAAACTTCGTAAGGCTCGCTGGAACCAATCAATATCTTTGCCTCAGTATTGTCTAAAGTAACGATACGCGGATTTGAAATAAGCTCAACGTCACTTGACTTCTCCAGGGCGCGCAGGGCCACCTGGTAATCATCACTGCCCAAAACCCCTATCTTAAAAGCATCAATGTAGGTAGCCCCGGTAGGAGTAGGCAGACTGCTGGCGCCAATGGTTATAGTATGCTTATCCGGATTTTTATATTGCCAATCAACACCCAGGAATTTATTTTTGTCCAGGGTTATCTGCAGAATCTTGGCCTCAATCAGCACCTGGGGGATCCGCTTATCCCAGCTATTGATCAAGGCATCCGCTTTATTTAATAATACCGGCGAAGCGGTTACCACCAGGCTATTGGTGCGCTCATCAATTAAGACCTCGCCCTCACCCGGAGGAATAATTGATTGAAAAGATTTTTGCGTCTCCAGGATCTTGGCGTAGTTTAACTTATAGACCCTGGTTTCCAACTTCTTATCCATCTCTTTTATTGCCCCTTCAATTGAATTTATAACTTCTTTGGTATCCGTAACCACGATGCTATTGGTCTTTGACTCAGCCTCAATCATTCCTCGGGCTGATTTTAAAGAAGCAATAGCTGTCTTTAAATCCGCGGATTTTACGTTTTCCAAACGAAAAACCCGGGTAATCAGCCGGGTGAATTGTTCCTTCTGGCTGAGTTCAGGATAAGTGTAGACCTGAATAATATTGTCCTCTTTCACATACCCGCAATTATTTACCTTTAGAATCGCCTCCAATGCCGTATCAACCGGAGCGTCCTGAAGATTTATGGAAACCAAGCCTTTAACGTTTTTAGAGGCAACAATATTCAAACCGCTTTGGTCGGCAACCATCCTCAGGACATCGCCAAGCTCCATATCCTTGACATCAAGGGTAATAAACTTAGCTTCCTGCGCTTGAGCAAAAAAAGAAATAAAGAGCAAAAAGACTGAAATTAAGGCTATCCTCATCTGACTAACTCCAGGGTAGTGTCCGCGGACTCAAGTATCACTTTATCTCTAAGAATCTGTTTTACTTTAAAAGAACCTATGTTATCTCCCAAGGCGCAGTAATAATTCTTATTTTCCGCCTGGTTGCGAATCATGGCTAAATTTTTCGTTCCCATAGAAACCCCCAGAAGGATAAACACGGATTCTTTCTCCTGGACTTTCCCGGCAAAAGAAGCGCTGAACAACCGCCGGTTTTTAAAAAGCTCTTCCTTGAACACAGGAGCCTCTCGTAATTTTATTGATGGCTCAATAACCGCTGTCTCAAATTTCCGCATCCGCGGCTGGTAAAGATGCTTCCAGATTGAAAGAAGATACAAAACTAATCCCAGCACACTCACACACAACACTAAATTTAATGTTGGAATGACGCGGCATAAGCTCTCCCTGTTTAATGTTTTCACTCGAAAATCCCTTTACAGGTGCGATAAATCGCACCGCTACGCGACACGGCTGGTCCAAGCTCTATTTTCATACTCATTGGTGCCACGCCTTCGGCGGGCATGATTGTTTCACATAATTATCAATCCTTAAATAGTATGGCCTTAAGCATCAGGCTTATCTGGGGCAATTCAGATTTATTTTGCGCGTTTATCTGGAGGTGCTGGACGCCAATGCCTTTTACACCTTCAGTAAGATTATATAAAAACTTAATAAAGGCCGTTATCTCGTCCCGGCTCTCTATTTTTACGCTATACACTTTGTATTTATCCGTATCCTCGATCAAGGCTGGTTTTATACTGAAAATACTTAAATTTAACTTCCTGGCAACATTGCCTATTTCCTGAAGTAAATTATCGGAGCTCTGCAGCCCTTTATATCCCGAGAAAACCTCATCATATTCGGCATTTATTAACCGCGCCTGTTTTAAAACGCCATTAAGCCGGGCTATTTCTTTCTCGCTTACGGATATTGCTTCGTTTAAACGCTGAGAGCTGATAAATAGCCGCCGGATACCGTTTCTGGCTAAAACCGCCAAAAAAACCAAAAGCAGGATAGAAAATAAAAGCTGTTCTCTTTGTGTTGGTTTTCGTATTTTTAACATTTACCTCATACCCTTATTCCAGGTTGGCGCGGATCTCAAAACCCACCATTCCTTCTTCTTTAGCGGACTTTAGCCGCGAAATATTACCCACGTCCGCGCTTTTTATTATAGCTGATTCCTTGAGGGCGTTGGCAAATCGCAAGACGCTTTCAGAATCTCTCCCCTGCCCGGTTAAAACCATTACCCCGGGAATCTTTTGCTGAGAAATAGCCAGGGTATTCAGGGATATTTCTTCAGGCGCCACCCGGTATAACTCGGCAAGCAGACTTAAAGCCAATCTCGCGGAGTTGATGGAATTCTTTACTATTTGCGTCTTAAGCTTTTTTTCCCGCAGGGTATATGTCTGAGGGCTTATCTCCTGAATCTCCGCTTTAATGAAAGATAAATACTCCTGCCTGACCTTCATTTTTTGGAATACAATATTGGCGCATAAAGATGAAATTAAAAAAAGCAGTGAAATAAATAAAAGATTCGCGCTCTTCCTTTTATTTTTTAACCTGCGAATCTTCAATTCTTCAGGGAGAAGATTAATTTTCAAAACGCCGCTATCTGTTTCCGGGGCCAAGCCATTTAAGACCGCCAAAGAATCATCAATCTCTACCCTGGAAGGCATAATCTCTTCAAGTCCGCGGGCGAAATCTCTTAACTCCTGCCCTTGACCGCTTAAGATTATAGCATTAATTACACCTCCCTTATTTCTGATAATTGTTATATTTTCTTCTACTTTCTTAACTAAATCTTTTACCTCCCGGGATCCCTTCAGGCTTATCCCCCGGCTAAAACTAAGCTTTGCTTCATTTATCAGGAGCATCTCCATAAAGGCATCGTCAAGGTTAATCAACAAATAATCATCCGGCCGCCTTTCTCGCGCGGTGAATTGGTTAAACAAAGAAACCGTGCTTAGGTTAATTGACTCAGGCACAAGCCCGGCAAGGCTTAAAGCGCGAGTTCGGCTAAGAATAGATTCTTTGGGGGCCACAACCAGCATAACCCGCGAATAACCATCGGAACCCTTGTTAATCACGGTATAATCATAAATCAATTCATCGGGCTTATAAGGAAAAAGATTATTTAACTCATACTCGGTCATTTTGGCGATTTCCTGGTCATTAAGCGCGGGCAAGGTTAAATATTTAACCGCGACCTGGGTGCGCGGTATGCCCAGGACAAGATGTTCGCTCATACTACGGTTATTCTTAAATAAGGCTTTCAGCTTTTCAACAACCTCTTCTTTGCTTAAAGAGCGGATATTAATTTCCGGTAAAGCCTCCAGTCCGAACCTTATGAAATTATCCGTGATATATACGCTGTTCGCGGCTTTCTCCATACTACTCCCATTCAGACTGTGTCATAATCTCCTGAAATGACCATTTTGTCATTCTGAGGGAGCAGAGCGACCGAAGAATCTCGCAGCTAATTTAAAAGACGAGATCCTTCGCTATCGCTCAGGATGACATTGCGACATAGTCTGATTAAAACATAAATTTTTTCTTATTATAACACAAAGATTGCTTTTTTTACGATTTATTTTTTTATGGGCGGGGTCGGAAAATCCCCCTCTTTAAAAAAGAGGGGTTAGGGGAGATTTTTGAGTATTGAAAGATTTTAAACGACCTTGAATCTTTCCGGTAATTCCTGGGACATGTGCCTGATCCCCTGCTTTCATAAAAACTCTCCAAACCGGATCCCAGCGGGTCAAAAGTTTCAGGGGCAAGTCTCGGCTTGCCCAAAACAAGAAGCCAAATAGAGCGGGTACCGGCGGACTTTATGAACCGGATCGAGGGAAAGATTATTGGCGCTGAAGATCGTTCTGTATTTGGGATGATACTTTTGAGCAAAGATTTTTATGCTCTTTGCCTGGGTTACCCATCCCGACTTGATTTCAACGGGAAGAACATCTCCGTTAATCTCTCTTAAAAATTCTACCTCTGAAGATCCTTCTCTCCAGCAATACAACTCCTTCGCGCCCGAACAAACGAATTCCTGCGCGACGAAGTTTTCCGCGAAGTATCCCTTGTAGGAACCATATTCATACTCTAGGATAGACTTTGGAGGCAGCCCGCTTAAAGCTCCCAATAGGCCAACATCAAAAACATACAGCTTAAAACTGTTTTCCGTAGCATGCGCTGAAAAAGGAAGTTGTCCGCTATTGACGATGAGTGCTTTTACTATAAGACCGGCCGTACCCAGCCAATCTATACTCCCTGCCAGTCTCGAATACCTGCTGATCCCGGGAATGATTCCTTTAAACTTAAATTTCTGAGCCGAACCATCATGCTCCTTGGCCAGTTGCGCTGGAACGTTACGCCACAACCGTTCAATATGCATGGCATTCTGTTTCCCTGAATGTTTGGCTATGTCAGCAACATATGTTGATATCAAATTATCCTGTTTCTCCCTCACTTGTTGCAACGCGACAAATAAGTCATCTTTATATTCCGCGAAGGTTTTGACAATTTCCGGAAGGCCTCCTACCACAAAATATATTTTTAATTGTTCCCAAAGATGGGTATGAATGATCTCTGGTATGGCCTCGGATTTTTCGCGATTCCGAAGAAATTCTAATGATTTTATATCCCCTTCCCCCCGCAAAAACTCTTCAAATGACATGGGGAACATATTTAAGAATTCGACCTTCCCAACAGGAAAAGATTCATCGGACATATGGATTCCTAACAGTGATCCGGCCGCGCAAATGGCCAGTTCTGGCAATTCTTCCTGGAAATACTTTAAACTTGTTAAGGCCCTGGGAACATTCTGAATTTCGTCTAAAATAACAAGGTCATTTTCTTTATGGATAGGCGCGTTCAAATAAAAACTTAAATCCCGAAGTATACTCTGAGGGGTGAGATCACCTTTAAAAATTTCGGCTAATTGCTCATATTTTTCAAAATTCAGATAATGTACCTGAGAAAAACACTCTTTACCGAAAGTCCGGAGAATGTAGGTCTTTCCAACTTGACGCGCCCCTTTGAGAATAAGCGGCTTTCTGTCTCTTTTATTTTTCCATTCTATCAATTTATCCCAAATATCTCTTTTCATAGTTAAATTATGTCATATTTATACACTTTTTTCAATGACTTTATGCATTAAAATGACATTTATTGGCCGGACATTTATCTTAAGCCGCCCGGCAGAGCGCTCAGTTTTTCAAGTACTGACGCCCGCAGTCTTTTATCAGGTATCTCCCCTGCCCATCCGCGCGCCTTCTTGAAACTGAAACTTTTGGAAAAACTTAGCTCGGGGAAATTACCAAACTGCTTCTTTTTTCTTGCGGAGAGATAAAAGCAGTCAATAAGCGCCTTTTCCGGTTCAGCTATTAAAAACTCCCCCACCCCTTTGTACCAGCCGAAACCCTTGAAGAATCCGGGTGAAATTTTATGGAAAAAGAAGGTCCCGAGCTTAGTCCTTACCGTTTTTGTATGGCCCGTGGACGCCAGCATAATTGATTGAGGGATCTGCTCTATAATGCCGTGAAGATGCAAGGCGCTTAAGAATGACACGTAAACGCGGCTTCGGGGAAGCAAAAAGGGTATTACGGAATACTGGCTGAACCGCCCGCCCCCCATATCAAGCCCCCAGACGCCGCGGGTAATTTTGATCACCACCTCTTCTTTCGCCAGATGATTCAGCGCTTGAATGGTATTAGACATGCTCCCACCGGCACAGGCCGACGCTTCGCGCGTTGTGAATATTGACCGCTTTAATTTCTTTATGGCTGATAAAATAGAGATTTTAGACATCGCCTTGCCCAATTTTATCGATAAATTCGATGACCTTAAGTTTTATCTCGTCCCATATTGCCGCATTATCATAAACCGCCCTATCTTCAGTCGCCAAAAAAGATATAACGGTGTCGTGGAACTGCTCAAAACTTATCTCGAGCGCGTTCTCCCGCGCTTTCTCCAACAAAGCCGGGGCCATTCTACGTGAGGCCACCCTGGGTCGAGATGACAAATCAACCTGCGTATTCAATAAATAAAGGTCGAAGACATCCCGCGCCTGGACAATAGAGCGTGAGGCAAGCGCCTCGGCCTTTTGAAGGACTGCCGCCTCGGCGCTATAGTGCGGGCATACTAACGGCGGCAACTTATAAGAGCGAAGGACAGTGTCTGAAACCGGCTGGACGGCCATCTCACCCTTGAAACCTCTGCGTGAAAATTCGACTTTTGTGAATAAATCCTCTCCCGCGGCTGTAAGCAGATGAACTTTGAAGCGCTGGGTCGTTTCGGTCTGTTTCGCCTTTGACATATCGGGCGTGGTTATTTTTTCTATTCCGAATGGCCTGAATGGTTCCTGAAAAGACCGTGCTTCGAGGATTTTCATGACAATTTTTTTTAAGGTATCCACCTTTATACCGGAGGCATCCAGATCCATATCTTCCGAATACCTGAAACTGTTGAAGAAAAAACGCAGGTTAACGCCGCCCTTAAGGGCATAATTTTCCGCTCTGAGCTTTCTGCCCAGCCACCGTAGGAACTCAAGGTGAAATATCTCGCGCAGCTGTAGTTGGCTATACGGCGTCTCATTCATAATTATGTATTATAATTTAGTTATAGTTAAATTGCAAGACATAATACACTCTTTTGCATGGAACAACTATTCCGGGGAATTCGGGGGAATTCCGGAATTCCGGGGACACACAACTTAATTCCCCGAACTTTAACTTATCTTGCTCGCGCTTCTTTCCCTCTCCGCTCCCCCTCTACTCTTTCCACTGGTAACTGCCATCATGGCGGGGTTAGAGCTATGCCTATCCGCGCGCTTTCTCGAAGCTGAAACCTTTGTGGCCATTAGCTATAAAAAATCTTTTGCATCCTGAAGGCTTAGACTCAACCATTGAAATTTGTATCGCGGATACTCGGCAACAATCCGCTTCGATTTTTCCTTTAACCCATCCCAATCTATCTTTTTCTTGTTCAGCTTGATTTCAGCCACAACCACTTCTTTTTTTATATCATTAACAGCCACCAAGTCAATCTCATTTCGATTCCCTTTTTCCCAATAAGAACCTATCCGATTATATTGGCCGGTACCGGCAAACAGATCATGGTAAAAACGCTCTAATACCCTCCCGCAGTAAGTAGGATAATCTCGCTTAACCACATCTTTAACATAATCAAAATTCCCGGTTTCAATCGCGGAACGGTTACGATATATAAAACGAAACCAAAAATTCAGAAAATTATCAACAATACGATATTTTTGGGACCTTGAGTTCGGTTTGGCGTTAATAGGCTTGTATTTCGCGATAATCGCGTAATCCCTTTCCAGTCGGTCGAGATATCCGCCCACATTGGACTCCAGAAGAGACTCAATTTCTGACCGAGCCGTCTTTCCTAAAGAAATAAGCTCAAGAATCGAAAAATATGTCCCATACTCTTTGCCAAATTCCTCAATAAGCAAATTTTTGCCCTCATTAATAAACGGAGAGTTGCTTTCGATCATAAAATCGAGGATGTCATCCAATGAAAAGGCCCTATTCTCAACAAACAAATCAATATATTTGGGCATTCCGCCTGTAAAAACATAATAATTGAACAAAACCTTTGAATCTTTAACCTTGTAGTCCTGAAGGATTATATTAATCGTTTTGACCGAAAAAGGACTAATGGTAAGAATTCGATCCGCGCGGTTAAATAACGGTTCTTTGGAATTCTGGAATATTTTATACATCAAAGAATATACTGACCCGACAAATATTACATTTAACCGGCAACGGCTTTTATTTAAATCCCATAATTTCTGTATCTCCGAATAAATTGCCGGATTAATGTTATAAAATTCCTGAAATTCATCCACGATCAGCGTAAAGTGCTCTTTTTGAGCTATCCTTAAGAGCAGTTGAAAAATATCCTTGAATGAACGAATTTCTCCGACAACCGGAGCATCGGGAAACAATTGCTTGATCTCTTGCAGGTATTCCGAGCAAAGCAATACTTCCGACTTCTTAGCCACAAAAAAATATACGTATTTTTGCCCCCTCGCGCGCGCGACAAGTTCCAGCGAAAGCAAGGTTTTGCCCACCCGCCTGCGCCCGGTCAAAACGGTCATCCGGGCGCTGATTTTTGCCTGGGCCAACAGCTTGTTAAGCTCAACCAGATCGTGTTCTCTGTCATAGAATTTCATTATAGTAACCTCCATTACTGTAACTAATATTACTATACAAAGAGATTCTTGTCAAGTCATTCCGAATGAGGCAAATCTCGCGCGACAACTCCCCTGCCGCCAAGGTGCAGATATAATCCCGGGTTCAGACATCAAAACTACAATCTATCCTATTTTAATTTCCGGACCACAATGCTTCTCTGCTTACAGAGCCCATTCATAAAAAGGCACAATTGAGATAGTGAAACCCTGTTCGGATATTTGCCTCTTGCGTCCTTGCGCGATGATTATAGTAGATTCCTTTAATTTAAAATACTTCATCCCTTCAATAAGCGCGGCGGTTTCTCTTAAAAGCGTTTCCTTGTCTTCCAGCTGAAAACATACATTATACAATTCTTTAACCTTAAGCCCTTGTTTACATACAAAATCCACTTCTCTCTTTTCAGAATAATAATAAACTTCTTGATAGGCGCTTCTTAAATGCTGATAAACCGCGTTTTCCAATAATTTTCCTTTGTCTTCAGAAAATTTAAAGGCAACCGCGTCATGTATTCCATTGTCTACGAGATAAACTTTGCGCTGCGCCTGCATCTGGTTCTTAATCGAATAGGAGAAACGCTGTAAAAATGAGATTAAGAACGCGTTTTCCATATAATGCGAAAACCTGTATACGGAATCCAATGAAAGAGAGAAATCCGCGACCTTTTTTACCTTATTAAAACTATAACTACGGGTAAAATTAGTGCTATAAAATAAAGCTAAATTCCTAAGCTTACTTACATCTTTTACTTTGTGCCTTTCTACGATATCCTTGGTAAGGATATCGCTAAAATACTGTGATAAAAGCTCTTTTCTTAACAATTCATCTTCGGTGAGCACTGCCTTAGGGAAGCCGCCGGTTACGAGATATTCCAGGCTAAGATTACTCAGCTTGTCCTTATTTTTTACGCGCCAAAGTTCTCCTGATTCCACATTCATTTCTTTAAATCGCAGGAACTCCCTGAATTTTAACGGCGTAACCGGCAATTGCAAATGCCGGCCGGTGAGAATAGTGGCAAATTCGGGAGAAAGAAGCTCGGAATTAGAACCGGTAATAAAAATCTTCACATTTTCCTTGCGGTCATATTTTGATCTTACCCAATGCTCCCAGCCCTTAACCTTCTGAACTTCATCCAACACCAGGTAGACCTTGCCTTTAGGCTTAAGATAATCAATATACGCCTGCCAGATAGTATCCAGCAAATCAAGGTTTAAGGAATTATAAAATTTTGGATCCTCAAAATTTATATAAAGCGTATTTGCCTTTGGAACCTTGGCCTTGAATAATTCAGTCAAGGCCTGCAGGAGAATTGTACTTTTACCACAACGCCTCACCCCTGTCAAAACCACAACTTCATCCGTAGATAAAAACTTCTTTATCCGCCCCAAATAGCCCTGTCTTGGGATGCCGGTCATGATTTCCCTTTCCCAGAAATTCCACAAAAGAAGCGAGCCTATTATTTCTTCTCTATCCATATTTACTCCTTATTATTGTCCGATATATCGGACAATAATAGTATATATCATACGTTAGATACTGTCAACTAAAAAATCCCTTACATCCTGAGGGCTTGAACTCAACCATTGAAATTTGTATCGCGGATACTCGGCAACAATCCGCCTCGATTTTTCCTTTAACCCATCCCAATCTATCTTTTCCTTGTTCAGCTTGATTTCAGCCACAACCACTTCTTTTTAACACAACTACATTCAGGCTGTGTCACAATGTCATCCTGAGCGATAGCGAAGGATCTCGTCTTTTAAATTACCGACGAGATCCTTCGGTCGCTCTGCTCCCTCAGAATGACAAAATGGTCATTTTAAGAGATTATGACACAATCTGATTGTTAAATTAGTTTATGATAGTTCCCCTCCCCTTGAGACTGGGTCAAATGAAAATGGTCTCGACGATAAATTTTTGTCATCCCCGAATGCTTTAGTCGGGGATCCAGAATCTCGTCGTGGATTCCCGCTTTCGCGGGAATGACACTTTGATTTGACCCAGTCTGCTTGTGGGAGGGGCCAGGGGACGCAAGGACGATTAGAAATTTATTTAACGGAGTACTACTGCTCTGTGAAATTAATTTTTAGTAGTGTGTCATTCCCGCAA
>Ga0209212_1007223_pt1 | contig 12373 bp, 13 predicted proteins | sample RifGroC2_FD_183996 | JGI IMG/M metagenome (GOLD analysis project Ga0209212, IMG submission 183996) | Groundwater microbial communities from Rifle, Colorado, USA - Groundwater C2 (SPAdes) (version 2) | ecosystem: Environmental > Aquatic > Deep subsurface > Groundwater | place: Rifle, Colorado...
CCATATCGGCCGTCTTCCCCGCTTCCAGGCTGCCGCGTTCCTTCTCGTCAAAACTGGTCCAGGCCGCGTTATAAGTGAACATCTTTAGCGCCTCGGCTATAGTGAGGGACTGGCCGGGCACATAGTGGTTGCAGGCGGCGTGTATCCCCGCTATAGGGTCGGGGAGGGTGCAGGGCGCGTCGGAGCTGCCGCTCAGCACTATCCCCATATCCGTCATTTTCCTCAAAGGCGAGATCTCCCCGGCCCGGTCACCCAAAATGGTCCGGACATATTCGAGCGGCTCCAGTTCCCAGTCCAGGAAGGCGGGCTGAAGAGGAATATGAATGCCGAGCTCAGCGCATTTCCGGAGCCCCTCTTCGGTAGGAAGGCAGGCGTGGATGATCCCGTGGCGGTGGTCAGCCCTGGGAAAATCTTTCAGGGACGCCTCGATAGCCATGACGGCTTGGTCGAAGGCCCTGTCGCCAATAGCGTGCATCTCTATCTGCAGGCCCTCGCGGTTGGCCCGCTTCGTAAATTTGACCACTTCCTCGTCGCTGTAAAAAAGAACGCCGCGGTTCTGCGGCTCGTTCGAGTAAGGGAGCCGCAAAGCCGCGTCCCGGCTGCCCATCCCGCCGTCGAGGGCCGTGGCGAAACAGCCGCCCACCCGGGGGAGCTTACGCCTTTTCACCTTATCGAGGTCCATGGTCTGGAAGAATAGCCTGGTCTGGAAACCGCTGTCGAGCCCCCGGCCCAGCAGCGTCTCGAGGGTCACGTCCAGGTCCAGGGGAAAGCCGACGCCGGAGACGGTATGCATCAGCCCTATCCCCTTCCCGGCCATCGCGTCCACGGCCGAAAGCATGTTCTTCAGGGTGCGCGGGAGGGAGATCTTTTTGGTGACGAAATCGGTGACCGCGAAAAAAGCCTCCTGGTTCATCTCGCCGGTATCGCCGTGGAAGCCGCGGAGGGTTTTAACCCTGGCGGGAAGCATCGCGATCAGGCTGCTGTTGATAATGCATGCATGCCCGTCGTATTTTACCAGGAAGAGCGGCTTCCCCGGGCAGGCGCGGTCCAGCTCGGCCCGCGAGATCAGCCGGCCTTCGGCGACGGAGTGCGGCGAAGCCCCGAAGCCCATCAGGAGGGCGTCCGAGCTCCCGCGCGCGAAATTCAATACCTGCCCGCTCAGCTCCGCCAGGCTGCGGGCCGACCGCACGTCCAGCCCGGCGTTGAACAGGGCATAGGAGGCGAAGTGCAGGTGTGTATCCCCGAAGCAGGGGAGCAGGGCCCGCTCGCCCAACCTCTCCAGCGGCGCGCCTTTATAAGCGGCCGGGAGTTCCCGGCCGGCATAAAGGATACGTCCCTTGTCTTCCACAAGGTAGTCATGAACGTGATTTTCACGATCGCAGGAGATTATGGTTCCGTTATAGATCTTCATCGCCGCAAGCCTTATCTCAGCCGGATTATTGAGCTAACTTTACCAGTTTTGAGCGCAGGAAAGCCATAATATTCAACCTTTGCCAATATATATGATAAGATTTTAGAGGTTAGCTTCGGAAAGGGGAATGGTTATGTCCAAAATTCTGATAGTGGAAGACGAAAAGTCCGTGTCCGAGATGCTCAAGACCTGCCTGGAAAGACAGGGCTATATGGTCATAACGGCCGAAACCGGCGCTAAGGCCCTGGAATGGATCAAGGAAGTCAGGCTCGACCTGGCCATCGTGGACCTTGGCCTCCCCGACATAAGCGGGATGGAAGTCTGCCAGGCCATAAAGGGGGATCCCAGAACCAGCTGCACCCCTATAATGATACTTACCGGAAACATAACCAATGAGGCGAGGATAAAAGGCAACCTGGAAGCGCACGCCGATCTTTACCTCAACAAACCGATAGAGCTGGCCGACCTGAGGGCGGCCGTCGGCAACCTGATAGAGAAAGCGGGAAAGAAAAAGCTGCTGCTCCGCAACGCTTACAAGAATTAAAGTACTCCCCCCCAAAAAAGCCCCCGGCCTTTCAGCCGGGGGTTTTTTATATCCGACCGCGAACCCGCTTAAAGATCATAGCCCCGCTTTTACGGCGATACCGCACGAGAGAATGGCGAAGCCGGCCAGAGCATGGGCATACCGCTCCATACGCTCCACCGGGAACAGGCGCACCCCATGCAGGAGCAGGAAAACTGCGGCCATCATCGTCGCCACGGTAACCAGCGAGAAGACCGCGGCGGCCGCCATAGCATGCCCGAGGCCGCCTTTCATCGCCGGGTACATAAGCACCGGGATCAGCGGTTCGCAGGGGCCGAAGACGAAGATGATAAAAAGCGCCCAGGGCGTTACGGACGAGGGATTCCCGTGGACATGGGAATGTTCGGTTTCATGCGGATGCTCGTGCGAATGAAGGGAGCTTCCGTCATGTGTATGGGAATGCGAATGCTTTTCGCCTTTTATCGCTTTTTTAATGCCCCAGAGCATATAGGCCAGGCCGAAAGAAAGAAGGAGCCAGCCCGCCGCGTCCCCCCTGAGACCTTCCAGCCATTCCAGGCGGGAAACAGAAGTTCCAAGCCATATACCCGCCAGGCCGATCAAGACCGAGCTCCCGACATGCCCCAAGCCGCAAAGAAAGGTAACCGCGGCTGTTCTCGCACGAGTCCAGTTCCGGGCTTTCGCCAGCGCGACGAAAGGCACATAATGGTCCGGCCCCAGCACGGTATGAATAAAACCCAGGGACGCCGCAGTGAGCAAAATCGCGTTATTTTCCATTGTTCTCTCCTGTAGGCCTATAGAGGTATTCTACCTCTTGGGCCCCAGGAACACATTAATAGCGGAGGTTCCCCGTATTGATTTTTAACAGCCGGACTCCCGCCTAACGGACAACCGCTTCTCCCGATCCGGCCAGCCACGGGGAGGCGATGCTCCAGAAAATTATTTTCACGCCGAGATAGTTCTCGGCGAATTCGCTGAATTCCTCTTTTGTGAAAGGCTTTTTGGTTTTAGGGTTGGTATAGGTAAGGGTTGGTTCCTGCACCGCCATGGCTACAAGGGGAAGTTTGCCTTTATAGCGGTTGAAGAAAGGATAGGAATTTTTCATCTGCGCTTTTTTGCCGGGCACGATGTCGGGACCGCCCAGGCCGATACTATTTTTTGCCGCGAATTCGAAGGTCCGGCCCATATAGTTATGGTCGTTCTCCCATTCGCAGGGCCAGAAATTCACATATTGGACTACGTATGACTTTTTAAAAGCTTTTTTTGCCGCCTTAATGTTTTCCAGCTCGGCGCTGAAATATTTATCGCAGCTGAAGCCGGTTTTATCGTTCTTGAGGTCGAGGTCAGCCGAAGTTTCAGGCAGGTTCACCCCGTAAACCCGGCCGTCGAACTGTTTGCCCAGGGCCCGCAGGAGTTTTTGATACCGCGAACGGACCTGCGGGTTCCACTGCTGGGCCACCCAGCCGGAACCGGCGGGAAGATCTTCACCGGGATTATCGGCTTGAGGCGCAAGTCCCCCGCCGAAAGCCGGTTCCTCCTGCAGATAGCGCGGCACGTTCCTGGCCTCAGGGGAAAAGAAACGGTCCTGCACCTGTATGAACAGTTTTTTCTTAAGCCGGCCTAAAAATTCCAGGTCTTTCTCTATCTGCGAGAAGTCGTATCGGTCCTTGCCGGTTTCCAGGTCCTTCCAGTTATAAACGATCTGCACGCCCGCTATATCCGCGCGCTCGAGGAGCTTCTTGATCCCGGCCAGATCGTCGGAACCGGTATAGAGGAAATTGACCGGCGGCGAAGCCCGCCCCGGGCCGCAAAGGAGCGTTGCCCCGAGAAGCGCTAAAAGAAGCCTTAAAGCCTTTCGCTTATGCGGATGAGATATCAGCAGCATTGAATTGTATAAAAACTCGCCAGGTTTAAACCGCATCAAACATAAAGACCCCGGCATGATAGCAGGGGCCTTTAAAAATTTTCTCCACCACTTGGACGATTTCATAACTTTTCTAAAAAGCACATCCGATCTGGGATTCGTTAAATTTCTGCTTCCCTTGGGCCTATAATCCAATCGCTCACTCTGTAAGCATTAGTCCAAGACTAGTCAATGTCAATTGCTTGTGATTACTCAGAAGACAGCTATCCGGAATCGGTCGTTCACATTCATCAGAATTTGGTGGAGGCTCTCTCCCTATCTTTTGTATTTCCGCTTTATCGAAATTAAAAGTATATGCAGACACGCCATGACCAGGCCCATCTCCACTCCAGCAAGAATAAGTCCACACTTTAACTTGGGAGCCATTCCCTGACACCTGCTTGCGCTCCTCTAAGACAAATCCCTCCCGACCTTTTACAGTGCGCCTAATCATTTTATCCAAATCGAGTACCTCAAGACCCTCATTAGTATCAAGTAGAGCTTTATTACCAAAGCACGCAATTAGCGACTTGTACTGGATAGGGTTTTTAAGTGCGTATTCTGTAGTCAGCACTTTGCCACGATGTTTTACTACTCGTTGCTTACAGGTGGATAACTCGAAGGAATAGCTACGCGCACATTCAGGATTTTCATATCCGTTTAAAACTGTATTTAACATCTTCTCGACTTCGCTAGTATTCCCCGCCAACCCTAAACTTATCGGTTTTGGGGTAATGATTTCAGGCAAAACTTCTTTAATATGCTTTAGCGCAATAGACAACTGCTTTTCTTTATATATTGTCCACTTATCCGATTTTAAATCATACTCAAAGATCCTATATCCCGGCTTCTTATCGCAAGTTAGATAGGGGATAACCCAAAACTTTTGATGTGAGCCAAAAATATCATGAATATTAACCCACTTAGGATAAAAATTATCCGCAAATTCATCGCGAATCACCGCACATTTCTCGCCTTGTTTATCACATTTGATTAACCCACCTGTGCTTTTATTGTGCACGCCTGCTGAAATCCATACATATTTATCATCGATCACTATCTCATGATGAGATGATGGCATACCAATTTCCAAATCAGAAAAATAATGATTTAGATTTGACCACTTTCCTGTTTTGATATCGTAAAGATCAAGATTAAGAAATGATGAAAACCATATCTTACCAGTATCATTGTCAGGAAAAGCCTCCAAATTCTTGTTAATTCCGAACTCCGTACTCTTGTGAATATTAAAAGGTTTAGACAACACACCCGAATCCAAATCAAGAGGATAAATTCCATTCTTCCAAGTAATAACCCATAATCGGTTTCCGACCTTTTCAATGCCACGAATACTTTCAAGTGGCAACACATTCAAAGCAGAATTGCTTGCATTAAATATTCCCAAACCACCTTCCAAAGCAAAATACAATGTTCCATTAACATCAACAGCTTTAGTTCCATTTAGAGTGACTGTATTTGGTAGCCATGTAGCAGTTCCTGTTTTTATGTAATAAATTTCAGCAGCTTCTGACACTTGTGCCAGAATGATGAACAATAAAATGAATTGGAATCTTTTTCGCATAACTGTATTGCTCCACTCTAAATCTAGTGGCTGGAACTGGTGCGCTCATTTATTGAAAACCGATTATTAATTTGCCCCTTTAACTAGCTCTGCTATTTTAGCAATATGGTGGCTGCTTTCCCCAAAGTTTCGCCGCCCGAGCTATTATCCGGGGGCGGCCCTTAAGCCGCACCTGGATAGCGGAGCAAGAGGGCGAGCGCACTACAACGACACCTCCTTTTATTGGCGCCATGCTCCTGCGGGCATTAGGAACGCTGATAGTTAATTACAGCTTTCTCTGTTCTCCTAACTCTGATATTCTAGCGATCCGAGTACTAAGACAATAACTGCTAGGCCCCTAGCGGGCCTGGGACTAGGATTCGGTCACGGGTCTCCTCCTCGCCGTCGCTCGTCGGAGCCCGCGACCCCGCCTCCCCGCTGCGGCCTGCTGGCCTCGCGGGTCCGGCTTTCGAATCCTAACGCGAGACATAATTATGTCTCGCTGTCCCGGAGCCATAATAAAAAACCCCCTGGTAGGGGGTTTTAAATTTGGCTCCCCCCAATCAACGATGCCCGAACAGTTAGCTGCTGAATTGAAAGTCTGGCTTTTAGACCCGACCGGGGAAGCTGCTAGGGGTGAACTGATGGTACTTTGCGGGAAGCATTAAAAACACCTAATGGCTCTTGGCGCAGTGTTCGGCTTCCAGCATCGCCACCTCTTTGCCTAAATTATCCTGAACGCTAAACACAAGTTTTAACACCTTTTCCACATCGTCATTTAAAGATTCATAATCCAACACTTTGACAGATATCGGAAAAAGCCGCCCCAATTGCATAACTTTAGGGTCTTTATACGTTAAATCAGTATGTGCGAACAGTTGAGAACGAAGATTTATTAACCTTGAGTGTAGCACACGGAACTCCTTAGGAACCAATCGCAAAGACAAGGAATGAGACTTAAATAAAATTCCACGATTTCCAGAAAATGGCCGTGCGTAAGACACAACCGCGTCTCTTAACAAAGAATAGCGAACCCACTGTAGAAGGCGATACCGATTTGTGTGTTTAGGATACCTTTTAAGAGCATTAAGCGTATGGATTGCCATGTCAAAGTCCATACTGTATAGGCGATACAGCTTGTAGAGTTCTGTCTTCTGCTTTTCATCCAAGGCCATTTTAGTGTCCTATTGCGGTTTATTCCTGACTGCCTTGTCCAAAGCAATCAACTTCGCCATTTCCTTGTGTATTTTCAAATAGCAGGGTTGAGCGACATAATATCTTCAGGTTGTATGCCAATGCCCTTGCCATCAAAATCCATAACTGCACCACGGGAAGGCTCTAATCCTCTAATGTAAGTGTACACATAACATATTGCCGCTTCCAAACAGCTTTTATCCAGATAAAACGAACTCCTAAATTTAACAATCTTGGGGGTTAGATTTTTCTGGCAGATTCCTAAAATGGAATCGCCATGCCTCTCTTCATACCCTTTGCAGATATCCTCTATTATTTCGGGCATACCCAGGTAGTCATGCAGCGACAGTTTTTGCGGACAGAAAGCAATATCTTTAACTAACATCGCATATGGCCCCCAACAAGAGGACTCTTTGGATTTCATGTCATACAAGGAGTTTCCGACATCACCAGCTTCCCACATCAATGACAATTCTTTGCGGACCTTATCGTCTTGGATAACGTTTAAAATCATCTCCCAGACCATATCCAGAGATTCCCCCAAAGGTAATATCCCATCCTTAAACTCATTGCCTTTATTTGTTCGCGTGAGATGGAACCAACAAACAGACGTTAAGGGTTTATGATTTCCGATATTCGCCACCACATAATCATAGAGATATCTTTCTGCGACAACGTTTATCTCATCGCCATGTTTCCTATATACATCCTCAATATCAAGTGAGAGGAGAACATTTGTTAAGGTTTCCTTTGAGCAGGAAAAGCCTACACATAAACTTTCAAAGGCACTAGCGCCAGACTCACAATCCAATATAAAGCTCATAAGATTTTTCTCAACCAACACGCGACCCCGGCCATTCTTCTCGGATGCGATACATACCGGATCAATAAGGCACCAGATGAATGTTACTTTTTCCCCCACCCCAACTCAAGAATTTTAGCAAACGAGTGGTCCATGAAATATCAAAGAGGCAACCTGATTTGCAAAACAGGTTCACTTTTATCCATTGATAGCAAGTATTTATACAGCAACCCCCACAAAACCTTGTCCGCTTCCGTACGATTTCATCATAAATAGTAAGTATCTCATGGGACTTCCAGACACAATATTGGCGACTTCGGATGATTTTCAAGGGAACAAATAGTTGCTATCTAATTAAAATCCAGTAAAAAGACATTTTTCAGACCCCCGAACCTATCCCGAAGCGCATACTGAAATCTTTAAATAACTGTATGCTTTCTCATTGATTCCCGACGAGCCAAGACCTTTCAACCTATCGCCTGACCTCTACCCCAAACCGCTGTTATAAGCCAGCCCCCCGCCCTTTTGGACTATTTTTTTGTAGAATTCCAATTAGCGCAATGCGCCTAAGAAGCATTTTTAAGCGGGAGGACTATTAGGAATTATTTAGCCATAAATTTAAAAACTGTAATTTAGACTTGTTTTGGGACCCTGCATAAGAGCAGGGTGAGCTTCTCCTAGTGAGAAGCCCATGCTAGACCAGAAGCATAGTCGCATGATGTAACGCCCTTCGGGGCGTGAAAAGGCGACAATTGCTTTGGGTTCCTAGCATGACCCAGGTGATTGTCGCCCCATTTTTGGGGCAACACCTGTGGCATATCAATAAAAAGCTGGTGCAAAATGCTCCGAAAGGCACAAAAAATATTGCTAGTCCTATTAACACTTCCGCTACTTGGATGTCATACAACCATTAGAAGGTATGCCATTAATCCAAGTTCTCAGGCTGGCGACTTCCAAGCCACAAGACGCACCGGAGTTAGCAAACCCGGCGGGAAGCCATTTCCCATCACCCGTTGGACCTTTAAAAAAGACCCCGACAACTCTGATAACATTGCCGCTGTATATGGAGGCGCCGCGACAACCGCCGGATTACTAGCTGGAGCAGGGATGTCTTCCAAGATTTTACTAGGGGGCATTGCTTTTTTAGGCCCTACAGCCATAGACCTCGCAATTACGCCATTCACATTTCTTTATGGATACCGCCATTTTGACATTTTAGACGCGAATGGAACCCTACAGGGGAAATTGCATACAACTGGCAATATCCCCGCTTCACAAGCGATGAGCATGGTCATAAGTTCACAAACGATACCGATACAAGTCGGAGGCGACGGGAAATTCACTTTGCCGATTAATCTGCAAAACGAATTATTACACAATGACCTGATTGGGTTTACCCTTGTCTTCCCGTGGAAAGATACCTTAGCTGAAAAGGGAGAGTGCTTAAAGCCAACCCCGGACACATTTGATTATACTCTCCGTCTGAAACCAGACAGGATCATAGAATTGCTTGATAGTTCAGGGCAGCCGATTTCTTCGCTTGAAATAACTCTTGCCTATGAAAAGGTCAGCGATGAAAACCGCAAAAGAGAGATTGCAAAGAAAAAGACCGTAGAATACAAGCAAAAAGCAATCAAAGACTTGGTTGGCACCTATACCGCACGCCTCCCAAGTATCCAAGGGCATTTGGAGCCGATAGAGACAGGGATATTTTCCGCGCCTATCGCTGTACCATGCACCGATTCCTACTACACCCATTGGATTAAATGGCTTAATCAAGAGAAATCAAAAGCGAAAGTGATTCTAACTCTCCACGGCAAATATGCCGCGCACATATCCAGAAATGGTGATACGACTTATATTGTGAAAGATTATGTAGGCGGAGAATTTCTCTGTGAGCAAACCCAATCTGGGGATTGGATAATAGCTGAATAATTTTCCGAATTACACTTTGGAGGACAAATATGATTGGAGATAGATTTGTTTGCTATAACTGCCACACCGTTATTAGCGAATCCGCACTTGATTCATGCGATAGCTGTGGAAACCAAGCCGCGATGTTCTCATGCACTACTGCTTTATGTGGTCCTTGCGGAGGATGCCTTGGACTTGGCTACCCTACAGGCAAAGTCCTTATCTGTCCGAAGTGTCGCGCAAAAAACGTAATCCAAGCGAAACAAAAACACCTTCTTGAACCTATAAGGAAAACAAACGAACTAATCTGGCTCATAAGACAGTATCAAAAGCATCTTTCACCCGTCCTCAACCGACAATGCAGATTTCATCCAAGCTGCTCTGAATATTCTATTCGGGCTATAGCGAAATATGGACGACTAAAAGGTATTGCAAAGACCATTGAGCGGCTAAGAAGATGCCACCCTTACAATACTGACCCAGCTCTAGATTTACCGTAAACCTCACCGCAATGCCAAGTCGTCAGACCCCCACCTTTAAGTAGTCAAAGGTATCGGGAACAGAAGGACAATCCACTGACACCGAAGGCTAATAAAAAAAACGCCGTTAGTGCACCCATACTCTATTTAACGCCGGGGATTGATATTCCATCAGCCCTGTGCTAGACTATTTTTATCTTGATTTCCGCTGAGGGCAATTAGCACCCGCCCGATGCAATCCCAAAGGTTTATTGTCAAGACTGGGAGAATACCATCTTCCGGTTTTTTGTATTTATGACCTGATGATGATAATGCCAGCAAGGAGAACGACAATGAAAAACAAAAAGCTCGCAGACAACAAAACAGTACAGCCAGGTATCAGCAGATTACGCCAATCAAACGAAACCGCGATAGACTTCTGGACGAAATCCCAGAGAAAGAATATTGGGAAACCAGAGGCTCATATTCAGGTTGTGCGGGTCAGAAATTAACCTATGCCATACCGCCCGCAATCACTATCGCCATAAAATGCCGACAGAATGTATTTTTAGCCTATTTCCCCTATGAGAAATGGCATTTAAAGGCATCCCCTGAAATGATATAATTTACCTATGAGCACTAATCTTGATTTTGGAGCTTTGGAGCCCTAACCGATGAACTCCGCCCTCTTCCATCCTAGCGATGGAAGAACTGCGGATGTCGTGGGATACATAAGGGTTTCCACCGAGAATCAAGCAGAGAATGGACTTGGCCTACCGATTCAACAATCCCAGATAGAGAAGTTCTGTAAGAAGCACCCTCAAGCCACCCTGACGAAGATTTATAAAGATGCCGGGCTCTCTGGTTCTACCATAGAGAACCGCCCGGCTCTTCTTCAACTATTGGAAGATGCCAAGAGCGGGCTCTTCAAAAAAGTCATTGTCGCTAAATTGGACAGGATCGCCAGAGACACCTTTTACACGCTGTGGATAGAGAAAGAGCTTAAGAAGTACGGCGTTGAGCTCTACAGCATTTCCGAACCCTACCGCTGGGATGACCCAGCCCAGAAAATCTTCCTTCAAATGATTTCCTCTTTCGCGGAGTACGAGAAGAACCGCATTGTTGAGCGTCTACACTCTGGCCGAAAGAAGAAACTGGAATCAGGTGAATACGCAGGAGGCAGACCCGCCTATGGCTACAATGCCAAGAACGGCAATCTTGCTATAAACCAGAAAGAGGCCGAGGTTGTCCAGAAAATCCGAAGCCTCCGCATGGGGCGGTTGTCCTTTCAAAAGATTGCCGCAAAACTAAACCTGGCCGGGGTAAAACCAAAGAGCGGAAAGAAGTTCTACGCAAGCACCGTCAGATATATTCTCAAGAACGCTATTTATAAAGGGATGATACGCTATGGAGCATCTGTCAAAGGGCTCCATAAGTCTATATAGCAGACCCACACTTTCAGCTTTACACACCGGAAAACGCTGTGTGCCTCTCCGACGTGAAAGAGTATTGACAGGCACTAGCACCACTGGTAGAATATACTTACTAACTCAACTGTGCGTTACCAATCGGCGCACAGATACCACCGGGGAACAGCTCGCTGTTTCTCACCGACATGAAAAGACTGGGGAGATATGTATTTCCCGGTCTTTTTTCTTTTATAGGGAAAACACCCACTGTTCCGCTCAACCACCACGGCCTATTTGTATTTGGCCCATCCTTCTAGGGAACTTTGAGCGGAACGCTAGAAGGGTGGGCCTCCTTATTTACAGAACAACTACCAAGGGGAATCAGATGATTAATGTGTCTTTAAAGAGCATATATAAGAGTACTAACTTGCAAAATGACTATTTGCAGAACCTGTCAGACTTTATACTTGGTAGATACCGCAACAGGAGTTGTATCAAGCCTGAAATGCAGGGATTGGAATTGTGATAACGGGAAGCAGAACCGCATTACATTATGGCGGAGAAGAGTTTATGTTTTTCAACCTGAATATATGATAACCATCACGACTCGGTTTCAAGATTTCAGTCGGAGCAATGTCAAAGAAGCTCAAGAACTATCCGCCCGCTTTTTACGAGCCCTAAACCACAAGGGCATTAAATATTTTTCCGTGATGGGGTATCATGGAACAATTCATTATCATATCGCCTGCAAAGGACATAGACCTAAACAGCTATGGGTAAAACGCAAATGGATGCACTTATCTGGCGCTTATGAGGTCAAAGTATCAGATGCCCATGGAAGGCTCCCTTGGTATCTCATAGATAAAAACGCAGCTCTTCTTCCGAATCATAAGGAGGGTGAGACTGCTTGGGACGGATGCACTGGAAACCTTTTTCAACGCATTCGGACAAGCAGTAATTTATTTAAGAACCCGCCTTTCCAGAAACCTGAAAAAGGCCGATTCAGGGTATTCAAACGCCCTGATAACGAATTGGATGCCGTAGATGTAGACACGAACAAGATATAGCCACTCCGCCAGACGGCTGGCGGTAGACAAAACACAAGACACCATCTTCCGCAGTAGGAGTACACGATGGAGTCTGTATCAAACGAAGAGAGGGAGTATTTTAACGCCCTATA
>Ga0209212_1007226_pt1 | contig 12368 bp, 10 predicted proteins | sample RifGroC2_FD_183996 | JGI IMG/M metagenome (GOLD analysis project Ga0209212, IMG submission 183996) | Groundwater microbial communities from Rifle, Colorado, USA - Groundwater C2 (SPAdes) (version 2) | ecosystem: Environmental > Aquatic > Deep subsurface > Groundwater | place: Rifle, Colorado...
GAAGTCGCGATTAACCTATAATTATATTCAACGGTCATACCGGTATGTACGCAAGGTTAGAATACGGATGCGCGAACATCTGAAAGAACTGGCCCGTGATGGTGTGGGGACTGTGGTGATATACGGCGGGGGAGATATGGCCGAGGTGGCCTATCTGGCCCTTCAGGAGGTTGGGATTAAGTTGACGGCAGTGGTAGATGATGACCGCAAGGGTAGACCCTTTTTAGGTTATACCATACTGCCGGTGAGTTCCATTCCACAATTGTCTTATGACAGGATTATTGTGACAGAGGCGATCGCAGTCCAGGATGTTGGAAATCTCTTTCAGGAGTACGGGATTGGGGAGGACAGGCTTATACACATGGAATAGAGAAAGCTATTTTTTATGCTGCTTACTCTTTCGTTCAGAGATGAGAATCAGAATGAGTCCAACGATACCTGCAAAAAGTATCACTGAAAAAGCCACTTCAGTGTGTGTCACCTTTATTTGCCTCCTTTTTATCAAGAAAATATCCCATCAGAATAAATATAATTGTAGATACAAATCCTATACTCAATACCCTCCATGAGGGGGTATCAGCCAGAAGATTTTCTACAACTGCAAGCCCCAATAGGATCTTGCTTATATCATAACAATACTTCGAAAGGTTGTCTATTTGTTTCTTATTCACAAGTTTTCTTCTTTACTACTTTTCTCATATAAATGTAAATGCAATGTCGATGCCATGAATGGTTGAGTCATAACCAATTGATAAATTGTAAATACTTTGATATGCTGGAACCTGCAATTATCAAGAAAGCACATAGGTTTGTGCAGAAAGGTACATAGATGAAGGCTCTTATTACAAGCGGAGGTAAGGGGACGAGGTTAAGACCAATCACCCATACGAGCAACAAACATTTGATACCTATTGCAAATAAACCAATGATCCATTTTGCGATTGAGGCAGTTGCAGAGGCAGGTATTAAGGATGTGGGTATTGTCTATAATCCTGATACAGGAGATGAAATAAAGAAGGCACTTGGGAATGGGGGGCAGTGGGGCATTAATATCACATATATTTTACAGGAAGCGCCATTGGGGCTTGCCCATGTTGTGAAGGTGGCACAGGACTTCATAGGTAATGATTCCTTTGTATTCTATCTCGGTGATAATGTTGTTGTTGGAGGGATAAGGCGGTTTATAGAAGACTTTTCAAAGCAGAAGTCCAACTGTCACCTGGTTTTATCTAAGGTAAAAGACCCTGAGCGGTTTGGTGTCCCCGAGATTAAGGGCAAGAAGATTGTTGGTGTTGAGGAGAAGCCTAAAAAACCAAAGAGCCAGTATGCGGTTACAGGGATATATCTTTATGACCCATCCATATTTGAAGCTGTGAATAGCATTAAACCAAGTCAGAGGGGAGAGCTTGAGATTTCAGATGCGCATCACTATTTAATCAAGAAAGGATACAAACTCGGTTATTCTGAGATTACCGGATGGTGGAAAGATACCGGTAAACCTGAAGACCTGCTTGAGGCAAATAGGCTGACGCTGGATAGGGTAATTGGTGATGATGAGCCGGTGTTGCGTGGCAAGGTCGATGCAGACTCGGATATTGCAGGAAAGGTTATTATAGAAAAAGGGGCACAGATAATAAAGAGTAATATCAGGGGGCCGGTAATTATTGGCGAGAATACAATTATTGAGAATAGTTATATTGGGCCTTTTACATCTATATATTATGATTGCTATATAAAGAACAGTGAGGTTGAGTACAGTATTATATTAGAAAAGTGCAAGATCGTTGATGCGGATGTACGGATTGAGAGAAGCCTTCTCGGTAGAGAGGCAGAGATTGTGAAGTGTAACTCAAAGCCCCGTACGCAGAAGTTTATTATTGGGGATCAGAGTATTGTGGAACTCGTATGAAAATGCATAGCGAGCGCAATCCCTGCAGCTTGCTGCAGGGAGCTTCAATATAGTATTATGACCTCATAAAGGAGACTGAGGAATATGTCGATGTTCGGTAAATTATTCAGTGGTGGCAAAGAGCGAAAGAGGGCCCTTATAATCGGTCTCGATGGTGTCCCATATACATTGATGAAGAAATTTGCAGAGGATGGGATTATGGCCAATACAGCAGCCCTTATAAAAAATGGAACCCTGAGACGTATGACAACATCTCTGCCTGAGGTGTCATCTGTTGCATGGACTACATTTATGACTGGCGTAAATCCAGGTAAGCACGGGATATACGGGTTTATGGATTTGAGGCCGGGGACATATGATATGTTTTTTCCTGACTTCAAGTTTGTAAAGGGAGAGACTATGTGGGAGTTCCTGGGAAAGAACAGCAAACGATCAATCGTAATAAATGTCCCGTCAACATATCCTGCGAGGGAGCTAAATGGTCTTCTTATATCCGGATTTGTGGCTATAGACTTAAGGAAGGCAACATATCCACAGTCTTATGTGCCCCAGTTGGAGAATATGGGGTACCGCCTCGATGTGGATGCCACAAAGGCAAGGGAGTCTATGGACCTCTTTGCAAATGATCTAAGAGAGACATTGAAAAAGAGGGAAGAGGCGCTTTTGTATTTTATAGAAAAAGAAGATTGGGACCTTTTCATTGCTACTATCTCCGAGACTGACAGGCTCCATCATTTCTTATGGGCTGCATCTGACAATCCGTCTCATAAATACCATGATTTCTTCATAGAGATATATAAATGGATAGACAGGATCATAGGGAAGTTATACGAGAAGGTGGACAACAATACTGCTGTATTTATGGTTTCAGACCACGGATTTACTCATATTAAAAAAGAGGTATACATTAATAAATGGCTTGAGCAGGAGGGTTATCTCAGGTGGGACAAAAATCCTCCGGAATCACATAAAGATATTGCTGAGGGTACGAAAGCCATTAATATGGACCCTGCAAGGATTTATATTCATCTTAGAGGGAAATATCCAAAGGGGTGCGTTAACACCGGCAGTGAGTATAATTCCCTGAGAGATGAGATAAAGGGAAAGTTATATAAGCTTAAGGTTGATGGAGATAGTGTTGTTAAAAAGGTCTATTTCAGGGAGGAGTTGTTTAACGGCCCTGAGTTTGAACTTGCCCCTGATATAGTTGTCCTCCCGAATTATGGTTTTGATCTAAAGGGCGCAATTAACAAGACTGAGATAGCAGGGAAAGGGATATTTACAGGCATGCACACCCAGGATGATGCACTCTTCTATACAAACAGGGAGAGTGTAGAAGTGGATGTAAATATAATTGATGTGATGCCCACTGTACTGGCTGCAATGGGAATTGATCCTCCAACAGAACTTGACGGCAGGGCAGTGTAATAATGATGCATGATGTAAAGATAAAGAAACTTAAGTTACTCCCTGATGAGAGGGGTTTTCTCATGGAGATGCTCAGGTGTGATGATGAGGTATTCAAGGATTTCGGCCAGGTCTATATAACAGGTTGTGCGAGGGGTATTGCAAAGGCATGGCATTATCATAAGGAGCAGACAGATAACTTTGTCTGTGTTTATGGCAGGGCGCTGGTGGTATTGTGTGATTTAAGGGACGGTTCGCCGACCTACGGTGTCAGTGAGGAATACCTAATAGAGGGTCCACCCCCCACCCTAACCCTCCCCCTTAAGGGGGAGGGGAGGGTGGGGGGTGAGGGGAATATCCTTCTCCAGATACCGCCGTTTGTTGTACACGGTTTTACTGCCTATGAGTGTGATGATGCCCGTATAATAAATATTCCGACACTCCCATACAAATACGAAAAACCGGATGAGTACAGATATCCATGGAACAGTGAGGAGATACCATACAAATGGCCACCATACGTAACGAGGGGAGGATAGCCGGGGTGCCATGCGTAGCGTAGGGACAGACCTTAAGGTCTGTCCCTACCGGGGGCTTAGCCTAAAGCTCGGTCAGTAGAAGAAAGGGAGATTCAATGAAATTACTCATAACAGGCGGGGCAGGTTTTATCGGCAGCAATTTTATCAGATACATGATAAAAAAGTATCCGGACTATAAGATTATCAATCTGGATAAACTAACCTATGCCGGAAACCTGGACAATCTTAAGGATATTGAGGATCACCCAAATTATACATTTGTGAGAGGTGATATTTGTGATGTGAAGAGTGTGGCCGAGGCTGCTGCGGGGGTGGATGCAATATTGAATTTTGCTGCTGAGACACATGTTGACCGCTCAATATTAGAGCCCGGGAGTTTTATCCAGACCGACATATATGGAACATATGTATTGCTCGAGACTGTTAAGTCAAAGGGTATAAGGCGGTATATTCAGGTTTCCACGGACGAGGTCTACGGTAGTATAGACAGCGGGTCATTCACAGAAGATAGCCCGTTGTCTCCGAGCAGTCCTTATTCTGCTTCCAAGGCTGGCGGAGATATGCTTGTATATTCTTACTGGCACACGTATCACATCCCTGTTATTATTACACGAAGCTCCAACAACTATGGCCCGTATCAATATCCTGAGAAGCTGATACCGCTGTTTATTACTAATGCACTTGAGGACAACCCCCTTCCCCTTTACGGAGATGGCCTTAATGTCAGAGACTGGATATTTGTGCTGGATAATTGTGAGGCCATTGACATAGTCCTTCATAAAGGTAAAGATGGAGAGGTCTATAATATAGGCGGGGGGAATGAGAGGACAAATATAGAGATTACAGATATTATTTTAAGAGAAACAGGGCGTCCTGAAAGTTTGATCAAGTATATAAAAGACAGGCCGGGGCATGACAGGCGTTATTCTATTGACTCATCAAAGATAGAATCTCTCGGTTTTTCTCACAAATACAGTTTTGAGGAGGCAATGTGTAATACAATTAAGTGGTATAAAGATTATGAGTGGTGGTGGAAGAAGGTTAAATCTGATGAATTCAAGAGGTTCTATAAAAAGGCATATGGTGAAGTTGAGTGGTAAAAATAAGGTCCAGTGGGGCGCAGGTGAGATTGGCGGCCCCCGTCATGAGTACAGGGAATCCCTGATACTTGGCGCCCTGAGGAATGAGTTAAAAAGGCCGTATTCTGTGCTGGATGCCGGTTGTGGCAGCGGGAGCCTTTTATTTAAGATTGCCGGTTATGGCTGCAGGACCTTTGGCCTGGAGCAATCAAAGGAGTATGTGGAAACACTCCGGAAGAGGATAAAGTCTATAGGATTTATTGAAAATACAAATATAAAACATGGCACTGTTGATGATATCCCGTACCCTGACAGGTCATTTGATGTTGTTGTATCTGCCGAGGTATTAGAGCATGTGAAGGATGATACCAGGGCAATAATGGAGTTTTATCGTGTTCTGAAGCCAGGCGGTACATGTGTGATATCAGTTCCAGCCTCTCCTGAATTATGGGATATAACTGATGAATGGGCAGGACATCTACGCAGATATACGAGAGATGATTTGATAAGTCTGTTTGAAAAGAAGGGGTTTATTATTAATGATGTCAGGTTCTGGGGATTTCCATTTGTGAGGTTATATCATAAGTTTTTATATATACCACACATTAAAGGAAGGATATCAGAAGGCCGTGCTGAAGAGATTATCAGGCCGCCTGATCCTGGAAGGCATCAATTGATGACAGGAGCGCTCAGTATGGTTTTTAAATTCGATTCCCTGTTCAGATGGGCACCCTTTGGTATTGGTATTATCTTAAAGGCAAGGAAACCCGGTGCTTTGATAGATCTGAAAGTGGATGTGAAGTTGGGAGCAATTGGTTGCACATCTTAAGATATTTCTTTTAGTAGTCGTTGCCTCTGCAGTTGTTTATGCTAATTCCCTCCATAATTCCTTTCATTTTGATGACCAGCATTATATAGTTGAGAATCTTTATATCAAAGATATCTCCAACATTCCTTTATTTTTTAAATCTCCGCGTTATTCGAGTTTTGAAGGGGTATTTACAAGTCATTACAGACCGTTTCTTGTGACATCATATGCTGTTAATTATGCTATTGGCGGACTGAACCCTGCTGGTTTTCACATTGTAAATCTTGGATTTCATGCAGGCTCTGCATTTCTTGTTTATTTGATATTGCTGACGATCTTGCGCGGCTCCGTTAAAGGTGAGCAGGATGTATTTATTGCCCTTGCAGCAGGACTTATCTTCCTCCTCCATCCATTCAACTCTGAGGTTGTGAATTATATTACTGCAAGGTCCAGTGTCATGTGCTCTTTTTTCTACCTATTCTCATTTTATTGCTGGATAAGATTCAGGGAAGCAGCAATTAACAGTGAGAAGTCAGCAGCGAAAGAATCATATACACTTGCTAACCTCTATCATCCGCCTGCCATCTATTATATTTTATCTCTGTTTTTCTTTATCCTTGCCATTCTTACCAAAGAGATAGCAATTACGCTTCCAGCGGTTCTGTTTCTCTATGATCTGTATTTTCGGCCCCGAACTTCCTTTAACTATAAGGAGTATTTTCCTTATGTCATCCTTGTTATCATCCCGTATCTCTTCTACCGTATCATGGTTTATGGAAGAATAATTGGAGGTAGTTTACAGGATTTCTATCCAAATCTGTTAACCCAGCCCACTGTGTTGTTAAAATATATTCAGTTGTTGGTATTTCCAAGGGGTTTGACTATTGAGCATGATATCTCTATGTCATATACAATCAATGACATGGGAGTAATTTTATCAATAATATCTCTTATTATTCTCCTTGCAGCAGCATATTTTCTGTATAAGAGAGGCAAAGAGTGGCGGCTGTTATCATTCTTTATTTTATGGTTCTTTATAACACTCCTCCCAACAACATTGATCCCTCTTAATGCAAAATTACAGGAGAACAGGGGATATCTTGCCGGAATTGGTTTTATGCTGTTCACCGGAGTGATTGCAGGAAAACTGCGCGGCAGGATTCAGGTTATTCTTTTGGTAGTAGTATTGTTTCTTTATTCAATCCTGACCATCCAGCAAAATAGCATCTGGAAGGATGACTATACTCTATGGAAGGATGCTGTAAAAAAGAATCCTGCATCTGCGAGGGTGCACGATAACATGGGGCTTGCTTATATTGCGAGAGGGGAATATGACCTTGCTGTCAGCGAATTTAAAGAGACCTTAAGGTTGAATCAATCATATTATCTTGCCCATTATAATGCCGCTGTGGTGTATCAACTTCAAAATAATCTTGACAAAGCAAGGGAATCTTATAAAGAGTGTCTGAAGATAAACCCGGGATATTTCCGGGCATACTACAACCTGGGAATCGTTTATAAAAAATCAGGGGAGATTGATAAGGCGATCAGGGTCTATGAGAAGGCAATATCACTGGACCCCCGTCATGCATTTGTGTATAACAATCTTGGTGTTGCCCTTACAGAAAAAGGTGAGATCGATAAGGCAGAGGCAGTGTTTAAAAAGGCAATAGTAATTGATCCTCGATATTTTAAGGTTTATTATAATCTTGGAAATCTCTATTACAGGGCAGGGAATTTTAATCTTGCTAAAGAAAACTACCAGACCGCAATCAGTATAAAGCCTGATTATAAAGAGGCAAGGAATATGCTGAGTAAATTGATCTCCGGTAGGGACAGGTAGGGACAGGTAGGGACAGACCTTAAGGTCTGTCCCTACGTCTGAGTGAATCTGTCCCTACGTCTCAATGCAACCTTTGCCAGAATGCCCATGCAGTAGTGAGCACACACAGGATAAGTAGTATCAACATCACCTTCTGAATATTGGTTGTATGCATGGCTAAAGCGGCTATTCCGACAACAGGCAAGAGTGCTATTCTCAGCGGGGCCTTCAGGTAACTGTTCTCCGATATGAAGTCTGCTGCAGGCGGACTAAATCTATAATATAATGACACGAACCATTTCCCAAATCTGTTGCTCATAAGATGCCTGTCCCTGAACTCCCTCAGCAATTTTACACGCGGGTCAAAAGGGTTTCCATAGACTGCGGTGGCTATAAAACATGCCTCACCAACACGTTGTCCGCTTATCAACAGACGCTCTATATCGAGAAAGCCACTGATGAAGTAGATGTTGTTATAATCACCCTCAGCGAGGGCGCTCCTGTCATCTTGCCAGACAACATATACATTACCGGTATTATCTATTGTCATTCTGTGATTTATGGAATCGCCAGGTGGATTAGGATAATCAAGTCTTATATCAGAATCCTGCCACGTGTCTTTCTGCCCCTTTTCTATTGAAAAATTAAAAAATATGTCGTATGTACTTTCACGTTTATCTACCCATACCGCGTATACATTTCCTATGTTGTCGACCTGAACCAGAGGTGCAAGTGCAGATGTTTTCTCCGGCTGGACGCCGGTATCGAGGCGTATATTAGATTTTGAATCAAGAAAAGTGCTTCCACGATTTTCTGAATGGTTAAAGTATATATTGAAATGATCCTTATTCCCGGATGATGAATCGTCAAAATTACTTGACCACACTATACATACAACTCCTTTATCATTGCTGCCTATGGCAGCATGTCTTACATCAACCCTTTGAGCCGGCGTATCTATACGCTTGTCTTCCTTATCCCATGTGACGCCGTAATCTACTGAACGGTTAAAATAGACATCAAGAGTTCCGTCTCCTGCAAATTCATCTCCCCGTGTTGGCCTTCCCGCATTATCTGTCCATGCTGCATAAACATAGCCATTAGAGTCACTACTTATTACAGGCAGACGGGAATCATAAAAACCTATAGGTGCACTGTCTATGCGTGTTGCTGTCTGCAGCCATGTAGATCCGTGATCCTTCGATACATTAAAGTATATGCCTGGGTATATATCCTCTTCCGGCACATTCCTTTTATCTTCCCAAACCACATATACATGCCCGTTTCTATCTGTTGAGATCATGGAATAGATTGCATTATACCTGCCAGCCGTTACCCCGGTATTGAGCTTTACCTCAGGATATTGATAATATTGAATATAGTCAGCGGGCTTAGCGAATCGTATCTGGAGTGATCTGAAGTACACCTCATAGATACCTGCGTTATTCCTGTCATCCTGCCACACTACATATACATTACCGTCTTCATTACATGTAATCTGCGGGTTTATGGAATCACCTATTGCCGGGTTATCTGAATCTATTCGCTCATCTATAAAATCATGATACCATGTTAATCCATAGTCTTTAGAATATCTGAGGTATATGTCACGTTTGCCTGTTTTTGCCTTTACTGCCCTGTCATCAACCCATACTACATAGACATGACCGGAATTGTCTGAACAAACCTGAGGTGAAATTGCATTTCCAATCTCAGATCCCTGGGGTCTTGGATATCCGGTAGTTATGGGGATGGAATCCGGCAGCCATCCCCTGCCCGGGAAGAATGTATTTGTATAAATACTTGGAGACCCTCCCTTGTTGTCACTCCAGGTCACGTATATATGACCATTCTTGTCAGCGCTCATATGAGGTGTAACAGCATTATTGGGTACCATGAGGATTGGTAAATCCACCCTGCTATCCCTAGCGTCAAAGTCTACTGCCTGAGCAGCGCTGAAAAGTGATAAAATAAATGTGGTCAGTAAGAAAAAGATATTTAATACCTGCATAATAATTTCTCTCTTATTGAATTGAACATTAAAATATACTCTTTACTTCTGTAATCCGGGTAAGTATAAGGGAATGGTTTATAACTCTTATCCATATAATAGAGTGTTACTTCTGCATAGATGCCTTTCCCAAGATAGACTCTGTGTGAGTAGTCTTTTGTTGATGCAAGTACAACCTTTGATAATGTCATATATCCAGGGTCTATATTAACAGGCCTTACAGGCATGTTTAAATTTGTCTCATTCTTGAAATATACCTCGATCTTATTAGTAGTATTCTTGATATCAGCTAACAGTTCTGGCTGGACGTGATCTTTGAAAAAGAAGAATGCCCTTTTAAGGTCAGACCCCATCTCTTTTTCATAGTATCTTGAATGGGTCCAGGGTAATACGGGGCTTATATAGTCCACAGGTCCAAAGGAACCACAAAGATTTTCTTTTACTACATCAAAGATCTTTTCTTCCCTGCTTAATAGGGCAGTGAATAATTTGGCCTGTTCAACAGGTCTTATAACAATCATATTTATATCATAAACTAATATGCAAAAATTGTGCAAGATGGCCGTTGAGAAACAGGAAAATGTCTGATATAATTCCAGATTATGTATATGAGTATACAAAAAAAGGTTGTAATAGCCATATTGATTACTGGTTTTTTGGCCTTATCCACAGGGCTGTTTATTACCTATTACCAGGTTAGAAACATCCTGACTGAGGCTATTGGGAGGGACTTTGCTGAGATAGCCAAGAAGACAGCAGAGAGGTTCGATGATTCTGTAAAGAAAGAGATTAAAACATTTAACAATCTGTCAGAAGAATCTGCCTTTATAAATGCGGTCAGGGAGAAAAAAAGAAGGAACATCGAAGAATATCTTATACATTACCTGAGACATTCAGAGGAGAGGGAGGAACACCTCGACCTTATTGTTGTTGACAGGGAGGGTAAGATAATTGCCGATAGCAAAATGAGATTGAACAACAAGATAGACCAGTCAGATTCAAAGTGGTGGAGGGAAACACATTTTGATGGTAAAAGCAGGATATACGTAAGTGATATATATCTCGATGAGCTAACAGGAATAAGGGCTATGGATATTGTAATTCCTGTATTTGATCCTGAAACAGATAGGATTTTGGGGGCAATAAGAAATATTATGAATGTGGATGTCTTTTTCCGTTTTATTAAGAATATGAGTTTTGGAAAAACAGGACATGGTATGCTCATAGACTCTGAAGGGACCCCTCTTATATGTTCAATCCTCCCACTTGTGGAACATTCCATGAATGAACCCCTTATTAGTCTTATTACAGGAAAAGGGGGTGGCTGGGCAGTAGCAGGTGATGATGCACACGGAGGGGAAAATTCTATTGTAGGGTTCAATACATTGGACTTTTTAAATTCGCTCGGTTCGGGAAATCTTGGCGGGCATAAGTGGTATACGTTTATACGTCAGGATCCAAAAGAGACATTTACACCTGTAAACAAACTTTTACTTAATATTATATTACTCGAATCTATCATAGTCCTGTCAATCTGTATTCTTGGTGTATCTATAGTCCGCAGAATGCTGCTGCGACCGCTCAGACTACTGCATGATGGAGTTGAACGGATCAGCAAGGGTAATCTCGAGCATAAGATAGATATCCGTACAGGTGACGAGATTGAGAGACTTGCAAATGGATTTAACAGGATGAGTGAGTCTGTAAAGGGGTTCTATGAAAACCTTGAAGATAAGATAAAAGAGAGGACAACAGCATTAAGGACATCTGAAAGTAAGTACAGGGCATTAATGGAGCAGGCCTATGATGCGATATTTCTTATAGACCCGCAAAACGGGAGCATATCAGAGACAAATCTTCAGGCAGAGGTGTTAACCGGCCTTTCCCAGGAAGAGTTGCTTAATATGAAATACTGGAATATGTTTCCACAGTCTATGATAAATCAGGCTATTGACCAATTCAACAGGGGTGTAAAGAGGGGGTTTTCTTCGTTGCACGAGGTCACTATAAAGAGGAAAAATGGTGAGACTGCATGGGTGGATGTTAGCGCAAGGCTGATAGAACATAATAATATGAAGGTCTATCATCTGGTTATGCGGGATCTGACAGAGAGAAAGAAGGAGGAAGAGCGGCAGAGTATGACCAATGAACAATTATCCCGTTCGACAATGGTTATGCTTGAGCAGGACTCTAAACTTTCCACACTGAAGCAAGAGATGAACTCCCTTATCAGGCAGATTAATATGTCAGATATCCTTGTTGCATTATTTAAAATATTTGCCAATATATCCGGTATTTCCAGTATGGGGTTGTTTGCATATGAGGGGGATGTTTTACAGTGTGTTTGGTCACATGGTCTTGATAACAGGAGGCTGCAGAACATAATTATAGAAGAAGACGACCCTGTTAACTACGCTATCCGGGATTTGAAGATAGTAAAAAAAGGGGAGTTTAGCAAGAAGACATGGATAGATAAGAGGTTCGGGGACTGGATGGTATTTCCATTGAAGGGTAAGGACAAGGTAATTGGTGTGCTTGTAGCAGGTTCACCAGGACAGATTACTTCACCCATACAGGAGGGAATCAGAGAGGGGGTAGAGGTAAGGCTCGAAGTCCTCCAGCCGCTTGTAGATGTGATGGCTTTGGTTTTAGAGAAAGAGAATTTGATAAAAAGGGTAAAGGTTTGATTTTTTTGTCTGTTTTTTTTGTGCTGTGTAACCCCTCGGTGAACGGGGGAAAGGTAATCCCCTTTGTCTGTATCAAATGGGATTGATAATTATCAGGATGTATTGG